>ERZ1026876.577-NODE-577-length-21270-cov-6.912703_pt1 | contig 21270 bp, 19 predicted proteins | sample MGYA00380168_ERZ1026876 | MGnify/ENA primary metagenome ERZ1026876 (study PRJEB33269, sample SAMEA4719804) | human gut metagenome | biome: human-associated habitat; feature: organic feature; material: feces | place: Cameroon | collected 2013-10 ... | reverse complement strand
TCGAACCCGCCTTTCCAGCTTGGGAAGCTAGCGTTCTACCGATGAACCATATCTGCATATGTATCTATTATAAAAGCATGTTCCAGATTTTGCAAGCCAAAACCCGGAACATTTCTTTGTTTTCTTCCCGCATATTAATACACAAGAAAACCGATATCCTCTAAGAATGTACTCAATTTCTTATACCCGTATTGCTTATATTGAAAATCCGGATACATGTTCTTTAACTTACGTCCCAACGCACTGATCTCATGCTGTCCAATCACCTTGTTCGGATACATATCGATCATAAACCGGCACACCGCTTCTAATTCATTATCTTCTGCGTTGTCCTTCTTATCCGAAATTACAACTGCATGCGTTCCCTCCTGATATACAGAGAATTTGGTTTCTTTATCAATCAGTTCCCTAATAGACCGGTAGCCATATTCCTTCTCATCAAATCCCGGATAACGCAGCTGCAAACGGCTCTTTATTCCACCCAGATCTGCCGCCTTGCCGGCATTTTCATCCATCTGCACTAATTCATTTAATGCCATTTTAATATTTTTTAGAGGAATCTTTTTGTCCTTCTCTGCCCGGCTCTTTTTCCCATCCTTTCTGTCTCCTGCCGTTTTCTTTGTCTTTCCGTTCTTCGCAGATTCTTTTTGCGCACCTATTTCTTGCTTTTCTGCATTGTTCATGGCATTTTTCTTTTGTTTCTCCACCAGCTGTTCCAGTTCAATATATTCACTGCATGCCCGGCGGAGCCTTGGCGATGCGTCCGCTTTTCCCATACCAATTACTTCAATATTATCCTTACGGATCCGTTCCACCAAACGGGTAAAATCTCCATCCGATGTTATAATGCAAAACAGATCTGCCCGGTTATCTTTATGTAAAAAATCCATTGCATCAATTACTAATGCAATATCTGCCGCATTTTTACCTGCCTTTGTTGTATCTGCCTGATATCTCTGAAGATTATACTGTACTGCCTTTGTATTCCACTGTTTTGTATTATGATTATCAATAAAATCTCCATAAATCTGTGCAGAAATAATATCTCCCTGTTTTGTAAGATATTCCATAATTCCATCCGCAAATTTTGCACTGGTATTTTCTGCATCTATTAATAAAACTATCTTTTTATCCTGCATATTTCACCCTCTGTTTCCATATTATTCTAATATTCCTTTTCCCCATTATTTCTCATTCATTGCAAAACGAAAGAAAAATAAGTCAAAACATCTTGTCGCAACTGCATTTCTAATGCTATACTAAGATTCAATCACATATTCAGGAGGACAATACATGACAATTTCAATTATCCTAACTGCCACGATTATTTTCCTTTGTATCTTAGCGGATCGTTTTTCGAATCGCTTCGGCATGCCTGCTCTGATTCTCTTTATGTTTGTCGGTATGTTGTTTGGAAGCGATGGACTCTTAAAAATTCCTTTTGACAATTATACATTAGCCGAACAATTCTGTTCGATTGCATTGATTTTTATCATGTTCTATGGCGGCTTTAACACAAAATGGAGTATTGCACGTCCGGTTGCAGTCAGAGCAATTCTTCTGTCTACACTTGGTGTCATAATTACCGCCGGTATTACTGCTTTTCTGTGTCACATCTGCCTGCACTTTTCCATTGCAGAAAGTTTTCTGATCGGTGCCGTTCTTTCCTCAACAGATGCCGCAAGCGTCTTTTCTATCCTGCGTCAGAAAAAATTGAATTTGAAAGACGGAACTGCATCCCTTTTGGAAATGGAAAGCGGAAGTAATGATCCGGTATCTTACATGCTCACCCTGATCGGGATTGGAATACTGGCTTCCTCCGGTCAGAGCAATCTTGGCTATACCATATTTGCACAATTAACATATGGCTGTCTGCTTGGTGTCCTGTTCGCTCTTTTAGCAATCCGCCTGCTCACCAAAACCCGTCTGATTGCAGAGGGACTTGATACTATTTTTATGATAGCCATCGTGCTCCTTTGCTATGGTTTATCCAGTTTTGTTGGCGGAAATGCCTATCTGAGTGTATATCTGCTTGGCATCCTGATCGGTAACAGTCCGATCAAAAACAAATCGGTTCTTATTCCATTTTTCGATGGGATTACCGGTCTTGCTCAGATCTTCTTATTCTTCGTACTGGGATTGCTGGCATTTCCTCATAAGTTTCCGGCAATTCTACTGCCATCCCTGGCAATCGTATTCTTTTTAACAATACTTGCACGTCCGATTGCAGTATTCCTGATCCTCAAACCTTTAAAGAGCTGTTTGTCTCAATGTCTGCTCGTATCCTGGTCCGGTTTGCGCGGTGCCGCCTCCATTGTATTTGCCACCATGGTAATTGCAAGTGGAACCATTTTAGACACGGATCTGTTCCATATTGTGTTCATGGTAGCTCTTTTCTCCGTTTCCATTCAGGGAACCCTGCTTCCTCTGATTGCAAAGAAACTGAATATGGTCGATGATTCCATTGATGTCCGCAAGACATTCAATGATTATCAGGAGGATTCCTCCATTACACTCATGCGGATGTTCATTCCGGAAGGACATAACTGGCAGAACCGTCCTGTAAAAGATGTACATATGCCAACAGGATCACTTGCCATCATGATCAAACGGAACAAAGAAACCATCATTCCAAAAGGTGACACCAGAATTCTTGCCGGAGACAATGTTATCTTAAGCGTCCCATCCTATGAACCCGGCGAACAGGACAAACTGGAAGAAATCCACATCACATCAGGACATACCTGGTGCAACCGTTCCATCGAGTCCCTGCACCTGCCTTCTGATGAACTCATCGCCCTCATTATCCGGGGCGATGAGAATGTAATACCAGATGGTCAGACCATCATATTGGAAAATGACATTGTTGTAACTTATCACTGATCATTTCTAGCGGATCGTCACCTCCTTTATGGAAGTATCACTTCCGTATTGTTTCTTTGAACCGGCTTTTCTGTACGGACGCATCTTGACATAATACGTTCCTTTTTTCATCTTTTTGGTATAAGAAGCGGCAGATGCCTTCTTGATCGTGGCAAGCTTCTTATACTTTCCATTCTTTGCAGTTGCATAATATACTTCATATCCATTGACACTGCTGCTCTTTTTCCAGCTTAATTTTAATTTACCTTTGACCGCTTTTGCTTTGTATTTCTTGATCTTAGCAGGTCCAACAGTAATCTTGCATTTTAGCTTCTTTGTCTTTCCGGCATCCGAAAATGTTGCACTCACCGTAGTCGTTCCATATGATTTTGCGGATACTTTACCTTTACTGTTTACCGTAAGGATCTTCTTGTTATAAGATTTCCAGGTAACCTTTGTTTTCACCGTGTCACCGGCTTTTACCGAAAGCTGGTATTTTGAGCCTTTGGATACATTTATCTTACTTGCATTTAACTTGTATGTTGACTTTACAGCGGTCTTATCTGTATAGGCTTTGATCCTGGCATTCGCCTGTGCCTCTTTTCCCCAATCATACCACTTGCCGTTTAATTTTACAAAAGACTGATTGGATCCGACAGTTGCAATAAAATTGATCCAATTATTCTGATAAGAAGTATCTACTCCTATGTAACCGTTATTTCCTCTTGAATCCTTTAATCTGACCAGTACCGCAAAATATTCACCGGCCTTCAGCGATACCGGATTCGTTAATGCTATTGTCTGGAATCCGGCATCCTGTAACGTACCACATGTAGTGGCTTCTGCAACCTTCGTTCCGCTTGTCGGCTTGCCTGCATCCGTCAATCCGGTATATATTTCTACCTGATAATCACAGTAAGTAGTCAGGCTGTACACACCCACTGCCTTCAACTGCTCATCATATCCGCCGGCACCTTTTGCCTGAAACACGTTTGCGTACCACTCCCCTTTATTATATGCCATCGCCGGATTGGCAGTTCCATCATGCTGATAATTGTTATCATACTGTTCCGCAGCCGTTACCATCTCAAATGCCATGAATTCCGTAAGCGTAACATCTTCATAGGACACATACATATATCCGTTGTCACCAAACTGTGATCCATAGCTGTTCTTAACGATCCATGCACCGTTTTCTGTTGGTTTTACATTAAAATTGTCCTTCGAATAACTATCATCCCAGCCAACAATTGTAACCGCATGATTGGCTCCTTTAATTTGACAGTTATAAGAAGCATTAGACATATTATAACAGGCCGCTAACATATTAATGCCACAGGCAACCGCACCGTGATCCAAGATTGCCTGTTTGATCTTTGCGACATCATAATTATATAAATAAACATCCCTTACCGAATAATCCGACTGATAACAAAGGGAGGTATCCGGCGTACTCAGATACGGACTTCTCGCCTCTGTCGTAACACCTGCCCAGGTTGCCAATGATAACCCGGTTGCCATCAGTGATCCGCTCGCCTTCAGATACCCTCTTGAATCCTTGGCAAGATATGCATTATCTTTGCCGTATGTATTATAATCCCCTGCCGTATAACCTAATTTGTCTTTCTGGCGATTATAGAAAAAATACGACAATTGATTCTCTGACAGATCGATCGACGCATCCGCTTTTCTGTTTTTGATCAGATTGGCTTCCATAGCCGCAATCGACGAAAATGCCCAGCAGCTTTCAAAACTTCCCTGATCTTTCACCAAAGTAACATATCCATAATCCCTTGCATCATAACGTGCCGGGAACACGCCTCCTCTGCGCTGTAATGCACTGTCATTTTCTCCTTCATGAATCTCGGCACCCTGCAGCCAGTGTTCACTTACCGGAAATTCTTCCTGCGCCGCATATACTTTATCCAGTTTACCTGTATTCACTCCGCCAATCGCAAGAACTCCAAGCAACGTAACTGCACAAAATACTTTTGCTTTTTTGTATATTCCCGTCCATCCTTTTTTACTTTGATCTTGTGTTGTTCTCATTCATTACCTCCTGCTCTTTTCGTTCATATGTCTGCTGAAAAATGTCCTTTTGGATAATATAAATATCCGTTATATCGTCCGCCCGGATTGCGAGATAATCTCCCGGGCGTCCTAAGTAGTAGTCCTCCTCACTAACCGGAAATACCTTCGTCCTCTCATCTAACACAGTTGCATAGATTGCATTCGCAGTCTTTGGATAACACAGATGAGCCAGTTCGTCAATACTTACATAACTGTTGTCCTTCATGATCTGCACTTCCGGAATGAAATCCAACATCTGTTCAAAGATATCTAATGATTCATCTGCACTCTCATAAGTACGTTCAAACTTATCTCTGGTTATATGATAAGCTTCTCCCCTGCAACCGATCATAATATAAATATCCGGCGAAGCTTCCATGATTATACCCGACTCATTCTCCAATGAACGAAGCTTAAATGCTTCCCCTTCTTCTACAATATCGGTCGACCTGACATAAGCCCATGGAATCTTCTTTTTTATATATTGCGGCAACTGTATGATATCTTTGTGTATTTGTTCCGCATATTCACCAGCTTCTACAATCTGTGTCATCATCCGATACGATAAAGCCTTATCCAGATAATAGTCCATCGAATCCTCAATATCCATTCCTGACATCTGTACTCTCAGTATTGTTGACGATATCCTTCCGGATGCAATCTCCGCTCCACCTTTGACCAACCCAAACTCCGATATCATATAGTCCATAAATTCAATGGCTCTTGTCCTTTTTGTATCACTAAAAAACAACTGCCGGTCTTCTTCCTGTTCTTTCCATACGATCAGCAGAAAATGACACGCAATCTTATTCTGAAATGTCGTAAAGATATGCATTTGCTCCTGCATATTATCCGGAATAGAATTACTGCATCGTCTAGAAATCAACTCATCTGCTTCCGCAATTACCATTTGCAGATCCGGATTGACAAAACACCTTATCACTCCCGGAATCTCATGCATATCCACTTTTTCAAATCCGTAATTCTCTCTCATTGACCACTCAACCTTCTATACACAACGGTATCACCTGATCCGCAAACTGACGAAATCCATGATTCACATGTGTAAAATGCAATACCAAAATATCCTCTTTCACATCTACAATCTTTGCATACACACCCTCAAAGATTCTGCTCCCATCCTCCTGTACCGCAAAGATCTCCACATCCGAATATATCTCCAGATGATCTGCCGCCTGTTCTTTTCCCCCGTCTGCATTCCTCAGGGAAACAACCGCTCTCTTCAGGCAGAATTGTTCTAACCGGACCGTCACCGGCTGTCCGACCACAACTTTTTCTTCAATACGGCATAATTGAAATTCAACCGGCTTCGTAACCGTAACGACCGCATCAAACTTCATATTCCTGATCGCACATCCGTACGCTCCGCCAATTGCCGCCACCTCACATACCGCAACCGGCTTTTGAATTCCCTTTGCCATGATTTGCATATGATTATGTACTTCCACCGGCACAGTAATCTTATCTAATGCTTCCTGCGACACCAACACCTGTCCGCCAACGCTGTAACTCTCGATCCGGGAGCTCTCGTTGACTACTTTACCGACAACATTATACCGCATTATCTTCTCTGAACCGACATTACCGATAAATGCTTCCCCGGAATGAATACCGATTCCCATCTCTAACAGCGGATATCCCTGTTCCTTACAGAATTCATTCACTTCATCCATTCGATTCTGCATCTCGATTCCCGCAGCAATCGCATCGCAAATATGATTCTCTGATATAAGCGGCGCTCCAAAAACAGCAAGTACGCCATCTCCCAAAAACTCTATCACCGTTCCCCTATAACGGGTAATCTCTTCTGTCATCTTATCAAAATAGAAGTTTAACAATCTTGTCACTGCTTCCGGCTCTAATTCTTCCGAAAGAGAAGTAAATCCCCGAAGATCCGAGATCAGAACTGTCAATTCTCTCTTTTCCCCTCCGATCGCTGCCCCTTCTGGATGTTCTAAGATAACTTCCAATACTTTATCCGAAAAATATCGTCCAAAGACCTGATACAATAATTCATTACGTGTTTTTAGTTTTTGATTCAACCGCATGATCTCTCTGGCCGCTTGTAGATCCCCTGCCTGTTTTTGCAGCATTTTCTCATAGTTTTTGGTGACTTCATGCTGCCATGCGACCTGCTCGATCCGCAGGATTCCGGATGCACTGAACGGCTTATGCAACACAACCATTGCGCCCTTAGCAAAACAGATCTCATCAATCTCCTGATTTCTCTCTTCTGTCATAATAAAGAACGGCACTCCCGCCAATGCTTCCTGTCGTTTGATAAAAGACAAGGTGGCAAAATCCTCCTCATGTGCCATCTGATAATCCATAATGATCAGAGAGGGAAAACTACTCAAACCCGGCTGATTACTGTTTTGTACATTGACCGCTTTATGCACCGCTGCTTCCGACAACATACAAAATGCCCGCATACTCCCTGTGGAATTAATCTTGCGCTGTGCGAGGATCATATCTCTTCTGTCATTTCCTATTACCCAGATTACATGTTCCATTCTTCTTTCCTGCTCTTTCTATTCTCTACCAGAGTGTATGCCATTTTCCTTTTCGGTCTGCCTGTTGCCGTTTGACCGGATCCGCCTTACAATTCTCACACAGTGTTCCGGTTCGGATAGGTGCACCACATACCGCACACGGAACCCGGACAGAAGAATTCTTCGGGATCTCCAGATATTCATCCCGGAAAAAATATTCGATGATCCGTCTTGGAACTCCCGTATCTCTCTCTATTACGGATGCAGACGTTGCCCCTGCCTTCTCTAAGTAATTCCGTATTGTCTGAAAATCATCATAGTTCTCTCTTCCGCATCTGACACACCGGTAAGTTCCGATCGTTATATTTTCCAAATCCTTACATCCACAATACTGGCATGCCAATGGAATCCGGTTCATCCGCAGCGCATTCGAATTTCCCCGGTTACTGTTCCTTCCGGATGCTGTTGTAATGCTGAGAACCCGTTTCTTGGGATCCCCCTGTTCCAATGCGATCTGCGAAGTTCCGGCTGCAACATTCACTTTATCGCCCGCTGCAACCGAATGCTTTCTTGTTACCATTCCATTGGAATGCACCTGACCATTTGCTTCCACACCGGATTGTTTCAATTCCGGAATGATCTGATAGATCTGTCTTCGAAGATCATCAAATGCACCTTCCGGATTATGTGCAAAGGATATCATCTGCACATTATTCAGATAAAACCGAAATGTATCATTCAATACAACCTCCCGGATCTCAAACGGAATAATGGTCTTCCGGTTACAGATTGCATTATCAATCTCCTTTTCCACCCAGATAGAGTCCTGCGATGTCGGAGAAAGTACTAATAAAAATAAGCTACACTGCTGAATTGCTTTGGGTATCTCCCGCGCATAACTTGACCCCGCCGGTATCATTTCCGGTGCCTTCCAATAACTTACCCCTATCTGATCTAACTGTTTTATAATTCGCTTCACAAATTCCGAATCTCTCGAACTATAACTTATAAAAACGGAATGCTCTTGTGCCATACTTCTTCCTCCTGCCTGCATCCATTTCTTTCATGATGCTACCACCCGGTTCCTTCCGGATGTCTTTGCCTGATACAACCGGGCGTCTACTTTTTCTACATTCTCCTGCATATTCAGGCCACTCTCTAATTCTCTCACTCCAAACGACATTGTGATATGGATCTGTGACTCTTCAAACTCACAAACCGTCTGTTCTACTTCTTTTCGAATCTTCTCTGCCAGCATCATTGCCGTAGTCTCTGTACAATTCCGAAGCAGCATAACAAATTCTTCCCCACCCCAGCGGGCAACCTGTCCATTACCGGCTACCGAAGTCTTAAGCAGTTCTGCTACCGATACCAGAACAGCATCTCCTGCATTATGGCCATAATTATCATTCACCTGCTTGAAGAAATCAATATCGCACATAATCAGTACTGCCGTTTCATCCTCTGACCTGTCTTTGCTAATCTCGCTATAATACTCATCAAAGCCCCGCCGATTCTTCAGGTGGGTAAGCGGATCTAACTGTGTCTCCTCGTACAGAATATGTGATTCCAACGTTTTCCCACAAAATACAGCCGCAAATGTTAAATGCTTCACATCCTGCTCATCAAACACACTTTGACCGTCCGCCCTAATCTTATTGATTGCCTGATATGCTCCTATCACCTTACCTCTGGCATTCGTAACCGGCAAACACAAAATGGACTTCGTCGTGTATCCGGTATCCTTATCCACCTGCGGATTAAATCTTGTATCTTCATAAGGATTATTGATCACAATCGTCTCCTTGTTCTGAATAGAAGCGCCTACAATTCCGGATCCCTCCGGCACAATAATCCGCTCACTGCCAAGAGCTGCTAATGTCCAATATTCTTTCTTTGCACGATCCCAGTACCAGAATGAAGCCCTCTCTGCATTGACAAGAGTTCTTCCCAAATCTGTCAGCAGACGGATTGTTGGTATAAATTCTTTCTCTTCAATCAGCTGATTCATATAATAAAAGATCTTCTCCAGCATCTCCTCTGCCTGCAATGGTTTGTTATTCTCCATATTCTATCCTCCAAGCCTTTGTATGCAAGTCCTATCAAGGTCTTCTCCTAAGATAAAAAGCCCTTATAATTCCGTTCTAAATATTCTAATGACCTCCTCTGATTCTCTGGCGATGTTGTCTCGATCAACACACCGGAATCTAGGAAATACTTCTCCCGATATGTCATAAATTGACTCCAGTTAATATTGCCATCTCCAACTGCCAAATGGAGATCCTTCCGGAAGTCATTATCGTTGATATGCACATGTTTGATATACGGAGCCAGTCCTGTTACCCATGTCTCCATCGGTGTTTGGGAAATACTGGCATGTGCATAGTCAAAACATACCCCGTAGTTGCCATATGCACACAACCGCTCCGACATTGCCATCATGATGTCCGGATCGGTATCAAACATATTCTCTAAATAGATCTCTGTATCCGGATATCGTTTCAGCAGGCATTCTACATACTGTGTTGTCATATCCACCGCCCTTTTGTCATATTCCGCACCAGAAAGCATCGGACTATAATTCGTGTGAAATACGACTCCCTTCACACCCAACCGTACTGCCGCCTTCATACTCTGCTCCATACGCAATTCCGAAATCTCCCGGATTCGCGGATCATAACTGAATACCACAATATCAAAAAAAGCCCCATGCATCGTACTGCCGGCAGGCAATCCTTCCTGCTGATAAAAGGCGATCAACCGTTCCATCTCATCCGGATTCTCCAATACATCCGGATTGTAAAAATCATTCACCTCAAACCCTACATTATACTCTCTTGCCAAAGACTTATATTCTTCTATATTCTTTGCAAGTGATACGATCAATACCTGTCCCATAATACCCCTTCATCCTTACATTTTCATGTCTGACTTACTGTTCTCATTATACTCTTTTACCATGAGTAAATCAACGAAAATTGGTGAACGGATTGTGACTGCTTGAATAAATATTTCATCTACGATATAGTATAAAAAAGAAAGCATTTTATCCTGTTACAAACAGCATTTACAATCAAAGGAGATATATATTATGAGTAAGCAAAACAATTCCTATATTGCAATTCCAACGTTGTTAAAAGTTGAACCCGGCGCCCTTGATCAGCTCGGAAGCTATTTTAGGGAAGGACATATTCAAAAGGTGGTCATTTTTTTCGGAAACGGACTGATTGATATGTTCGGTTCACGCGTCATGAAATCTTTATCCGATGCCAATATCGAAGTATTAGAATATCAGGAACTGGATTCCGTCAAATTGGAAGATATTACCTCACTGGCATTTACCCTGCCGGTCAAAACACAGGCAGTGATCGGCATTGGCGGTGGAAAAGTAATTGATGCCGCAAAATACATGGGATTTCTTCGCAAACTTCCATTCATCAGTATACCGACCTCTGCATCCAGTGATGGATTCTCCAGTGCAAGTGCCTCTCTTCTCATAGAGGACCGCCGTAATTCCGTTCCTGCCAAAATGGCATACGGGATCATCGCTGACACCGAAGTGATCAAGAGTGCGCCGGATCGTTTTCTCTATTCCGGAATCGGAGATATGGTTTCAAAAATTACTTCCCTTTACGACTGGCAGTACGAAGAAGATCATGGTTATGATGAAGTAAATGATTTTGCAATGATGATCGCAAAAAAAGCGGTAAACAGCTTTGTCCGTACCCCCTTTGAAACGATCAAGGACAATCTGTTTTTGAAAGAATTACTGGACTCTCTGGCAATGAGCGGTATTGCAAATGAGATTGCAGGCAGTTCTGCCCCGACCAGCGGCAGTGAGCACCTTATCTCCCACGCACTTGACAAACTCCTTCCAACTCCTCAGCTTCATGGCATCCAGGTCGGCATCGCCACCTATCTGATGAGCCTTGTTCAGGATCACCGGTACAAACGTATCCACACCATTCTTACCGACACCGGTTTCTTTGACTATGTGAGTACATTGGATCTGGATATTACCGACTATGAGAAAGCGATTGATCTTGCACCAAGCATCAAGCCTTTCCGACACACTTATCTACATGAGGAAAAATACCGTACACTCGCCAAACAGATCCTGCATGAAGATGAAACATTACAGCGTATCTTCCACACTGCATGATTCCACAGGTGAGGCAGTTGTTTGCGTTCGCATGTAAGATAGTATATAATAAAACGTATTTTTAATTAAAGGAGATTTTTATGGAACGAGAAAAATTTGGATCCAGATTAGGGTTCATCCTGGTGTCTGCCGGGTGTGCAATTGGATTGGGAAATGTATGGAAATTCCCGTATATGTGTGGACAATATGGTGGTGCTGCCTTTCTTTTGATCTATTTGTTGTTTTTGGCAATCCTCGGTTTTCCCATTATGGTATGTGAATTTTCAGTAGGACGTGCCAGTCAGAAAAGCTGTGCTACTTCATTTAAGGTATTGGAACCGGAAGGAACACGCTGGCATAAGTACAGTTACATCGGTATGGCCGGTAATTACCTGCTTATGATGTTTTATACCACGGTAGCTGGCTGGATGCTCTATTATTTCTGGCGGAGCCTTTCCGGGGAATTTACAGCCACACCACTTAGCACAGAACAGATTTCCAATAAATTCAACAACCTATTGCAATCCCCTGCCACTTTGACATTCTGGATGATCCTGACTGTTATCCTTGCATTTGGGATCTGCTCCCTTGGTGTGCAAAAAGGAGTTGAAAAGGTCACAAAGATCATGATGCTGTTGTTACTTGGTCTCATTGTTATCTTAGCTGTTCACTCGACTTTGCTGCCGGGTGCAGGAGAAGGAATTCGTTTTTATCTCGTTCCTGATTTTCATAATATGTTAGAAAAAGGAATCAGTAATGTAATATTCGGTGCCATGTCACAGGCATTCTTCACATTAAGTATCGGCATGGGTTCTATGGCAATCTTTGGCAGTTATTTAGACAAAAGCCGCTCCCTGACCGGTGAAGCATTAAGCATTACCATATTAGATACATTCGTTGCCCTGATGGCCGGTCTGATCATCATTCCTGCCTGTTTTTCTTACGGAATCGAACCGGATGCCGGACCTTCCTTAATATTCATCACACTGCCAAACATCTTTAACCAGATGACCGGCGGACGGATCTGGGGAAGTCTCTTTTTCCTGTTTCTGTCCTTTGCCGCTTTGTCTACCGTTATTGCTGTTTTTGAAAATATCATCTCTTTTGCGATCGACTTATGGGGATGGTCACGCAAAAAGGCTGTTATAGTTAACATTCTGGCAATTATTGTATTGTCTATGCCATGTGTGCTTGGTTACAACATATTATCCGGATTCCATCCATTAGGCTCCGGTACTACGATCATGGATCTGGAAGACTTTTTGATATCAAGTAACGTCCTTCCGTTAGGTTCTCTCGTTTATGTGATGTTCTGTACTACCCGGTACGGATGGGGGTTCCAGAACTTCTTAACGGAAGCAGACGCCGGTAACGGGCTTCGTTTTCCGCATCAATTGCGCTGGCATATGACTTATATTATACCCGCAGTAGTTGTATTTATTTATCTGAAGGGATATTATGATCTGTTTGCACCACAAGGTTTATCTTATCTGATTCCATGGATGTGCATCGCTGTGATCTTCCTTTTATTCATATTCTCACTTGCCCGCTGCAAGAATAACACAAAACATTGACAATAAAAGGATTGCATTTCCTATTGTAACTCTCTCGGAAAGTAGGAACAAATTGAATTGGTAAATACCACATTGAAAGGCCATTTTATTTTAATTCGAATGAATAAAATAAAATGGCCTTTCATATACTAGCAGTAAGGAGGTGTGTCCACATGAAAAAAATTCAATGGAAAAATCTGATTACAGCCGTTGCCATTCCCCTTGCTACCGGCGGACTCTCCGCTCTGCTCACAAAAAAGGCGATGGATTCATTTGAAATGTTGAACCAACCGCCTCTTTCTCCACCCACATGGCTGTTTCCTGTGGTGTGGACGCTTCTCTATATATTAATGGGAATTGCTTCCTATCTGGTAGCAACCTCCGGTCAGAAAAATGATACTGCCCTGACACTTTACGGCATCCAGTTATGCTTTAACTTTCTCTGGACGTTGATCTTTTTCAATATGGAGTGGTACTTGTTTGCATTTCTCTGGTTAATCGGCTTATGGATCCTGATATTGCTAACTACCATCGCATTCTATCGCATCTCAAAGACCGCGGCCTATATGATGATTCCCTATCTGATCTGGGTTACCTTTGCCGGATATCTCAATTACGGAATTTATCTGTTAAATTAAGATCTCTGCAAACATTTAACGTATCTTTGCATACTCTTGTACCTGTTCTAACACCATCTGTACCAGCCGGTCTCTTGCCTCTACACTTGCCCAGGCAATGTGCGGTGTGATCAGCAGTTTCCGGCTGTCCTTAATCCGTAACAATGGATTGTCTGCAGCAATCGGTTCTTTGCATAATACATCCAGTCCCGCTGCTGCAAGTTCTCCATTTTCCAAAGCATCAAACAGATCCTTTTCCACTACGATCGGTCCACGTCCCACATTCAGAAAGATTGCAGAAGATTTCATTTTCGCAAACGCTTCTTTGTTCATGAGATTCTCGGTGTATTCATTCAACGGTGCATGTACGGATATCACATCCGATGTTGCTAATAATGTATCAAAATCCACCTGTTCATATCCATCCTGTGGTGCTGCACCGGATGCAGAATAATAGATCACCTTTGCTCCAAACACCTTCGCGATCTCTGCCACTCTTCTGCCAATCGTTCCAAGACCGATTATTCCCCATGTTTTTCCTTTTATCTCCGCAAATCCATTCGCAAAATGTGTGAACAACGGACTCTTTTCATATGCTCCATCTTTCACATACTCATCATAATACCGTAACTTTTCCAACAGATAAAACAACATCGCAAATGTATGTTGCGCAACCGCCTCCGTAGAATAACCGGCTACATTATGCCAGATAATCCCCCTGCTCTCCAGATATTCTTTATCCAGATTATTCGTCCCTGTCGCCAAGACACAGACCAGCTTGAGATTCTTTGCATTTCCAACTGTCTGCTCGTTGATCAGTACCTTATTAACTATGATTACCTCCGCATCTTTCACCCGTTCCGGCACTTCTTCTGTTGCAGAATAGGGATATCGAACCACTTCTCCCAGCTTTTCATATCCGGACCAGTCTACATCTTCTCCTACCGTTTGTGCATCTAATACTACTATTTTCATCCTACTGACATTCCTTTCTATAAATGCTGCTGAAACAACCATATCTTCATCATCAGACGCTGCGGAAGTATTTTAGCAACCGCATGAGCCGTCTTTACATACAATCCATATACAGAGATATCTTTATTTTTGTCCGCATCACGAATCGCCTTCTCCGCCACCACATCCGGAGTAACCATCATCCGGAAACGACTGGTTGCTTTATCCGCGCCGATTAATCCCTTGTCGATCAGATCCGTCTTCATCCATCCCGGGCAGACTGCCGTTGCTACAATCCCCCGATCTCTCAATTCAACATTTAATGCTCTCGTATAATTCCGGACAAACGCCTTTGTCGAACTATAGATATTCTGATATGGCAATGGTTGAAAGGATGCCTGCGATGCAATATTGATCAAATGACTTCCTTTCTTCATATATGGAATACAGATCAGTCCCATAGCAACCAATCCATTGATATTAAGATCAATCATATTGCATGACTCCTCTATCGACAGATCATTATAAGAACAGAATCTGGCAAAACCGGCATTATTGATCAGATACTGAATTGACACATTCTCATGTTGAAGGATCTCCCCAAACTGCTTAATCTGTTTCCGGTCAGACAGATCTTTGGAAAAAGTTCTGACCTTTTCTCCATATTCCTCGGTCAAAGCCTGCAGTTTCTGCTCATTTCTTGCAATTGCCCAGATCTCGTCCAATTCTGACCATTCTGCCAATATCCTTACAAATTCTTTTCCTAATCCGGCACTTGCCCCCGTTATAATTGCAATTGTTTTATTCTTCATGTTGATATCCTCTTGTTACTGACATATTCTGATTTGAGTCTAAATGGAATCCTATATATTCATACACTTCTATTATATCCGCATGCGATTCGTTCAATCAAACAGGATTGTCGGATATACAGCAATCATTTGCACTCTTTCTATTATCTTTTCCAGTTTCTTATTATAATAAGAGCGTTCATGAAAAATCAATAAAAATGAAAAATTTTTCACTTAATTTTATTGATTTTATGATTCAATTATGTATAATTAGAACGTGGGTGTCAAGGAATCATTCCCACATGGATATTGTTCATCTGTGTTCACAGATGATTATCAATACAATTTCAAAGAAAAGAGGTATTAAGTAACATGGCAAACATCGATTTAAGCAAGTATGGTATTACTGGAACTACTGAGATTGTTTACAACCCTTCTTACGAATTACTTTTCGAGGAAGAGACTAAGTCTTCAAACGAAGGTTATGAGGTTGGTCAGAACACAGAGCTTAATGCTGTCAACGTTATGACAGGTATTTACACAGGACGTTCTCCTAAAGACAAATTCATCGTTGAAGATGAGAATTCTGAGAATACAGTATGGTGGGATTCTGAAGAATATCACAATGATAACCACCGTATGTCACAGGATGCATGGAAAGCAGTTAAAGAGATCGCTAAGACAGAGCTTTCTAACAAGAAATTATATGTAGTAGATGCATTCTGCGGAGCAAATAAAGATACTCGTATGGCTGTTCGTTTCATCGTTGAGGTTGCTTGGCAGGCTCATTTTGTAACAAACATGTTCATCAAGCCAACTGAGGAAGAGTTGAAGAACTTTGAGCCGGACTTCGTTGTTTACAACGCATCTAAGGCTAAGGTTGAGAATTACAAAGAATTAGGTCTTAACTCTGAGACTTGTGTAGCATTCAACATCACAAGCAGAGAGCAGGTTATCATTAATACATGGTACGGCGGAGAGATGAAGAAAGGTATGTTCTCTATGATGAACTACTACTTGCCACTTAAGGGCATTGCTTCAATGCACTGTTCTGCTAACACAGATAAGGATGGTAAGAACACAGCAATCTTCTTCGGTCTTTCAGGAACAGGTAAGACAACACTTTCTACAGATCCTAAGAGATTATTGATCGGTGATGATGAGCACGGTTGGGATGACAACGGTGTATTCAACTTCGAGGGTGGTTGCTACGCTAAGGTTATCGGTCTTGATAAAGAGTCTGAGCCAGATATCTACAATGCGATCAGAAGAGATGCATTGCTTGAAAACGTAACTGTTGCGGCAGATGGTAAGATTGACTTCGAAGACAAGAGTGTAACAGAGAATACCCGTGTATCTTATCCAATCGATCACATTGACAACATCGTATCTAAGGTAAATGGCGTATCTGCAGGTCCTGCAGCTCAGAATGTTATCTTCCTTTCAGCAGATGCATTCGGAGTACTTCCTCCGGTATCTATTCTTACACCAGAGCAGACACAGTACTACTTCTTATCAGGATTTACAGCAAAGCTTGCCGGTACAGAGCGCGGAATCACAGAGCCAACTCCTACATTCTCAGCATGTTTCGGACAGGCATTCTTAGAGCTTCATCCTACTAAGTACGGTGAAGAGCTTGTTAAGAAGATGGAAAAGAGTGGTGCTAAGGCTTACTTAGTTAACACAGGATGGAATGGTACAGGTAAGCGTATCACAATCAAGGATACTCGTGGAATCATCGACGCTATCTTAAATGGTGATATCAAGAACGCTCCTACCAAGACAATTCCTTACTTCAACTTCGAAGTTCCTACAGAACTTCCGGGTGTTGATTCAGGAATCTTAGATCCTCGTGATACTTACGCTGATGCTTCTGAATGGGAGACCAAGGCTAAGGATCTTGCTGAGAGATTTAACAAGAACTTCAAGAAGTACGAGACCAACGAAGCTGGTAAGGCTTTAGTAGCTGCTGGTCCTCAGCTTTAATTCAAGCATAAGAAACTCTCAGTTTCTTAACATATCGTAATACGAAACGGGATGCCGTATACAATCGGCATCCCGTTTTTTATTCATTATATATATTCTTCACTATCTGACAGACCATAGCAGAATCCCCAAAAGTGCAGACACTATAATCATTGCAACCGGCGACGGTTCCTGATGACATTTCTTTTTCACAACCACATGCGTCAGGATAAGAACACCAAACACGACTATCGAACGGATATCCGGATTCAAATTATCCCCCACCAGCTGAACCGAGCAAAATGTATGAATTGCCATCAAAATACCTGTAGCAAATATCATCGCCACAATACAGGGACGAACCCCTGTAAGAAATGCCTGTACACCTTTATATTTCAAGAGATTATGCATGATAGCTGCAATCAATAAAATAATCACAAAGGACGGAAGGACCACTCCTACGGTTGCACACATTGAACCTGCTATTCCACCTTGCGAAGAACCTATAAAGGTTGCCATATTTACCGCTAATGGCCCCGGAGTCGACTCTGAAATGGCAATAAAGCTGGTAAAATCGCTCTCCGTCATCCATCCATACTCTAACACCATTTCCCGGATTAAAGCAATCATTCCATACCCACCGCCAAGGGATACCGCACCTATCTTGGCAAATTCCATAAACAATTTCCAATAAATCATTTATCATTCTCTCCCTTTTTCTCGTTCATATAATGACACACCTGTGGCAATCCATAAACCGCAGTCCCAATGATTCCGCACACAATAATATAGTACAGAGAGGATATCTCTACCGCCCACAAAGAGCATACCAGCATCACAATACTAACTGCAGTTAATATGCAAATGTGAAACCAGTTCTTTTCCATTGTTCTCCACAGCTTCACCGCCGCACTTAAGATCAGATATACTACACATACCTGAATGCCATGGAACGCATACGTCACATACTTAAGTTCCATAAACTGCTTAAAAAAGAGTGAGATCAGATAAATAATCACAAAAGAAGGACTGCACACTGCACAGGTGGCACTGATCGCACCGGCTATTCCATCCACCTTATATCCGATATAGGTGGCACTGTTCACCGCTACCGGTCCCGGTGTCGATTCAGCAATTGCAACCATATCCAAAAACTCATCCTGATCCATCCATTTTCTTCTTGCAACAAACTGCCGCTCGAGCAAGTGGATCATGGCATATCCTCCTCCAAATGTGAATGCTCCAATCTTCAAAAAATCCCAAAATAATATTCCTACTTTTTTCATATCTTTATTTTGTTCTAACCGTTTTGATCTTAGACCATGCGGAATATACCCTCTTGTAAGTTGCATTTACCTTTACAATCCGATAAGTCCGGATCCGTACATAATACTTCTTTTTCGCTTTTAATTTCTTGACCTTACATATCTTCTTATCCGATGCAAGCCGGACATTTTTCGCACCCTTCATGCTCTTCTTCGTCGAATACGCTACTTCATATCCATTGCACGCCCTGGCAATGCCTTTCCATCTAACCGTAAAGCCTTTCTTAGTAGCCTTTATCTTAATAATCTTTGTCTTTCTAACGGCTTCTACTTCTGCAAGACTATCGTATTCTTCATAGTCACCTTCTTGTACATCCTTTTCTTTCCAATCTTTATCCCTGTCCTCTGTGTCGATACCCTTCACATCAGAATATTGCGATGAATTGGTTGTTGTTTCACTTTCCGTGGTTGAAGTCTGATTCTGAAACGTCTGATCATTACCAGGATGAGCGCTTGACGGTGCGGTTATTTTCGGAACCACCTCCCGGTATTTGAAAATCTTACTGCATACCGAACAATGGCTTCCTTCTGTCAATCCGGTTGTTGTTGCCGTTGCCGGTACTGCCGGATCAATCACTTTGGTGTGTCCGGTTGCCGGAATCTCTTCTGTATAACTGGCTCCACACCCGATGCAGGTATATTGCTTCATTCCTTTTTCAGTACAAGATGGCTTCCTAATGATCACTCCGTTATCATAGGTATGTCCGGTTGCCGGAATGTCAACCTCAAAATACCAGCCGCACCCGTGCTTACAATATCTTCGCCCCTTGCCCTGAACGGTACAGGTAGCGGACGTTACAACTGTATAACTATTTGTATCTGGCCAGTCATGTCCTAGTGCCGGAATCTCTTCTGTATATGTATCACCACACCCAGTACAGGTGTATGTCTTAACACCTTTCCCGATACAATCCGGTTCCTTTGTAATGACTCCACTGTCATAGGTATGTTCTTTTTCTTCCTGTGACAATACATTCACGGTAACTACAACTTTTTCACCTAAAATAGTTGTTACCAGTCGTGTCGTACCTTCTGACACTCCTACAATCCGCCCATTCTCCATCTTCGCAACATTTTCATTTTCCACATTCCATTCATACGCTGTAGTAACCGGAATATCTCCTACATAGCTCCATGTATTCTTCAGCATAATCGTTGTATCTATGGTCGGCAGTTCTATATTGCCCCCTACTAATGTACTTACAATTGATTGCGACGGAACTGCTTTCACACTCGATAAATTCGAGTTCAACAGTTCTACACTTACCCTTTTCTTACCATCCCGGTCTGTTACCGGTACAGTATTGTATGTAGAATATGAAAATTCCTGTACCCAACACTGTACACCATTAACAACAGCATATCCAACTCCAACCGACTTCAACTCTGAATTTAACATATTTCTACGATGGCCCTGACCATCATATGCATCATCCTTCTCCTGCCAACCGGTAAATACTGAATCTACACTGCTATAGCCAATCGCAATATTCTCCGCATAAGAACGATGACCATTCGACGTTGCTGTAAAACATCTTTCTCCATTTGGTCGGGTATGCGCCCAATTCAATGCAATCTCTGCTGCACGCTGCATAGCAATTGCTTCCAGATCATAATCATATGTTAATGTTCCAAGCTTTGTATTACTTCCTGAATTATATACGGTCTTTGTCCCATCTTTGTTCCAATACCACGCATCCGTCGTACTCGTCCGAAAGTCATTAATCATCTGCCCCATTCTTCTGGCCTCAGTTTGACCATATATTGCTTCTACCTGAACCATCGTTGTATCATTGGCCGCTTTTGACGGATAGCTCCATCCAATCGTTCCAGCAAGTACCATGCACACACATAATGCCCATTTCTTCATTCGTCTCTCCATCCTATAATCCACCTTTTCTCATTATCATCTCTTTCCACAGACCACAAACTTATCCACTTCTACAAAACCATCAGTAATGTACCCGCTCCAATTAAAATACAGCCTGTAACAGCCTTCGGTGTCACCTGCTCATGCAAAAATGCAAACGCAAGAATCAATGTGATCACAACACTCAGCTTATCAATCGGAACAACCTTTGATGCATCTCCCATCTGTAATGCTTTATAATAACAAAGCCATGATGCCCCGGTTGCCAATCCTGATAAGATGAGAAACATCCAGCTCTTCTTACCAATATCTCCAATTCCGGACTGTGCATTTGTAAGAAATACCATGCCCCACGCCATAACTAATACCACTGCCGTACGAATTGCCGTTGCCAGATTCGAATTCACACCGTCAATTCCAATCTTTGCAAGAATGGAGGTCAATGCTGCAAATGCAGAAGAAAGAATAGCCAAAACAAGCCACATGATAAACACCTCGCTTTTGAAAAATTCCTCCCCATATTATACCATATTCTTTCACTCTTGCACAGCGTGAGTGACGGACGTGCGAAACGGATAGAATATGAAAGCAGTTGTACGATGATAACTA
>ERZ1026876.575-NODE-575-length-21291-cov-10.167075_pt1 | contig 21291 bp, 15 predicted proteins | sample MGYA00380168_ERZ1026876 | MGnify/ENA primary metagenome ERZ1026876 (study PRJEB33269, sample SAMEA4719804) | human gut metagenome | biome: human-associated habitat; feature: organic feature; material: feces | place: Cameroon | collected 2013-10 ... | reverse complement strand
GGTGAAGTGGACACACCTGTAAGAATAAGGATAGCATAGCTATCAAACTTCTTTAAAATTACTCTAATGAGTAATTACGAAGCTCCCATCTCTTTAGGTGGAGAGTAGTTCACTTCTATTGGTATTCTTATGATAAATGACAGACTTTGAGGTCCATAAGATCCATTAAACTAACAACCAAGGGTTCTCATTTTGACTTCGGAAGAAAAAAGAAAATTTCACCGTATAGCTTATCAAACGCCAGGACAAATTAAATGCGCAGATAAACCAGCCATTGATGTCAAGGTCGCAGACCTCTCGATTCATGGCGGGCTACTTTATACGCAAGCGCCTATTGATTTAAAAGTTGGCACACCATGTGTGGTTACCATTAGCCTTTCCCCAAAAGAACAAATAAACTTCGAAGCCAAAGTAATTAGAGTAAGCTCCGCACAAGCCCAAAATCAAGTTGCTATCGGAGTGCAATGTACTTCAATTGGACTTGATGACATCACTACACTTAAAACCATAGTGACCATGAATTCAGCCGACCCTTCATTGCTCAATCGAGAGTTAGCTGAACTCATACGCTAAACCTGTTTTAGGATACTCCATGCAGTGGCTAAGTGACATCCTCCCCCACCTATAGATGTGGGGGCTTCCCACCGATAAGATAGGTTCAGTTCTCGCTCAAGCACTCTAATGAGTACAGTATCAACGAGCTACCCCCGTGTGTCCCACGGTTCTATGTTTTGAATTCATAGCATAATATTTAGAAAGCTGTCAAATAGATTTCGGCAATTCATCCCACCACCTTCGAGGTGGGAAACTTCTTGCCGAGTTCAGTTAAATTTCTCTGACTGCTCCCACGGGTAAGCCCGTAGGGTTCTGATTGTCAAGTGTAGCCTGTAATCGTACACCATTTTCAGGCTTTGGAGTTACAAGTGTAAATCTGTTTGAATCAGGACTTTTATAACAGCTCAAGAGCTTCCGTAATTGAGGTCACAGGGAAGATTTGCATTCCTGAAATTACCTTTCTTGGCGCATTATCTTTAGGTACAATCGCCTGTTTGAAACCATGTTTTTGTGCTTCAATAATACGTTCACTCCCTGAATTTACCGGTCTAATTTCCCCTGATAAGCCTATTTCACCAAAAATAATCATATCGCGTGGAATAGGTTTACTCCGATAACTTGACACCAAAGCAGCCACCAGCGGTAAATCTGCACTAGTTTCTTCAACCTTCACCCCGCCAACGACATTAACAAACACATCTTGGTCCCCCATAGAAACACCTCCATGACGATGCAACACAGCTAGGAGCATAGCAAGACGATTAGCTTCCGTCCCTAAAGTTAATCTCCGTGGATTGCCGTATTGCGTTGTATCAACCAAAGCTTGTAATTCCACCAACAAAGGCCGTGAACCTTCCCACACCACCATAACTACTGAACCAGGGCTTTCCACAGAAGTTCGATTTAAAAAGATAGCTGATGGGTTAGAAACTTCCCGCATCCCATGTTCAACCATCGCAAAAACCCCAATTTCGTTTACAGCACCAAAACGGTTCTTTTGACAGCGCATAGTTCTAAAACGAGAATCACTATCCCCTTCTAGTAGCAAGGAACAATCCACACAGTGTTCAAGGATTTTAGGCCCGGCTAAACTACCTTCTTTGGTTACATGGCCCACCATAAAAGTTGAAACGTTGGCGCGTTTAGCATATTGAGTAAAAGCCGCAGCCCCTTCTCTTACCTGCGACACACTACCAGGGGCTGAAGAAATACCTTCCATGTGCATCACTTGAATGGAATCGATAATTAAAACTGCCGGTTTTTCAGCTTCAGCGAGCGTGATAATGCGTTCCACTGAGGTTTCAGAAGCAATACGGATGTTATCCGTTCTAACCCCTAAGCGATTCGCTCGTAATGCCACTTGTTGTAGCGATTCTTCCCCCGTAACATAAAGTACCCGCATCATTTGAGATAAATAACTTACCATCTGTAGCAGCAAAGTCGATTTACCTGCTCCGGGATTACCACCAATTAGTACCACGGCCCCAGGGACAATACCACCACCTAACACTCGGTCTAATTCCGAAAAACCTGAATGAATTCGCGGCATCTCGGTAAGAGCCACGGTGTTTAAGCTGACCACCCCAGAAGCTTCTGCCCCAGCAAAACCTGCAAATCTATTAATACCTCGGCTGTCTTTCATAGGCTCCTGTTTAGGGGCGATTTGCACTTCAGTAATAGTGTTCCAAGAACCACATTCTGGACATTTACCCTGCCATTTACTTAAACGAGCCCCACAGGCACTACAAACAAACTCTGAAGTTCTTGCCATTTAACGCTCCTCTCCTAAATTTGATTCTTGGTCCTTACTATTCTTAGGTTGCGAAAACGTAATTACGCCAATTTCACCAGTAGTCCCTAGGCGTGCAAGAAAACCGCCCCACAAATATGTACCACGGCTAACAATAAGGCTTGAAGTGCCCTCATGGTATAAACCTGAGACATAACCACCATTTAAGAACGCAACTAAATAATCTAACCCCCAGACCATGCCCCCATGGGTATGTCCACTTAACATAAGGTCAACTTTTGAAGCGTTGGTTTTAAAGTTTTCAGGACGATGTTCAAGTAAAACAATGGGTAAATCTGAAGGAATTCCCTTTAAGGCTTTGGCCAAATTTGGAGCCTCGCTGCCTACTTTAATAGCTTGTTTATCTGCAAGACCTGCAACCGCTAAAAAAGGAACCCCATCACGCTTAAGAATTACGTTTTTATTATTTAAAAGATTAAGGCCATAATCGCCCCAAACTTCTTCCCAAGCAGAAGCGGATGCATAATACTCATGGTTGCCGTTTATAATATAAACTCCATCTTTAGCCTTAAGATCTGCTAACAGGGACACATCAGAGCGCAATTTTTCTGGCATTCCATCCACTAAATCCCCGGTTATGACGACAAGATCTGGCTTTTGATCATTAGTCATTTGCACTATTTGCTTAATCATTTGAGGGGTAATGTTAATCCCCATATGCAGATCTGAAAGTTGAACAATACGATAACCTTCAGGCATTTGAGCAAATTTAGGTGCGGTTAAACGATATGTATCTACTTTTGGAGCTGCTACCGCATTTAACCCCGCAGTCACCCCTAGCACCGCCCCTAAAACCGCAATAATCGACATAAAAGCGCCAGTGCTTAAAATGCGAGCTTTGGCCACTCGACGCCCTATCCACAAAATTGGACCTAAGGTAACGGCCAACCCTAACATAAAAAAGTAGGTGTTTTGCAATATGCCATACCATAGTTGTAGCCATGCTGGTAAATCAGGGGCCATCACACTGCCACCAAACACCAAGAAAAATAAAGTTTTATACGAAGCAATAACGGCCAATAACAACATTAAATATCGAAGCGTTTTGTTTTTACGCACAGGCCACACTAGAAATAAAAAGCCTAATAAAAAGAATACGGTCGGCGCTAAAGCTGCGACACCTAACATTAGTTTCATAAATTCCCTCGGCACTATGATTTTAAAGCTACACTTATACGTATTTTAGCGTAAGATCAATTTTATTTAGCAGAAAATTATGTAATATTAAACTCATACCTAGTATGTACAAGAAATAGAAACAATCGCTAGATCTTTGGCTGGTTTAACAGCCAACACCAACAAGCTTTTGGGATTACTCGAGTTACCTTTTTTCCTATTCATAGCTTGTTTATGGTTTTACTTTAGATCACGTAAACTGATAGCGTTTGCTTTTCGATTGCCCTAATTTTCATATAAACTAATTAAAAAACACGCGACTATTATGGATCTTATTGCACAAAAAGCTCTCGAGTTAGTTCCATTTTTGAACTATCCAAACTTTGATGAAATCAAAGAAGATCTCCTCCTTTCTGATGCCTCTATCAATGCTTTTTTACTTAGTATGGAGTTAAAAAGACTTTGCGCTCCAAGTATTCGCATTATTGATTTTCGTAGCGACGGTGACTGCGTCGAATTTATTTATAGTGGCATTCGACATTTCCTTCAAGCCGCAGACATTGAAGAATTTAAACAACTACTTGAACAATATCATGGGGTCTATAGCAACGGGCTTTACGAGGAACTCTTGCGTCATCACGCTGAACGCAAAAAAAACAAACAACAAGAAGCTCCAACTCCCAACCAAGAAGCTAATATCCCAGCTCGTTTTAAGGTCGACAGCATTAGATTTGCTAGTTACTCCCACCGACGCGATGAACGCATGTTTTATTGCTCACAGATTTTAGTGACTCTAGCGAACGGGCGTAAATTTGAAGCCAAAACTTCCGATTTATCTTGTAGTGGCATCAAGCTCATTTTGCCTTTTGTCATGCCTTTTACGGGCCGTGAAAACATTACTATTACCTTCACAGGTCTTATCGAACTATTTCCTAAATATGCTGAATTGTTAACCGAGGTACCTTACGAAACTCTCGGGGTAGAAACCAAAGACACTAAAGTCTGGCTCAAAACTCGTTACTTAGCCGAAAACAAAGACTTTGAACAATTTGTGCTTAATTTTCAGGAAGCAAACCGCTATCGTTATCGCATCGATACTAATTACTTTGCCTACACTCTAAACATTAAAGCCATGGAGTATGCCTACTTACCAAAAGTTCGAGGTATTACCATCTTCTTTTCTACCGATCCTCAAACGCCAGAACCAAGCTTTACCCTAAAAAGCGATTGTAACCATGACGATCTTGATTATTGGCGTGATGAGCGTAGCGACGATAAACTACGGGCCCTCTTTTCAGCTCAACGGATGAAGCGCTTTACCGAAAGCTTAAACAATAATGAAACTGTGAGCACCACATTCTATTGCTTTAAACATACTAGCCAAAACCATGTTTATTTTATTTGTGCCACTTTAGAAGAGCTTTTGGAAAAAAATTTAACTGATACCTTCTTTAGAATGGCTGCAAGCCATACGTCGTTTAGAGTTTATAAATTTGAATTTGCCCCACTAGATCATAGTGCAAATTGCATCAAAAACATCATTTCAGATTTGCCTAACGAGAATACCGAGCTCATAACCAAGGAAATTTCTGCTCTTGGCTATATTGGCATGTTGACTAGAATTGATACGCCCGAGGATCTTGAAGTTTATAGTAATTTCACTGCTACAACTTCTGCTAACGCCTTACAGTGTTTTACGTTAAAAACAGATAGCGTTAAGCCCATAAACCTAGAATATTTACAATATACCAAACCTAGGGAAGAACCTCGTTATCTCTACAAAACCCCAGTTTTAGTTTATGGTAAAGATTTGCCACCTGTTACGGGTTGGACTAGAGATTTGTCATCTCGCGGTTTACAAATAGAACTAGCAGCTCCTGTTGAATACTATAACAACGATGTTATTTACGTATCATTACCAAAGTTACAGGAATTATCCAAAAAGACCAAGCTTGAAAACATTCCTTACGATGTTGTGTTTGTAAACTCCGCTCATACTATTTTGCATCTGCGCATGCATCATAAAACTAGTAATGAAAGTACCTCTTTATTCCTAGAAGAGTTATTTAAAATCAACGCCAAACATTTAGAGCCCGCTCGAGCAGTACCGGAAATGAGCATGTTATCGCAAGCTTTAAGAAACATAACGATTGCCAATCTCTTTAGCACGCCAGTGATTTTTATGCGTGGCTCTTTAAATCGTTTGGGCTTTATTTGCGAAAGCAAATATGGGACTGAAGTGAATAACCTGTGCCAAATTTACGAACATGAGCCTCAAAAGCGCAATACATTCCCACTATTTGCAAATTCAATTTTAAAAAACGAGGTCATGCCTAGTTTTAAGTTGATTAAAAACACGGAAAAACAATTCCAAATCAACATCTATGTAAAGCGAACAAAGATTAATGATGTAGTTACTTACTTCCCACGAGCCGAAGATGAATTTACCTCTAAACAAGAAATTGTTGACTTTATAAAGGATGGACAAGTACACGGCTATTTTGCCGCTTTTGCGCTTTTTCTAAGCATCACAGGTCGACCAAACACTACAGAGATTGACAAGGAATTAGCATACCTTAAACGTGCCGCCCCGCATAAATTCAAAGCCTTAGAATCCAACCTATGGAATAAATTTGGGTTTGGGGATCTCGTTGATATCACGCAAAGTGTAGCCCTCAAAAATGGCCTCACTAGCTTTATTCCAACTTCAGTTCCGGACGAACATTTGCCGGCCTAAGAGCTAATTGAGCTTAAATTAAAATAGCAAATTCTAAATATCAAACGATAAAGGCGGAATTAAATCCCGCCTTTATCGTACTTTAAACCTAGCTCTTGGTTAGTTTATTTACTTTTTTAAACCAGCTCTTTCAAGTCTGCTACTAGCTTCTAAAATACAAGCTGCCGCATCCAGCCCAAATGAGTTAATGGTAGCAGGAGCTTTTTGGCGCACAATTGGCTTAGCGTGAATAGCAAAGCCTAAACCTGAAGCCGTAATCATTGGCAAATCATTAGCCCCGTCGCCGATCGCCACGCTCTGTTCAGCTGGAATGCCATATTGAGCGCACAATTCTTGCAATGTGGCCACCTTAACCGCAGAATCAACAATACCACCAACTAGACCACCAGTTAAATGATCGCCATCAATTTCAAAGCTATTGGCTCTTACTAAAGTTAAGTTGTAGTCTTCTTTAAGCTTGCTTACAAACTGCATAAAGCCACCAGAAGCAATAGCTACATACCAACCGTGGTCCTGTAGAAGACGCACAAGTTCAGGAAAACCTGGCATAATTGGTAAGCGTGATCTTAAATCCTCTAAAATACTTACAGGAGCATCTTTTAACAAAGATACTCTCTTACGCAAGCTCTGTTTAAAATCTAATAAGCCGTGCATAGCTTGACTTGTAATTTCGGCAATCTGTTCGCCTACCCCATAAGCACGAGCTATTTCATCGATACATTCAATCTGAATACAGGTTGAATCCATATCAAGCAACATCACGCCAGGGTGATTTAAAGAAGGAATATTCTTAACGTGAACCGCATCAGTACCATTCTTTAATTCTTTTAATTCGCTGTTAAGTTCTTCACTGTATTTATTACAACAAGCAATAGCTACCACGTTGCCACAAAATTCAAATGGACGCATAAACACGGCTTTCACCTCATGAGCTTTTGCCTTTGCAGTGAATTCAGCAAGTTCGTGCAAGCTTAAAGTAGCACCGATTACAACCAAGTATCCATTAGTATCAGCTACTTCACCACACTCTTCGAAATTATGGTCGGTAACTAAATAAAGCTTGTCATCACACATCGCCTTAAACACATTGTCGTTGTGAGTCATAGAACTTGTTGTCATATTAAATCCGTCTTTGATCTGTAATTAGTATCTAATCGTTAAAAATACAAGTTAAGAGCAAAACTCTTAAAAACGCTGTAATTATATAATTGCCTTGAGGTCTTCTCCACACATTTTTGGTCTTAGCGCAGGCGAAGGCCCCAACTTTAATCTTTGTAACTCTTAAAAAAAGACCCAACTTGAGTTATAAAATCTCAAATTGGGTCTTTGTTAGCAACTTAAGCTTTGAACTTAGGCCGCTGGAAACATTTTTTTAAGATATTCAATAGTACGGTCTAAGCGGGCAATACACTTGTCACGACCGAGCACCGCCATGATTTCACCCATATCAGGAGACTGACCAGTACCAGTAATAGCAAGACGCACTGGCATCCCAACTTTACCGAAACCAACCTGCATTTCGTTTACGGTTTCTTCCATGGTGCCATGGATTAATGGAGCTTGCCAATCGTTAAGCTTAAGGAGCTTATCCTTAACCTTTTCGAGAGCTTCACAGCTATTGCTCTTAAACCACTTTTTAACAGCATTTGGTTCATATTCTTCGTATTCACGATAGAAATAAACTGCTTGTTCAGCCATTTCCTTTAAGGTTTTGCAACGTTCACGGAAAATACGCACAATATCAGTAAGTGCTGGACCATTCTTATAGTCATAGCCGGCGTGTTCCATTTGCCATTCAAGTTCTTCTGCCACGCGTTCAGCCGGTAAAGTTCTAATGTAGTGTTCATTTACCCACTTAAGCTTATCAGTACTAAAGGCAGAGGCACTCTTTGATACGTCTTCTAAGTTGAAGAGCTCAATCATTTCCTGGACAGAGAAAATTTCCTGGTCACCATGGCCCCAGCCAAGTCTTACCAAGTAATTCAAAAGCGCTTCAGGGAGATAACCATCATCGCGATACTGCATTACGCTAACAGCGCCATGTCTCTTTGAAAGCTTAGTCCCATCATCACCAAGGATCATAGAAACGTGAGCAAATTCAGGTACTGGAGCACCTAAAGCTTTGTAGATATTAATCTGACGTGGAGTATTGTTGATATGGTCTTCACCGCGTACTACGTGGGTAATCTTCATATCCCAATCATCAACTACTACACAGAAATTGTAGGTTGGAGTCCCGTCGGTACGACGAATAACCAAATCATCAAGTTCTGCATTGTCAAATTCAATATCACCACGGATTAAATCGTGGAATTTAACCTTGCCAGTCTTTGGATTCTTAAAACGCACGCAGTATGGTTCATCAGGGGTATGTTCGCTATGATCATCCGCACAATGACCATCATAACGAGGCTTTTCACCAGCCTTCATTTGGTCTTCACGTAACTTTTCAAGGCGTTCTTTAGTGCAATAACATTTATAAGCGCGACCATCAGCTAACATTTCATCGATTAAAGCATTGTAACGATCAAAACGTTTAGTCTGATAGAAAGGACCTTCGTCCCAACTAAGACCTGTCCACTTCATACCTTCAATGATGGCGTCAATAGCAGGCTGAGTAGAACGCTCACGGTCAGTGTCTTCAATTCTAAGTACAAACTTACCATTATTGTGACGAGCATAAAGCCATGAATATAATGCAGTTCTGGCGCCCCCTACATGTAAATAACCTGTAGGACTAGGAGCAAAACGGGTTCTAACTTCCATTTGATAATCCTTAAAACACGGCCAAGGCCGCTTATTAACACCCAAAAATATTGTGCGGTATTTTACTACTATTGCCTATAAATTGCACCTTACGTTCGCTTTTTATCAAACTTAAGTCGCGCTTGAACAAGGCTTTTAACTAAAAAGTTCAAAAAACTTCGTTCTTCCCGAAAATTTGCCTCTTATGTCCAAACATAGCGTCCTAACCAAAGGTAAGAATACCCCAAAAAAATCCCCTAACCAAAGAATGAGCAATCTCGTACATAAGCAATGAATTTAACCACCTAGAAATAGCAAATTCCCAACCAAACATTAAAAATTGTGGATATTTATATACACAAGAACAATGTTTAAATACGCCAAAGAATCAAACCTACGGTGATTTTAGTCTACACCGTATTTTTTTATATCATTCTTATACACAAGCGCACTAAAAAATCGCTCCTGCTCCCGGCGTTTTTACAGCTTGTTGTTTTTATTACCATTCCCCGAAAGGCGCATTTAACCTAAGTTTTACAAATTTACGCACAATTAATTCACAATTTATCCTGTAATTGAACACAATTGTTCACACAAAATACGTGGATAACACAGTTTGGCGCAAAGTGTTATATAAATCACATAGCAATATCTAAAGTTAGCCCCTCTAAAAAACAACAAACATCACAAAATGAACGAAGCTAATTGAGGTGATATCGCTACTTATTCCCATCTTATACACAATAAAATCACAACCTTATCCCATCTATTTCGACCAAATTCCTATCTTCTAACTGATTAACTTTTAAACAATCGAAAAAAAAATATTAAAATTCCTTGAAATAGAAACGGTCGCAATGTATCATGGTAGTCATTCCGTAAGAACTTAAGTAAATCTAAGTTTTTAATGCGAAAAATCTATTGCGAGAGTAGTTCAATGGTAGAACGGCAGCTTCCCAAGCTTTAGACGCGGGTTCGATTCCCGTCTCTCGCTCCAACTTCTAGATATTTCTCTTATAATTTCCTTTTTTTATACTTTTCTTTATCCAAGCACTTATTCTTTATTTTCATTTTCTATAAATACTTACGTTTAGCGTTCGATAATCAAAAGCATTACTTATTTGCTTTGGCTTTTTCGATTATTTAGCCCCAAATTCTAGTTTTTTACATTCCCGCGCAAAGCTTGCCCACCCTAACTATTAACTTCATAGCTGCCTTAGTCATAGAAATATGGTTGTGCGACCTTTTTCCACCTATCTAACTGCACATAAAACCATATTTTGACTTTATAATCTAATTCAGAAAAATTAAGCGGTAGGATATAATACGATACTGTATTGTAATTTTTTTCGGGGTTTAATATTATGCGTTTGTCCATATTGGCCGCTTTTGTTTTATCTTCTGCAGCCGCTATCTCAGCCCATGCAGAAAACTTATTAGATATCTATCAAACTGCCCAACAAAAAGATCCTATCGTTTTACAGGCCAAAGCTGAACGTGATAGTGCTTATGCTGCTATCGATTATGCAGACTCAGCTAATCTGCCACAAATCAATTTAAACGGTAATATCGGTTATCAAAAAACAAATAAAGATGACCTCAACACTGCGATGGTGGCAGGCGGAAGCTTAAGCTTGCAACAATCTATTTGGCGTCATTCCAACTTTATTAGAAGCTCAATTGCAGAAAAACAAGCAACAGGTAAAGACCTTGATTATAACAACGCTAAACAGCGTTTAATTCAGCGTGTTTGTACTGCATATTTTGGTGTGCTTGAAGCTCAAGAAGTACTTGAATATACCGAAGCTAATAAAAAAGCTTTAAAGAGACAGTACGATGAAGCTAACCAGCGTTTCAAAGTAGGTCTTATCGCCAATACCGACGTGCAAGAAACCAAGGCAGCTTATGACTTAGCTACCGCTCAGGTAATCTTAGCGCAAAATTCATTAGCTAATAGCTATGAATTGTTACGTGAAATCACTGGTAGCGAACACAAGGACCTTGACCGTCTTAATGTTTCCACTTTCTCCACTCCAGGCGTGCAAAAAGATCCTACTTATTGGCTTAAGACCGCAGAAGAAAACAACATGCTGTTACAAGCCATGATGGTAAACCGCGAAGTTGCAAAGGAAAACATTTCTTTAGCTCAAACCGGTCATGAACCTACTTTAGATTTAGTTGGTAGCCTTTCATCTAACTATACAGACTACAAGGAAAACACTATTTCTAAGCAAGATGGTACTATCAATGCCGGCACTATCGGGCTTGAACTTAACATCCCTATTTATAGCGGTGGGGCTGTAAGCGCTCAGGTTGAACAGGCTAAGGCTAACTATGTAGCAGCTAGCGAAGCCCTTGAAGCGCAACACAGAACAGTACAAACTGACTTATTTAGCCAGTACAACAACATCAACGCTGCTATCGGTACCGTTAAGGCTTACGAACAAACTGTTATTTCAGCACAAAGCGCTTTAGATGCAACCACTGCCGGTTACGAAGTTGGTACTAGAACTATCGTAGACGTACTTGACGCCACTCAAAAGCTCTACAACGCTAAGAGCTCACTTGCTAGTGCACGTTACAAGTACATCATGAGCTGGGTAAATTTACGTTACACTTCAGGCTTACTTAACGAAGAAGATATTACTAACATCAACTCTGGCTTGAGTAAGAAGTAAAATTTTATTTACCTCAATCTAAAGATGTTTAAGAGTCAACGTGCAAAACTTTCTGTTTTTACCCACAGATATGCACGTTGACTCAGATGAATAATCATTTACCGTCGCCGAGGTTGGCAACCGACAGTTCACCTGACATCAGACGCGGCAAGAGAGTGTCCCGAAGTTCAACAAGGCAGCGACATTCAATGCGATTATGCACAACCTGCTCATATAGAGGTGCAAGAATGGTTCCCAAGCGGCAATATTCTTCAGCATCAGGAATCAGGACTTCTGCATTTTCTAATGCATCTCGTTTTATGTGTCCCATGGTTGTTGCCTTATCTGCCACCATTGCAACGAGACGAGCGAGGTGATGATGCGTCCAAGCATAGTAAAACCATTTATCGTATGTAGTGAAGGTAACCTTAAAAAGATAATGGTTCAATCCGCAATCACCACCACACCAAAAATCTACAAGCAGACTACCAGACCAGTCAGTAAGCCTATGTGGAATTAAGCGCCATCCTTCCGCAAATTTTTAAATCTTCCTTTTATAGCGTGAAGTTGGGCACGATTTAATACTTGCGGTTTCAATTACTCATGATAACATTTAGACATTACGTTTTTTTTGCATGCACCTTGAAACTTGGACATGCGCTTTACCTGCCGGTACGCAATTAAGTCCACTACTTACTATGTCAGAAGGACTTACCATACTCTAAAGCATATAATTAAATATTTTGCCCGGCGTTCAACAAAAGAGGTAAATTATGGGACTATTTGATAAAGCAAAAAGTATCTTTGGCAGCTCAAACGAATCAGAAGAATCTGCCGAAAGTAAATTAGGCAAAGTCACCGAAAAAGATCACTTAAATTCTATTATTAAAGAACGCGAAGATTTATGTCGCCAACTCTTTGAAAGCGAAACTTCAGAAACTGTAAAACGCGATGGCAAACTAGATATCACCTTTAAAGGCTGGCAAATCTGTAACGTCGAAGAACGTCATAACAAAGACGATCGTCGCTTAGGCTATCTCAAGCTCTTTCGTACTAGTAAGGGCAAGTTTGTGTGTCAACGTATGACTTTAATTGACAGCGAAGAAAAGCATTATTCTGCCGCAACCGTGGAAGACTTTGTTGGCATTAAAAACTTTTTTGGTGAAGACAAATTAGCTCAAGCTCTTTACACCATGCTTGACCGTGTTTCGTCTAAATGGAGCTAACAGTAAACAGTAATACAGACTACCTAAGGTCCATATTACCCTCCAGCTGACTAAGAAAACTTACAGCTCTAGGAGCATAATTACTTTGACCCCGCAAGTTTCTTAGACCTAAAAAAGAAAGGCAAAGAATAATTTTCTTTGCCTTTTTGGTTCTTTGCCCTTTTGAGGCAGTTTTAAAAATTAACTCACTTGATGCGCCCCAAGCCCTAAAAATTTAACTTCACTTTAGAGCTAGCGATGAATTTTACTTAGCCACTGTTTCGAGGATTTTTTTCACGACGTTGCTAGTAGAGCAGCCATTTTCAAAGCACAAAACTTTAACTTCCCCACCGTTATCCACAACTTCTTGGTAGCCTGCGATATCTTCAGGCTTATAATCACCACCCTTAACAAGAACATCAGGCAACACCGCCGCAATTAAATTACGTGGCGTATCTTCATCAAATGGCACCACCCAATCCACAGCTCCTAACGCTGCCAAAACCCCCATACGTTCGGCCAGCGGATTAATTGGTCTAGTTGGGCCTTTTAAGCGTTGTACTGAGGCATCAGAATTTACTGCAACAATTAAACGGTCACCTTGTTCTCGAGCTTCTTTTAAGTAAGATACATGACCAAAATGGAGAATATCAAAGCACCCATTAGTCATCACCACTTTTTCCCCACGGGCTTTGGCTTTAGCTACTTCAACTAACAATTCTTCTTTGGTCATAACCCCAAATTTTAATTCTTCATCCATAGTATCTTCCTGCGCTAACGCTTCCTTTAATTCATGTGGAGTCACGACCGAAGTCCCTACTTTACCAACCACAACGCCGGCAGCCGCATTCGCCACCATACAAGCTGTGGCCAAATCAAGCCCCGCCGCCAAAGAGGCCGCTAAAGTGCCAATTACAGTATCACCAGCGCCAGTGACGTCATACACTTCCTTCGCTCTAGTAGGTAAGGTAATCGCCCCATGTTCTGGGCGAATCAAAGTCATCCCATTTTCAGATCTAGTAACAAGAAGGGCTTTAATCCCATAATCGCTTATTAACTTAAGCCCGCGTGCTACCAAGTCGTCTTCGCTTTCAACCTTACCCACTACAGCTTCAAATTCACTCATATTAGGGGTTAATAGGCTCGCGCCACGGTACTTTTCAAAATCAGTTCCCTTTGGATCGATAAGCACTGGAACGCCTGCTTCATTTGCAATTTCAATCATACGAGGCACAGAAACCAAGGCCCCTTTACCGTAATCAGAACATACCACGACTTTAGCGTTTTTCACTAACAAACGCACTTTAGACAATATTGGCGCCTGGTCTACTTTATGAAAACCTTCTTCAAAGTCTAATCTAAGGAGCTGTTGGCTACGGCTTAAAACTCTAAGTTTGGTAATAGTTGGTAATTCTAGCACCTTTACCATGTCGGCACTAACCTTGGCTTGGGCTAAACACTGACAGAGTTTTTCCCCCGCTTCGTCATTACCAATTAAGCCGGTAATAGCACAAGTTGCCCCTAAAGCCGCAATGTTTAATGCTACATTGGCCGCCCCACCTGCACGATCCTCTTTTTCTTCAACCTTCACAACCGGTACCGGAGCTTCAGGAGAAATTCTATTACTAGCGCCCATCCAATAGCGATCTAGCATTACGTCACCAACCACCAACACTTGGCTTGTAGAAAAATCAGGAATATTAGGTAGAGATAATTGCGTCATAAAGATTTTATCCAATGTAATAATTCTTTTAGAAGTCTTAAACCAGGCTTGAACAAATTTTTAGTATTATAGCGCAAACGGCTTTTTCCGTATGCTTACAATGCAAAGGAGACCAACAAATTTAGGGTTTTACGCCACTCAATATGCTCATAAAATTGGCCCCATAAACAATGAACGCTTTACTTTGGGTCTTGTTCTTCCGTCTGGGTTTCCACTTCAACCCGAGTCCCATCAGGGTTGTATTGCATATCTGGTGGAATTGGCAGATCCTTTTTGAGATCGCGTGGCCGCGGTCCTTTGCCTTGCCTAAACTCTTTCATCTGGAACACATAGGCTAAAACTTGAGCTACTGCCCCAAAAAGCCCCCGCGGGATTTCTTCTTCATATTCCGTGGTGTAATACAAAGCACGAGCTAGAGGCGGAGCAGGAATAATCGGTACTTTATGCTCAGTTGCAATTTCCCTAATTTTAGCGGCAATATCATTGATCCCCTTGGCTACTAAAATTGGAGCAGTAGAACCATCTGTATCATATTTTAATGCGACGGCATAATGCTCAGGGTTCGTGATCACCACGTCGGCTTCAGGGACTTGTTGCATCATTTTTTTATTGATGATTTGATACATCATTTGACGCATTTGGGCTTTTACTTGGGGATTACCTTCTTGGTTTTTAAATTCTTCTTTGACTTCCTGCTTAGTCATTCGAAGCTGTTCTTTGTAATGCCACAGCTGGTATGGTGCGTCTAAAGCTGCAATCGGGACCATGGCACAAACGATAAACAAAATGGTCCAAAACATCAAATGAACCGCTTCTTTAACTGCGTAGGTCACTTCCATAGTCGTCAAAGCTAAAATCTCTTCAATACGACCAGAAATCAAAAAATAGCAAAATGATCCGATGAGGATAATTTTAAGGATCCCTTTGACTAGTTCCACCACGCTATTGATACTAAAGACGCGCTTAATCCCTGAAAGAGGATTTAGCTTATTGAATTTAGGCATCATAGCCTCTTGGCTAAAGTTAAAGCCTCCTACCCCTATATTACCAATAAGAGCAAACACCATAACTATGGCAAACATCGAAACTAAAGGCAAAGCCACCGCTAAAAAATCATCTTTTAGCAAGCGCTCCATCGTTCCAGGATCTAAAATATCAGCCCGCGAGATAATGAAGCTTTTATGGACTACCGTCACCAAAGCTTCGTAAAGCCAACCTGATACGGCCCATAAACCGCACACCCCAGAGAGCAAGACTGCCAAGGTCCCAAGTTCTTTCGAACGGGCCACTTGACCTTTCTTTCGCGAGTCCTCAAGACGTTTGCCTGTGGGTTGCTCTGTCTTCTCCTGCCCATCTGACTCAGCCATGCGTTCTACATCCTCTTAGGTTGATTAACCATTAAAGTTCAGCATCAGCTTGGTTACCATTTAACTCAAGCCATTCACGACGATCGGCAGCTCGCTTTTTGGATAACAACATATCCATAATGGATAGAGCATGCTTTTTATTATCATCATTTAACGTTAGTTGGACTAAACGGCGCGTAGCCGGATTCATGGTGGTTTCCTTAAGCTGTTCAGGGTTCATTTCACCTAACCCTTTGAAGCGAGTCACTTCATAGTTCAAACGCTTACGGGATAAACTAGCAATAATTTTGTCGCGTTCTTCCTCATCAAGAGCATAGAACGTTTTTTGTTTACTGCTTACCCTGTACAAAGGTGGCATAGCTACATACAAATGCCCATCTTCCACTACTTTCTTAAAATGCTTCGTAAATAGCGCGCAAATAAGAGTCCCAATATGTAAACCATCAGAGTCTGCATCGGCTAAAATACAAACTTTACCGTAGCGCATGCCTGATAAATCATCAGAATCTGGTTCAAGCCCTACCGCCACCGCAATGTCATGAATACATTGAGATTCAAACAATTCGTCAGTATCTTTTTCCCAAGTATTTAGGATCTTGCCTCTTAACGGCAATACGGCTTGATAGTCACGGTCGCGTGCGCTGTTAGCCGAACCACCTGCCGAATCCCCTTCCACCAAAAACAATTCTGAACGCATAGGTTCGCCACATGTGCAATCCTTTAACTTACCTGGTAAGGTCGGACCAGAAGTTGCCTTTTTACGCACCACGGTGCGAGAGGAACGTAAACGTTTATTAGCCGCTTCTAAGCACAATTCGGCGATCTGTTTAGCTTCTTCGATATTAGCGTTAAGCCATAAACTAAAGCTATCGCGCGCCGCATTGGCAACAAACATCGCGCAATCGCGTGATGAAAGCTTTTCTTTAGTTTGCCCTGAAAACTGTGGTTCAGGCATTTTTACGGACAGCACATAACAGCACTTATCCCAAACGTCATCAGGAATTAAAGATACGTTTCTTGGTAGTAAATTATGAATGCGACAAAAATCGCGCATTGCATCAGTCAAACCTTGGCGTAAACCATTAACATGAGTCCCACCTTGAGGCGTAGGTATCAAATTTACAAAAGATTCATTCAAGGAAACTCGAGCAGTTTGTTCCCACACGACCGCCCATTCAACCATGGAGCCATCGCCTTCAAATTTGCCGGTAAAAGGAGTAGCAGGAAGCATTTCAGTATCAGTAAGTACTGTACTAATATAATCCCCAAGATCCCCTTTATAGCACCAAGAATCACTTTCTCCGGTATTTAAATCCTTAAAAGTAATGGTCAAACCAGAACAAAGCACGGCTTTGGCTTTTAACAGGTGCACTAAAGATTTAACGGCAAAGGTAGGGCTATCAAAATATTTAGGGTTAGGCCAAAAGTGGATCCGCGTCCCAGTATTGCGGCGTCCAACTTCTCCTATTTCGTGCAATTCTTCAACTTTAACCCCATCAGCATACCCAATGGCGTAAACCTTGCCCCCACGTTTAATTTCTGCTTCAAGTTTGGTGGATAAAGCATTAACCACACTCACCCCAACCCCATGCAAACCACCTGAGAAAGCATAGTTCTTATTGGAGAATTTACCCCCAGCATGTAACTTCCCAAAAATAAGCTCAACCGCTGGAACTTTTTCCACAGAATGGATATCGACCGGCATCCCACGACCATTATCTGCTACTTCCAAGGACTGATCTTTGTGGAGAATAACTTCAATTTTATCCGCATAACCGGCCAACGCTTCATCCACACTGTTATCGATAACTTCCATCCCTAAATGATTAGGTCTCGTGGTATCAGTGTACATTCCAGGACGTCTTCTGACCGGCTCTAAACCTTCGAGTACCTCAATGGAATCACCATTGTAAACATTACTGTCTGCTGAATCTGCCATACTTTTCCTACTACACTTTATAACTTAATCGTCAGAGCAAATCTGTCTAATTTCTGCTTAACTATGTTTTTGAGTTTTTTAATTGATTGGGGGCTCGAATACTCATCACTAGAGCCACAAAGGGGTCTATTTATTCAAGTTATTCAACGCAAAATCTTTATAGCTTGGCGCCTTTAAGCCAAAACTTGATGAATTTTTTTAGGTTCAATCAAGTCTAGTTATGGGCAAATTATACCAAATCACGCCACATTTCGCTTAGCGATAGCGTTTTCTTTAGAGGTTATTGCTAATAGGTCAGCATTTCACTGCCATTTTCTATAGCGGCCACGGGGAGGGTTTTAAGTAGTGAGTTCGTTAAAAACACTTTTGAGGCTTGAAATAGAACCTCCGGCTTAAAATATCCTTCACACACTTGTTGCCCATTTTGCTGCGCTTTTTTTATAACTTCGGCCCGCATAATTCCAGGTAAAATGCCTGTATCTAAGGCCGGGGTATACAAAACTCCATCTCGCTCCCAAAAAATATTAGACACCGTGCCTTCTGCTACTTCGCCTCGCTCATTTAAGTACACCGACTCAAATAATCCACTAGCCCGAACTTGGTGTAGCTCTAACATATTTTCCATATTAGAGAGAGTTTTAAACTTAAGCAAACGGTTATGAGAACACCTGATGCCGGCCGCTATTTTGATCTTAACCCCTTGTTCATATAGCGTTGACGCATAATGGCGCTCGTCATGGTTAAAGTAAAGTGTACCCGTGTCAAAACCACTAGCTGCATAAACGATTTTAAGGGCCCCTGAAGTTAATTTATGGCTCACAATAAAGTTAAAGACCGCCTTCTTGAGCAAATCTAAATCAAGCTTAGGCGCTTGTGGAAAAAACGTACGCACGCCTGCTTCTAGCCTCTTTAAATGCGCCTCTAAAAATTCTGGATAACCAAGTGACGGTAATTGTTGTTTTATATTTTCTGCCACCTTAGTGCTAGTAATTACCTGACGCCAATCTTCATCAAAGATATCCCCATAGGCATAAAGTTTCGAAGTAGCCACAGGAGAATTGTCCCCCGAAGAAGGCATCAATACTAGCTTGATAGTTTCAAACACCCCCAAACCTTGCGCAAAGGCTAATTCATCAGTTAAAGCATCACGCGTAAAAGTGCCACTTATTGGATCTAGTCGATACATGACAATGCCTCCCATAACGCTTTACCTTTAAGTAAAGATTCGGCGTATTCGCTTTTAGGGTCTGAATCCCACACAATGCCCCCACCTGCACTATACCAAGCGCGAGTGCCTTTACAAATAACCGTCCGAATGACGATATTAAACTTCGCAGTCCCTGAAATGCTAATAAAACCAATGCTTCCAGTATACAATTCTCTTGGCACTTGTTCTAAGGCTGCAATGCACTCCATCGCTGCAAGTTTGGGCGCGCCAGTTATGGAACCTCCCGGAAACACCGCTTCTAAAATTTGCGCCCATGTTAATCCCAAGTTTAATACCCCGCGCACTTCTGATACTAAATGATACAAAGTTGGGTAAGCTTCAATTTTAAAAAGCTCCGGCACTTTTACGGAACCAAAAGTGGAAATCCGCCCTAAATCGTTGCGCTCTAAGTCTACGATCATTAGTAATTCAGAACGATCCTTTGCGCTTTGGGCAAGCTCTTGCGCCAACACTCGGTCTTGCGCCTCATTTAAAGTGCGTTTAATAGTGCCTTTTATAGGCCGAGTAACAATTTCACGCTCAGCTGCACTTTGCATTAGTACGTTAGAAACTGTAGGCTCACTTGATTGTGCTGGTTCTATTGGAGCCACTTTTATGAAGCACTCAGGAGACGATGAAACAATATGCGTATCACCCATATTCATAAAAGCTGCATAAGGCGCTGGGTTACGTTTTTCTAGGCGTTTAAAAAGTGCAAACGGAGTTTGATGTAACGGCGCTGTAAAACGTTGGGTATAGTTTATTTGGTATACTTGCCCCCGTCGAATGGCCTCGTGCACTGCTTCAAGACCAGTTAAATATCCATGCTCACTTATCGAAGTATGAAGTTGTGCTTTAGTAGCTGATGTGGTCTCTAAAACCGAAATATCCTTTGAAAGTTGAGATTTTTTGAGCTCTGTTTCCTGGATTAGTTGAGTTAAATATTTAAGATATGTTTCAAGCTTGGTCTCGCTTCGGCAAGAAAGAGCCGTTAAACTTCCATCAAGTTTATCGTAAACCACAGCTTCTGGATAAAACACAAAGTAGAGTAATGGGAGCCCTATGTAATCATCCCCTTTAAAATAGGTCGGGATTTTTTTAGGTAGATGCTGTTGCCTATCATAACTAATAAAGCCAGCCCAACCGCCTGCAAACGTCTGTACCGCTTCAGCTTTACCATCTCCTTCAATGATCTTATCTTCATTATATGAGGCTAAGATTTCATCGAGGACCTTAAAACCGTCAGGTCTAGTTTGGACCTCATTAGTTTCAAGATTAGTCAAAGTCGCCCCGCCACCTCGTTCTTCAGTTAGTTTCAATGTTCCTTGGCAAAGAAATAAAGAAAAGCGATTTTCTTGAGATACCGCCACTTCTTGGCTTGCCAAAATAATGCTATCTTCTTTGGTGGCTACCGCTTCTTTAAGCCCCTCTAGCGCCAATAACTTGGTTACATCGCGAGAAAAAATTTTAAGCATGTGTCCACCTATGCATAATCTTGACAAAGTTAGCTAGCAATTCTAAACCACCTTGAGTTTTAATGGCTTCCGGATGAAACTGCACCCCATAAATAGGTAGCGTTTTATGCTTTACCCCCATAATAACTAACGAGGTATTCGTTTGGGCGGTAACTTCTAAACAAGCAGGCACTTGCGTAACCATTAGTGAATGGTATCTAGTCACCTCAAGCGGACAAGGTAAACCTTGGAATAAATCTTTTTCGTTATGAGTAATGGTAGAGATTTTGCCATGCATCGGAGCCGGCGCTTTATCCACAACTCCCCCAAAGGCTTGAGCAATTATTTGATGCCCTAAACATACTCCAAGTATTGGTACCTTACTGGCAAAATATTGCACCATCTCTAACGAATAACCCGCATCTTGAGGCCGCCCAGGACCTGGAGAAATCAATAGACCTTCAATCGGCAATTGAGCGAGTTCCGTAGGTTTTAATTCATCATTTCTAAAGATCTTAAACTCAACCCCTAAAATCCCTAAATATTGAATGAGGTTATAAGTAAATGAATCGTAATTATCAATAACAGCTAACATAGTTTAAAGGTGGATAAAGCCACCCTCCGTCAAGCAAAACGCCAAAGATTCAAGCCACTCTAACGATTGCAACTCCTAAAAATGCGTTCATCTTAACAGAGTACACCAGCTTTTACTCTGAAGAAATATTTTATCTAAAATCTCCAAGAAGACTCCTTCCTCTTTAGGTGGGAGATGAATT
>ERZ1026876.571-NODE-571-length-21397-cov-5.956565_pt1 | contig 21397 bp, 19 predicted proteins | sample MGYA00380168_ERZ1026876 | MGnify/ENA primary metagenome ERZ1026876 (study PRJEB33269, sample SAMEA4719804) | human gut metagenome | biome: human-associated habitat; feature: organic feature; material: feces | place: Cameroon | collected 2013-10 ... | reverse complement strand
CCTTAATATAGCAAAAAGAAGAGAATGGCACAAGCCATTCTCTTCTTTTTCGTGTATATTTTGTATAAAAATTATTCACCGATGTACTCAGCTACCAGTGCATCAAAAGTACCGTCAGCCTTAAGGTCTTCCAATGCCTGATTGATCTGATCTACCAGTCCGCTTCCCTTGGGAAGTGCGATCGCATATTCCTCGGTCTCGAAGCCGAACTCTGCGCCATCGATGATCTTAACTTTGCCTTCGAACTTGGTGTTGAATACTTCTGCAGGGTTTTTGTCGATAATAACAGCATCTACTCTGCCATTTACCAGATCGTTGACAGCATCGATGGCTCTATTATAGGTCTGTGCGGTAGCTCCTTCAATGTCCTCGGAAAGGAACATTCCGGTGGTACCAAGCTGGCTGCCGATGGTCTTGTTCTTCAGGTCATCAGCGGTTGCAATATCGGAATCTGCCGATACGATCACGAACTGTACAGCCTCGTAATAAGGATTGGAGAAATCCACCTGTTCCTTACGTTCGTCGGTGACAGTCATACCCGCGATAGCGCCATCAATTCTGTTGCCGATAGAGCTTACCAGAGAGTCGAACTCCATGTTTTCTACCTGAACTTCCATGCCCAGCTTCTCACCTACTGCCTTGATCAGAGCGACATCAAATCCATCGGGTTCTCCGTCATCTCCTACATACTCAAAGGGAGGGAACTCTGCGTTGGTACCGAATACCAGTACACCGCCCTCGGTCTTATCAGCAGCCTCAGTAGTAGCTGCTGCTTCTGTGGTGGTTGCTGCAGCAGTCTCTGCCACACTGCTCCCGGAAGACTGAGAGCTCTCGTTTGCTGCGGAATCAGAACCACAGCCAGTCAGCATTGCTGTACACATTACAGTTGCAAGTAACATTGCGATTGCTTTTTTCATAATATTATCCTCCTGTCTGTTTTCTACGGACGACAGTCGTCCTTAAACGTTGATTACTATAGCACCTTTTTGAAAATTGCGCAACTGTTTATGCATAAATATACGCAACTCCACTCTGCAAATACAACATTGTAGGGATCTGTACCCAGAAGGTTACCACTATATATGGAATAAACGGCTTCGGTACACGAAGTTTTCCATCCGGTGTCACATTTCTTCTGCAAAACTGTACTGTAGCCAGCAATGTCAACGCCGATAACATATGGATCAGAAACCACAACAGATTCCCCTGCCAGGCGCAGCCTGCCAACGCACATACAGAAAATGCATGACAGTCAGCTCTTCCGTACATTTGGGCAAACAATATCTGCTGCAGGAGTACAAACAATGCCACTGCTGCCGCCTGCTGTATGCTAAACCTGTCAGTAATCCTGCACACTCCATCCTCCATATAAGCTTCCGACACCGGAAGACCCAGCAGTATTCCTGTCCATGGCAGGCACCACCACCATACATAATTATACACATAACTGTGTACAGCATCCATGCAGGCCGCCGCTAACAAACCTCCCGCCAGCAGGGAGCACAGGATCTCCTGTGCCCCCAGGATCACCAGTCTGTTTTCTTCCGGAAGTCTTCCATCCATTCCCCCTATAACAAGAATCACAACTGCATTGATCCAGGCCAGTCCCCTGAGAAGCCACGCTTTTCCGGGTTCCATCCTCTCGATGTCTCCCGATAGTTCCACACGCAGCAGCCAGATTGTACTGCCATAGATAAGGCCTCCCAGAGCCACCGACCACAGTATCCGGAACACGATTTCCAAGGCTCTCATACCTCCTTACCGTAACCGGGTACGCAGTTCATCCAACACATTTCCCGACACTCCTATCACGCTGATCGTCGGATGATCTTCCAGCCTCTTGTCACCTTTATAGGCCCGCACTGTGATTTCCTGTGTCTGGTTCTCCGGAGTATATAAAGGCACCATAAATTCCAGTTCTTCCGTCTTACGATACCCCTGACTTTCGGTATAATCATAGACTTTATTCAATGTCGGATCCAGTGCTGTCATACATTCCGGGAAAATGACCTCCACCCGGTCCGCATATCCCCATGTGGTAAAGGTAAGAATTCCGCTTTCGCCGCATTTGAAGACCGGCTCCTGCGGCTCCAAAATACGTTTCACACTGCTTTCCAGTGCAAATTCCGTCGTACCGTAACAGATACGGCTCTCATTCCCCACATGATCCGAAGCATATCCCAGTACCGTAAAATCCCCGCTGAACAGCGGTTCGTCCTCTGTGATTGTAATCACGATACAACCATCTTCTCCGGGAAGGTAGGTCTTAGAAACAGCATTGTCCGTATTACTGATAACAATTGTAAAATGATCCACACCACTTAGAGCATCTGTGGCAGTAACACGTATGGTAACAGCTCCGTCTCTGCGATCGATTAGTGCCCGGTTCTCCAGTATTTCCATCCCCCGGATGACCGGAGCTTCTCCGTCAGCGATCAGAGCGATCCCGTTTTTCTGATCCTGCGTAGATACAGAATATATTTTATCTGTTCCGTGATCCGCTTCCGCTACCGGAATCACCCGAATCGTTTGTCCGTTCCGGTCTCCACTTATGACAAATTGCTGTACTCCGGTAAGTTCCTGGTTCCGGTGTGACCGCAAAGTATAGGAATAGGAATGTTGCTGCAGCACATTGGTCCCCTCAGTCGCATAAGACAGTCCCTCCGCATCTGTCCGGATCACATCATCCGTTATCTCCGCAGACGGTGTGACAATGATATTTCTCGCCCTGCCACCGTCCTCCGTCACCGTTTCATATATTGTCCCATTCAGTTGATAGTCCGGTCTGGCTGTACCTTCCATATAAGATGCATTCGTTAACGTGAACGGTGTCTTTCCGTCCGCCCGGACATACCAGGTTTTGTCCGCTGCCGCCGGATATACATTGCCCTCTGCCTCGTTTATCTTAAGCTGTTTTGTATGAAGCTTCCACAGAATCTGTTTTCCATCCACACAAATATGTGTGGTCTCGCTTACATTTCCCGCCACATCCACAGCGGCAACATGCAGATACTGCACCTCATCCTTTACCTCCAGTTCCATATGGGGTTCTTTACAATAACCGGCATCGTCCGTTACGACGGTATCCCTGTTTTGATCCACAAGATAATAATATCCCCTGATACCGCTAAGCAATGTGTTTTTTGTGATATTGGAGTCACATAGTTTGGAAGTACTGCCCGTCAGATAAGATTCCGCTCTATGATAATATACCGTCCCGTAATCCTCCGGCTCTGTCCACGAGATTCTTATTCTTTCACTGTCCAGTGCTTCTCTTACGACGTTCTCCGGAATTTTCCCGGGAGCCGCAAGATCAGTTGCCCTGACTCCCTTCAGCTGTAAAGTCTCCTGGTAACCTATTGCTTTTGACTGCAGACACAACAGCCCGTCTCCACTCCGTACTCCACTTTCACTTTCATATAGCAGTGCACATTCCGGATTTACATAACTGCTTCCGCCATATGCCGGCTTCGAGAATAGGACCTGGCCTTCCGTATAACCGCATACAAGAGTTCTCCCACCACTGAAACTAAGTGAGCTGATTCCCGCGGTAAACCAGACATTTCCTCTTAAATGAAAATTCAGATGCACGTAGATATGTGTCGTTCCTTCCGGTAATGAGATATGCAGGGACTGCCGGAAATCACTGGCTGCCGGGTCTCCGCCGCCATGTTTATCATAAAAAGGATAATCCCGAAATTTTCCCTGTGCAATTTTTGTTCCTTTTTGATCCAGGATTACAAATTCCGACGGCTGCTTCTCATCCGGCAGCCAGTCGGTATTCACAATATTTCCACCCAGAGATCCCCATCCATCGCAAAAATACGAAAGATTCAATGTCGTATTGCCATTGGTGGGAATCCCCCGATAACCGGAAACATTCCACATCTGTTCCTTAGGATAATTCCCGTTTCTGGCCCATCCGACCCGGACTATGGCACGGCTCCACTCATCATCGTCCGTACTTGTGGTATGTCCGTTATACTGATAAGAATTTATGCCTGAGGAATCAAAGCAATTCGATCCCCACATAAAATATTCCCAATCTCCGAATGTTGGTGTATAAGAAGCATTTCTATAGCAGTCATTCGTATGGTGATGCACGATCTTCTCTCCGGCGGTTCCTCCATAATATCCGGCTCCGCCTCCGGCCATACCCGCTTCTCCTTCCTGCTGCCCGAGGACACTTTCCATGCTGCCACCCTTGCCGCCTGCACCGCCCGGTGATGCTCCACCGCCTCCTCCTGCGATCAGCAGGATTCCCTTCCGGTCGGATACCACGGATGTCATTCCTCCTCCGTTTCCATAATTTGAAGCTCTGCCGCCTTTGTTATACCCGTTTTGACCACCCACGGCATAGGTCAGTTGTTCCCCCCTCTGCAGCCAGAATGTTCCGGAGGCACTTCCCCCACATCCTCCCCGAAAGGAACCGTAGCCCTGTCCCTGCGCCCCCATCGCCTTTATGACGTAGAGTCCGGTATACGGCACGTTATATGTCCTCGTCTTTGCTTCATAAATACCGGTCAGTTCAACGACCGCTCCGCTGTTGATATCCGTTGCACTATTAATCCGCATCCAGGCACCGTCTTCCAGTCTCTGATAAATAAGGTACGTTTTGTTGTTGTGATCCGTCTGCTCCCAGGACAGATCCACCGCTCCTTTTCCTTCGTTTTCCTTGTAGTTATCTTTCGCCAGCAGGGTAAGATCCACCCATTGCGCGTACAATGTCGTATTTTCGGACGGTATGATGCTGTCGCCCGCTCCTCCTGCCGGCCGTCGGAATTCCGAGTCATAATACCAGCCTCCAAAGGACCACCCGGGTCTGGTGGTCTCCGGTAATGTGACAGGTTCCGGCTGATAGACTGCCGTCAGCCTGTCCACATTACCGTCCGGAGCATCAAAGATATATTGCTTTCCATCCAGACTCCCCCGGAACGGATGCACCTTTTTCCATTCGACAAACCGATTTTTCCCCTGCACCGGAGTGATCTCCGATCCGCCATTGGCACGAAAACAGACTGTATACCCATCTGGTGCGCAGACCAGTTCTTCCTGCAACAGATATCTTTCAAGATATGGCTGCGTTACAGAAAATATCTCCCGGTCATCATACTTTCCTCCATTGGCATAAAGCACAAGGGTGCTTTCACTCCGCACCCATTGTGCATATAAATTGACTACACCATGATCGTTATCTGTCCAGGTTGTCCGGTCTCTCCAATCCGCCTGCCTGAGATTTTCGATTGCAGCTTTATCCGCATAAGCGGTTCCTGAACCATCTGGCTCTGTGTTCCAGCCCGCGAACAAATATCCGGTCCTGCTGTAATTGTTCTCTGTCAGGTGTGTCACCGGAGTGACCGTCTTGCCTTCGTAGACTATGGCATCGTTGTACATATGGATACTGTCATCCATATAACCGTTATAAGATGCACCTCCCGTATTGGCCTGATAACAGACCTTATACTGATTCCAGGAAATATTTTTACATTTATGTGCCGGCAGATCCACCCCCTGCTCCAGATTGTCGCAGAACGGACAGAGATAATAGTAGCTCATCGGTTTTCTTTCGTTGCCCAGATCCAGGTACTGTATCGAGGCCGCCGCTTCTCTGCTCATATAGATATTGTACTCTTCAATGGCTTCTCCACAATCCGCACAATAGGCTTTCCAGCCGGAATAATAATACTGCATGCATTTTTGTCTGCCAAAAGATACCCCGTGCCAGTTTTTTCCGGTATATCCATTATGAATACACTGTCCCGGCCGGTGGACCACTTTCCAATATCCCACAGGGATTTCTCCATACCGTTTCTCTGTATAAATATGTTCTCCCACTACCGGATCTCTCAGCGAAGAAGGAATCTGCGTATACACAGTGGTGCTGTCATCCCGGGCATACCACACATAATTCCGGTCTCCTGCGCAGGTTGTAAATGCACGTCCATCCGGACTGAAAGAAACATAAGGACTGTTGTAAATGGTCTTTTTCGCTGCCGCTTCCGACTGTATCGAAAACAGGAGCGCAATTCCCAGCACGAGTAATCCTGCCAGATATCTCCCATACCGCATTCTCATTCCTCCTGCCTATCCGTATCCTCTGCCTTGACCACACGCAAGGAGCCCTGTGCCAGTGCAGCATAAAAGTCCGCCACCCTTTCTTTTTCCATATAGATATTTACTCTCTGTGCCGGAGTTGTCCCATCATCACCGCCGATTGCAGCTCCATTCCGGTCAAACACCTGTTGGACAAACACATTTTCCCACATCAGTTTCCCGTTTTGTTCCTCTTCCTCCTGTTCCACACAATAAATATGGATCCTGTCTCCGGCACGCAGGACACCTCCCACTACCTGGTACAGATCTTCGGCGCGGAATCCGGCTATAACAGGTTCCCGCATCTGTTCTGTGATCTCCGACAGTTCCCGCAGCATGCCTGTAGTCAGTACCATCCCCTGTTCCACTCCATATGCCGCTATTCTTCCGCTTGCCGCCTCTGTGCTTTTCAGTGCAGTCTCCGGCACAATTCTTTTGTCGATTTCCATGACTGTAATATACTGCTCTGCATTTTCCGCGGAGATTTTTTCTCCCCTGGGAATTGCTGCCGTTACCACGCATACCTGTTCTTTTTCGTATTCCGTAAGCACTCTCTTTTCTGTCTGCAGCAAAAAAACAAATACTGCCATAGCCGCCACAAACGCTGCCAGGATACTTCCGTTCCAGATTCTATTCTTCCACGCCTGACTCATCTTCCGTTTTTTCATTCGTTTCCTCTCCCATATATTCACTGACCACATCTACCAGCTTACTTTTTTCAGCAGTTACTGTAATTCCCAGAAAACCTTCCACCGGATATGTGATCTCACTGTATACACCGGTATTCTCAATGGTCTGTCCCCCCGGAGTCCTCACTTCTCCCAGGGTTCCTTCCCATTCCAGGATCCTTCCGTCACCGTTTCGTTCCCACACCTGCACTTTTGTTCCCGTGACATTATAGATAATGTAATTTCGTATCTCTACCTTTCCGGAAATCAGCTTGTGACCTACTGCTTCATAATTTTCATTTAACCCCAGATTTTCACAGACAGCAGAACAATATCCCGCATACGCCTGTTCCTGATCTGTGATATGTACCTTATGTGTGCTGCCATACTCCTGGATATCAATGACTGCCGATGCCAGATTGGACAGTGCCAATGCATCTTCCAGATACCGTGCGGATGCCTTGTACATTGCCAGTTGCAGCTGCATATACAACAAAATTGCCAGAAACAGTATCAGAAACAATCCCAGCACCCAGGAAACCTGTCCACTTTCTGCTTTTCCTGTCTCCTGCCGGTTCTCAGTTTTTGGCAGTCGATACTCTCTTTTCCCGTATTTCATAATGTCCGCCCAGCTTTCCGTGAATCTGCAGGATAATGCGTTCCCCATATCCTGCAGGTTCCAAAGTACTTCCCTCATAATCGATCTCTGTCAGTCCTGCCGTCTCCAGTTCTGCCGTGAGGTGTGCCTGCTCCGCCGGTTCCAGGTACCCTACCGTTTCCATTTTCAGCAGATAGGCCCTCGCCAGCTGTCCTACATTCTCTTTTGCCTGGAGCAGCTGCACATTCTGCAGGTAGTTCAGCATCACTACCGTCAGTGCCAGCACACACATACCCATCGTCAGCAGTTCTCCTATGTTCCCTGGCTGTTTCCCTCGTTCCGTCATCTTCTCTCCTATCCTATACCCCTGTCAGGATATCTGCCGCTTTGGTCTGCATCGCTGTTACAATGGTCTGTATAAACGTTGTCAGACTGTCCTTCATGACCACGCACAATAACAGTGCAATGATACACAGACCTACAGTGACCAGGATCCCGTCGATCCCCTGCTCCTGCCGTAAGGCATGTTCTTTTACTTTTCCCCAGATTCTCTGTAAATTCTTCATTTTTTGTCCCTTTCTTGTTTTGTTTTATTGGTATTTCAGAATTGCACCACTGCCCGGAACATATATCCCACACAGGCATATAAAATGATTCCCAGTACCGCCCCCAGCATTCCCAGCTGATAAAAAGTAATACTACGGTCCAGAGCACTTTTTTGCTGTTGAAGCACCGTAAGTTCCATATCCTTCAACTGCTCTCCCATGTCCTTCAACAGATCTACCGCCTGCCCCGACTCTCCTGCCTGGATCAGGGTAATGCACAATGCATCGATCTGACGGTTGTCAAATTTCTGTTGGAAGTCAGACAAAGCCGTAACCAGATCCGACTGTATGACCAGATCTCCGGACAGTTCCATCAATGCCTGCTGTAATCTCTGCGTCCGTACGCTCTGGCAGCATTCCGTCAAGGCATCCGTTACATAGACTCCGGCACAGGTCTGTACCTCCAGTGCCTGATAGATCAGCTGCAGATCCGGCATCATCTTACGATTGTCCTGTCGGTTCAGGTACAGCAATAACAGTTCCGGCACATAATACAGTCCCATTGCCGCAAGCAGTGCATATCCCCAGCCGATAGTTCCCAGTGCCAGTACTGCTCCAAGAGAAAGAAACAGGCGCATCAGCAGGTATTTTACCGGTGTAATTTTCTTCCCATAGTGAAATTTTGCACCGTTTTTCCTTAATTTCTTTTCTGTTCCGGTAACCCAGTTTTCATACCTTCGGTTCTCCCGCAGCATTCCGGTGACTTCCTCGCAGGCATGCAACACTGTTTTCGGCATTGTTCCCATACCCAGCCGGAACACAAAAATCCCCCCCAGCACCGCTCCCAACAGTTCGGGAATCCAGATAACTCTCCAGCTCATTCTCCACACCTCCCTGACTAACGGCGAAAACCATACAGTTTCCGCAAAAACAGAAACAATATCAGTCCATAGATACCTGCTGCCAGATGCCCCGGTAAAGTCCCGGATACTATTTTCCAGACCGACACATCGATCAGCCGGTCCACCGTCAGCAGGGCGAATACCGACATTCCCAGAAGCAATGCCATATTGATACCTGCCTCTCGAAGCATCCCTTTACGTTCCTCTTCCATACGCAGATACTCCCTTGCGGAACGTCTGCTGCTGTCTACCAGTGTGGTCAGATCTGCCATATAGCGGATACTGATCTCCAGATTTCTGGCGAGTTCCTTTATCTTGGGATGTTCTATTCGTTCTGCCATGGACAAAAGTGCCAGTGAACTATCTCCGGTCGTCTGTGCTTCATAGGCACATTCCTCCAGTGCTCCCTTTAACGGTTCCTCCACATAACGGCTCACCTGACCCAGAACCATGGTGATCTCTCCCGCTGTCAGACTGTAATTCCCCAGAAAATTCAGACATTTCAGCAGATTTTCATTGGTCACCCGCAATTCTTCTGCCCGCAGTGTGCTCAGGAACAGATATTCCATGGCTCCGCATATCATTATTCCCAATAAAGCTACCTGGAATTTCCCGCTGCTTCCAAGCAACACTCCAAAGATCACCGTCATTCCCAGAAGATTTCCTACGATCCATTTCTCCGGGGTGCACGCCGGAAATCTGCGCCGCATACCGCAATAACAGAGAAATTCTTCCACCCGGCAGATCCAGGTATTGTTACGCTGTAGTTCCTGCAGCTTGTGCCGGTTTTCCAATACCCGCAGTCTTGCCGACTGATCCATCCCTTTTTTCGTCCGGGACAGCAGGCGTTTTGCCGTCTCTACCCACCGTATCCTTCCAAACAGAAGCAGAAAACCCGTAAATATTAAACAAAAGATCCATACGTATATGATCATAAGTCTCTCCTCTCATGTAATGGTCAAAACAATCTCTCATACTCCAGATTCTCTTTCTCCGCATTCCACCCCAAACAGGCGAAGATCTCCTTCACCTGGTAATGTTCCATAAACACCAGGGTCTGAAAGCAGTCCATCATTTTCATTAATTCGTTGCGGGAATAACGACTGTCATACATTGCATAGTCCACGATCTTCTCCGGTGCCCTGTCCGCAGAGGGTGCATGTACCGTAGCCGCACAGATCTGTCCTGTATACGCTGCATTCAACAGATACAATGCTTCTCCTCCCTTCACCTCACCTATGATAAAAAAATCCACGTCCATCGTCAGTCCCGCTATGCTGATATGTTTTAAATCATAATTCACACTGCTTTCCGAGGTTCCCGGAAGCGAATGAAGGAACATCATATCCGGATGAAACAGTGTGGTCAGCTCATCCGCCTGCTGTGCCACCAGAATTGCCATATCATCCGGAAGCGTCTCCTTCAACGCATTTAACAGTGTGGTTTTACCGGAAGAATTTCCTCCGCAGATCAGGGTCGATCCCTGTCGGAACCTCTGCACCAGCAGTTCTGCCGTATTCCTGTCCAGCATCTCTTTCTCCACCAGTTCTGTCATCATGGGAAAACTCTTCGGCACCTTCCGGATACACAGATAAGGTTCGCTGTAGGTATTGACAATGGGCATGGATAAGGTAAAACGAAAGATAAAGTCCGGATGACTTTCTGTATCCGTAAACCGTTGGATCGCATTCAGGTTAGAAATATTCACCTGATTTCTGGTTGCCACATAATCAATAAACTGCCGGTACTCCTTCTCCGAAGCAAAGGCAATTCCGGCATCCATACGTTTTCCTTCTCTCTTGATCCGGATACAGTCATGACTCACCACCCGGATATCCGAAATGCTTTTGTCATCCATGAGCGGTGACAGTCTGGAATAACCGAAAATATATTGTTCAAATGATTTTAAAAGTCTTTTCCTTTTCGTTGCCGGGAAATGATAATATTGATCGATATGTTTTCCTGCCTCCTGCAGAAATTCCTCCTTGCCCAACACACCCTTTTTTACCTGGATCAAAAGCACCTGTTTCTGTGTGATAAAATCTTCTACCAGCCTCTGCAATTCTGCATCAGAGGCGGTTTCTTCCCTTTTGTTTTCTCTTTCCTCCATACATCCTCCTGTTGGTTTTTCTCAAAATAATCCATTTTGCACTAATTAATACATTATGTGATTCCTGGTCGAATATGACCTGATATTTAGAATTTTGACCTCGACTGACCTGTCGGGTAATATGCAGATTACTCCCTTCCGTGGCATCTGTCAACGCCTCCGGAACTATTTTCTCATTTTCGGAAGAATGGCCAAAGAAAAACCGCATTCTGTCAGGTTAATTTCAAAAAGCCCGTCAGAATGCGGTCTGCGCATTTGTCTATTTTGTCTTTGTCTATTTTGCCATATCCGGCTCCCGTTCCTGCTGCCAAAGCAGTTTGTCGAACTCCTCCACCGGCATCGGCCGGTAGAATAAAAAGCCCTGTACATCGGTACAATTACAGCCTAACAGGAACTCCTTCTGTTCTTCCGTCTCCACACCTTCAATGACGATATGGGCTCCCAGCTGCTGCAGCATGGCAATGGTATTGCGGATAATGATCTGACTCTTATCTTTCTCCAGATCCCGGATGAATTCCCGATCGATCTTAATCTCATCCAATGTCTGATTCTTTAACATGTTCATAGTAGAATATCCGGTACCGAAATCATCCATGGACACCAGGAACCCTCGCTCCCGCAGGCTTTCCATGCGGCGATACATACCAACCTCGTCCTCCAGGAATGCGCTCTCTGTCAGTTCCAGCGGAACATACTCCGGCAGAACATCATATTCCTCCCTGAGACGGAGCAGTGTCTCTGTCAGTTTCTCATCATACGCATGCAATCGGGATACATTGATGGAAACGGGAATAAGTGTCCGGCCTTCCTTACGCAGCTTTCCAAGATAAGCAAACACTTTCTCCCAGATATATTCATCTACATTGATGATAAATCCGTTTTTCTCCAGTACGGGAATAAACTCTCCCGGTGGCACCAGCCCCTTTTCCGGATGCTTCCAGCGCACAAGCGCCTCGCCTCCGATCACTCTTCCGTCCCTCATATCGACCTTGGGCTGCACATACAACTGTAGTTCTCCGTTCTCCAGTGCTGACACGATATCATTTTCCACCTGGCGTTCTCGCATCTTCTGACTACGCATTTTTTCATCAAATACTGCATATGTCCGATATACTTTGCCTTTGATACTGTTCATAGCCATCGTGGCGCAATCTTTCAGATAGCTGATGGCAGGGGCTCTCTCCGGTGAGATTCCGATTCCAAAGGATGGTTGTACACGGTAAGCGAACGGAAAGTCAGTTATCTTTTTTCTGATCTCCCGCACAATAATTTCCAGTTCCTCTACTTCCTCATAGCTTGTACATAAACAAAAGATATCTGCTCTGATATGGCAGGCATAGCTATCCGGTCTGTTATTCTCATACCAGTCAAAGCAGGACGCAATAAATCTTAACAATCTGTCTCCTTCGTCTCTGCCGCAGAACTCATTCACAGCCTTAAACTGTACAATATCCATAATTATGACGCTGTATTTTTTATCCGGCTGCTGCTTGATCATTTCACCGCACAGATAGAAAAAAGAATTGATATTATGCAGATTTGTCAGCCCTGTTCTGTTATTTTCTACATTTTCTTCCGCCATTTTTCTAAGAGAATACAGATATAATTCTTCTTTTCCGGCATCTGTTTTCTGCGGCGAAGATTCAATGATTTCCTCTTTTGCTTTCTGATACGTCATAGGCACCCTCCTCAAAACATAAACCAGTCCCGATGAATGCTTTTATTATACTTCATTTTGGTGATTTTTTCTACTATATGCCGATTTTTATTGTTTTTTTTAGGAAAAATGATATAATATGGGTGTCTGTAAAGTTATTTCAGAGAGGAGCGTACTTTATGTTTTTACTTTTAGCCGGCGGACTTTTGATCATCCTTTTGGCAGTAGTGATCGCCGTAGTATCCTCCGTGGTATCCGCAGTTGCGGCAGCTACCGACGATGCAGAAGACTGACATTCCGGACTTCGGACTGTCAGTTTTCTTCTCCCCGTTCGATTCTTGCTGCCAGGTCTTCTAAGTACATCCAGCGTTCCATTTTTTCTTCCAGCTGCTGTTCCGCAGCCTCTTTTTCCTGTGTTAATTCATTCAGCTTTACAAAATCACTTGCATATTTTGAAAAATCCGCTTCCAGCGCAGAAATCTTCTCCTCTAATGCCGCCATTTCCCCTTCGATGGATTCATAATCCTTCTGTTCCTGGTAGGTGAATTTTAATTTGCGTTTCTGTCCGCTTTTCCAGTTTTTAGAAGTAGTTTCCTCATCGGCGTTCTTCGGCTGGGATGTTGCCGCCGCACCCGTGCTCTCCGTGGTTCCTTCTGCAGCTTTTCTATTGGCATAATCCGTGTAGCCACCCTCGTACTGCACCATGCGGGTATCCTCCAGGGCGAAGATCCTGCGGACTACACGATCCAGAAAATAGCGGTCATGAGACACAACGATGACGATGCCCGGAAATGTATCCAGATAATCCTCCAGTACCTGCAGGGTGGCAATGTCCAGGTCATTGGTCGGCTCATCCATAAAATGTAGCCCTACCTCTACACCTTTTGATTTTTCTGGCTTCAACGGAATACACTACAGTGTTTCCTGTTCACTATTTATATTTTATACGAAAGAAAACGCATAGTCAATGTTAACCATGCGCTTACTTATGCCCCTCGATTTTGAGGTTCATATATTCTGTTGTTTTCTTTACTTATAGGTTTTTTAGTATGTTCATGTTCTTTTTATCCAAAGCCTTCTTTAATCTCTGGTTCTCTTCTTTGAGTTGCTCGTTCTCTCCTCTGAGGAGTCGTATCTGCTCATGCAGTTTTGCAATCTCATTGTCCATGACCATGTCAAGGATTCCTTTTCGTGGATCAACCATACCTGCCTGTTTCTCCACTGCTTCGTCTACTAATTTCCTTACTACCGGATTCTTATAAAAGAAACCTTTTGATAATCCTGTCTGTACCATCAGCTTTGGTACCGTCACTCTCTCGCCTTCTTCCACCATTTCAAGTATGGTTATTCTGGCAAGGTTAACCTTTTCTACACTGACTCTGCGGTTACATTCCACCATCTTGTCGTATTTGCTCATATTCATCACCCCATCCATCGAGATTTTGCAGTATGATATCAGACAGCTTTTTGCGTGCCTTTCGGGTATCATCTGCCAGAATCTGATTACTCATCTTCCTATAAAATTTTACATTTTTAAGGTTACTGTGACCGAGCAGTTTTGCTATGGTCCAGTCATCCAAGTGCATCTCTGTCAGTTTTACACCATAATAGTGCCTGTATAAGTGGGAGCCGAAGCCGAATAAGTTACCGTTATCATCCCTTATGTCCTGTTCCCGAATCATCTTTACAATCCGGCTTTGTATCATGCCATACTGCATCGGCTTATTCGGATTATTCTCATTTACAAAAATGTACTGAGTTTCTCCGAAGCGTTCCTGCGTATAAGTAATTGCTTTTTTAATCAGGGCTGCCAGTTCTGCACTGACCGGTTTCTCATAGGTACTGGTTTTCATCTGCCGGATTCTTATAATGGTATCGTTGCCCTTTTCATACAGGCAGTTCGTTTCCAGTGTTAAGGTGTCAGAAATTCTCGTTCCCAGCATCTGATGGATTACCATCAGCCTTGCAGTCTGCTCATCCATCTTCACAATCGCAGCATTTAACCGTATTAATTCCTCATCGGAATATGCTCTAAACTCTGCTTTTGGTGTCGGTGGGATATCTCTTGTTAAAAATAAAGTGCATAAATTCTGATACCCGCATGTATGTCCGATGCTTTCCAAGACTGCCCGAAGCCTGTTGATATCTGCATGAAAATGCTTTGTTTCTGTTGCCTCGGTTTTTAAGTAGGTCAGATATTCTTCTATGATTTCTCTTTCCAGTTCCCTGCATGACTGTATCTGTGGATGTCTTTCTTTCAGGTACTTTGATAACCGCCTTATGGCAGTCATCTCTTTTTGTACACACGCAATTGCTTCTCCCTGTAAGTTTAAGTAAATTCCCTTTTTTACTTCTTCCCGGATTTCCTTTTGGGATATGCCGGTGAAATTGACTGTCTTGGAACTTTTAATTAAATTGTCCTTATAGGGTATATCCAACTTTTCAAGCTGCCAGATGTCCTTTTCCCTCTCCGGCATTTCCTGTCTGCATACAAAATCCAGCATTGCATTCAGATATCCGAATTCTCTGGTCTTCACTAAAGCAACCGTTCCATATACAGTTTCACTTTTTTTGGTAATCTCAATCCCTTCCTGGAACATCCATACCTTTAGTTTTTTCATCCATACGTCTTTTTCTATGTCAGCCAGACTGTTGATATTTTTTGCGTATCGGCTTAAAAACCTACATATCTTTTTGTACCTTGTACGCTCTCCGTAAAAAGTCGCCATATCAACTTTTTTACTTCTGTCCTGTAAAAACGCTCTTACCTCTTCTTTGATATTTCCAGATGGCAACTCGCTTAAATCGTAGTACGGCTCCTTGGCTACATATTTTTTCTGATTCTCTGTCAGCGGAATACCTCTATAGCGAGCCAGTTCCTTTATGTAGATTCTATTCTCCATTATCCTTCACCTCCTTCCTGAGACAACTCGCCAAACTGCCCTTTTTAAAATATTCTTCATTTGCTTTCTCTATCTTCTTCGGCATAAAATCCACATACTGGCGCGTCATTTCTTCATAATCATGTCCCAGATAATCCCGGATGCTTTGTATCGGAACTCCTGTGTCATAAAACGCTGTTGCTATGGTATGGCGGTAGTCATGACTCCGAAAAATGTAATCCCCATTTTGAATATTGCATTCCCTGCATGCCCTTATCATCTTCGTCTTAAAGGTTCCCTTTTTATAGGCTCCGCCATTTTTGTTCTGAAATATATACTCATCAGCCTTTCGGTTGTATTTTGCGATATAAATTTTCATCAGCTTGTATATAGCCATCGGGATTGGTATGCGCTTATAGGTTCGCATTTTTATCTGATACACCTGTATCCATGCGTCCTCTCCCTGCATATAATAAGCGTTTCCTTTCAGCGTACAGACCTCGCTGATTCGAAGTCCGATTCCCCAGAGATGTAAAAACATTAACCTTATGTCCTCCGGGAACCGGTGCAGGTTAGCCATAATCTCATCCATGACTTCCTGCTCCACACTTCTGTCATGGTGCTGCTGAAATGTTTTCTTTATATAATAGTCTGCATCAAAGGGGATTCTTTCAATGTAACCCTTTATCTTCAGATAATTGAAAAAGTGCAGGATACTCATGATCTCTTTGTTATAGGTTTCTGCCTGCACTTCCCGTAGCTGCTCTGCCCGGAAATATGCATCCATCTGCTGTTCTGTTACCATGCAGACATTTTCCGTTTCTGATTGGTTTAGTTCCTTCAAAAACCTCCTCAGATATATCTGCTCTCCTCTTAGGTTACTGATGGAGAGGTTGGTGATGCCGATGCCATACTTTAAGTACATCTGTAGCAGACGTCTGTTTTCCTTATGTGTTACCTCTGCGAAGGATATCGTTAGCACCGGACTTGACGGGTCCAGTCTTTCCGGCTGAATTCGGAACCGCTCCATATACCACACATTGGCATCCCAATGTATCTCTTCGGCTTCCATAAAAAGTGCCTTGGCACACCATACAGCAATTCCCCCATAATGATGCTTTTGATGTTCCGTTGTAAGGGTATCCTTAAACCGCTCAATCTGTTCCAGTTCAAGTTTCTCGATATCCTCTATCTGTTCTTCCGTGCAAAAATCATATAATTTCAGCAGTCCTACAAGCTGCGCATGCATCCGCTCCCTGTTTGCTGCATTTTCTATAAAGTAATGCAGTACCTTGTATATCTGTTTTTTTAGTTTCTGCGGTGCTTTCCTTGTAAAATCCCATACCAAAATGCCTTTATTGTTTTCCTTATAAAACTTTTCAGCTATCCCTATTTCAGGATGGTATGGCAGGTATAATACCGCATCTGTATATTCCGGTCTTACCGCTTTGCCACTGACGGTTATCTGTAGCCTGCTTTTTATGGAATGCAGTTTTACTTGGTCAATGGTCTTTATGTATAATCCGCAGGATGTTTTATTTACCCTGCTCTGTAAATACTTTTCGTATTCCACTCTCCAATTATAGTCCAGTTCACTGATATGCCAGATTTCATTTTCTATCATGAACCCTTTTAATTTATTTCTATAAGAAATATTGCTTACCTCACAAGCCATCAGTTCTTTTTCTAACTGTGCTATCAGTTCTTCCTTATTCACTTGTGGTTCGGTTAGCTGTAGCACTTTGGCCAACATGAGGTATCGCCTCCTTTACAGTAATTTATCTATGCCATACAAAGCAGAGTGTTTTTCATAAAACTCCCTGCTTGCTTCAATGAGTTTGTCATCCAGTATCCCAAGGTATTTTACTGTGGTATCCAGATGCTTGTGTCCTAATGCCTGACTGATCAGCTCCAGCGTCCAGTCTGCATTCCATCTTGATACTGCAAAATACCGTCTCAGCATGTGTGGTGTCAGCTTGTATCCTGTCTTTTTCTCCATGCGTTTCAGCATGTCGTATACGCTTTCCACTATCATCGGCTTTCCTGCTGTTTCACCGGTGATATTGATAAACAATAACGTCTGCTTTTGCAGTAGTTTGCGGTATTCACTCATGTATCCCAGCAGAAACTCGAAGGTGTCATCACTTATTCTCGCTTTTCTGTACTCTGCATTTTTGGCTCTGGCATTATTATCGTTATCATCTCTGAAGTACACACTGACTGTCTTTCGCTGATAATCGATATCCCTGGTATAATCCACGCCAAGGATTTCTCCGATGCGGAAGCCTGTTTCTGCTATCATCAGCAGTAGCAGTTGGTCACGGCTGTTTGTGCATGCCTGTAAAATATCTATGATTTCCACTTCTTCGGCCGCTCTTACATTTCTTTCCTTGGGTTTGAAATATCCCTTAAAAGATTTTGCCCGGATGGTTCGTTTTACTCCTACTGCATTGGCTACTGTAATCTGGTTGTAACTCAAAATCTGTAGTGGCTTTGCCCACCCACAGTCTGCCATATATAAAAAGAACCCGAACACATCTTTTAGGTATGCGTTACAGGTTCCTTTTCCGGTGCTTTCTTTTCGATTGTTTGCTACGTGATTCCCTTCCAACAGCCAGTATAAAAACTGTACGAAGTGCTTGTTCTGGTCTTCATAGCCCATCTCGCTCACTTCCATAAGCTCCACTTCCTGCTGACCAAGATATTCCATGTAATAACATAATGCAAAGGCCATTCGTCTTACGGTGTTCGGAGAACGGTTTGCATCTATCTTGTGCTTTAAAAATTTACTCGGATATAAAACAACATCATATGTTTCATTATCCAGTAGGTAATAAAACCTGCGTTTGCCTTCGGTCAGCACTTTTACTGCATATCGTTTCATTGCTCGCTCTCCTTTCTCCCAGCCTTTTTCAACTACATACACTACCATACACTTGGGAATATATCTAGCGAATTATGCCACTTTTCCGCTTAAAAATCATATTTTTTCCTATCAATCCAACTCACAGGCTCTCATCCTCAAAAAGGCGATTCCTATCACAAGATACATCCCCAATATGGCACCTGCTACAATAAAAAGTATTTTCCACATACGCACCTCCAGATTTTAGTTATACTAAAATTACGTCCTAAAGAAACACACTTACATCATCTGACACTCTGCCATCGTGACCGCTTGGTCCTCTGCAGCAAAGTACATATCTGACTCTTCTCTGGTTACCATTAATATTTCCCCAGCTTCTTTTTCTCCCATCTGAATCGGTGCAAGATACGGAATAATCTCTGCACACAGCTTCTGGTCTGGGCAGGTATTGATAAAACCACCGTAAGTATCCAAAATCAAACGGTCCACCATATCGGTAATTATCATCTTGTCTGCATCATAAAGGTGACTTCCAAGGAAATTTGCTATATTCTCCGGTGTTGTGGAAATAAAAAACTCCTGTCTGTTTCCTCCGTCACTTGGATAAAAATAGGCATATCCGGCCTTTTCTGTATCCAGTATCTTTTCTACCATGCTCTTTTCTTTCTCTGCCATTATTTATTCCTCCGCTTCACGCTTCGCTAATTTCTGTGCTGCTAAAACACACAAGAATGCGGCAGAAGCTTTCTGTACCTCTGCCGCATGGATTCTGTGATTTAGTCTCACTGCCATAATCCTTCACTTCTTATAAGTGACTTGCTCCTATTCGACACTACTTCCCGGAGCCGGAACGCCGCAAAGACAGAGAGAAGCATGAAAAGAATTTCTAGCGTTCCAAAGTAAGGAACGCAAGTAATTCTATGTTTCATGCCAAAGAACACTGTACCAGTGTTCTTCCATCTAAGGGTGTCCCTTGGGCAGTCAATCCAGACTGTCTGCGGTTCCTGCCATAAAAGGCAGACAGACATCACAGGAATCTCACCTCCACCACTGCGTGCTGGCTAATTTCAAGGAGTATCATTATAGGCCATTTCCCTCTTCGCACCTGCCTACCACAGACAGGCTGTACCCCGGTTGTCCCGCTCGGCTCCTTAGATGCGATCTTTTTTACAACATACAGAATGTTGCAGGAGTGTCATTGCGCCCCGGTTACGGCTCCTTAAATGGCTAACGTATCTGGACTGCTGGATATGGCTGGCAGAACACATCGTGATCCTGTGCTGCTCTCGGAGAAAGATTAAGGGTATCCTCTCCGGCATTTGTCAAAGTACCACGAGAGGATTTTCGGGAGAGACCATCCGCCCGAAAAAAGTTCCTCTCATATAGTACTCACACTAAAATGCGTTTTGCACACCCAGAAAAATAAAATTTTTTAAATTTTTTTATTTTTATCTCCTTTGTCCTCGAATGAACTTAAGATTGCTCTTAAAATAACACAACAGGCACTCTTATCGAAAAGTGCCTGTTGCGTATTTTACATATAAAATGTGGGAAATATTACAGTTCCAACAATCTGTTCCAGCAATTCTTCATGTGATTGAACAGATATTGTGCCTGATCATATACATAAGATTTAAACTCTTGCTCGTTGCTATCATTTGTAGAATAGTTCTGAAAACATTCCCTTATTTCCTCCCAAACAAAGGTATCATTACCATGCACTCGTAATTTCTCAAAAAGGGACTGCAATTCTTGTTGATACTGTTCTTTCTCCTGTTCAGATTTTTCAATCATACCAAGCATGACCGTGTACTTGTACTCACTGACGGGTTTTTCAGCAACCTCATCCAACAAGTGCGAATACGAACTTTTTCGGGAATGAATTCCAGCTATTACCTTATTAAAACTTTCCATTGGATTGTTGTATTCAGAAAGAACTTCTTTATTGTGTTCATAATACATATCAATTAACTGATTAAATTCTTCCTGATTTTCTTCCGGCAATAACTTATCGGACAGATATCGTAATGCCGCAACAGAGGATTCCAACTCCGTCACAGCTTCGCTTGAGGACATAAAATATTTATATTCCTCTTGGATGGAGCTGAATTCAATCCCGGTAAGATACTGGCTTCTGCTTAGACAATCCATTCCAAAGGTTGCATATGCTAAAGTCTCTTCAAATTGCTTTACTTCCTCCGCTTCCATTTCTGCATAAAAACCACTATTGTAAAGTTTCTCACTAAATACCAACCATTGATTTCCGGTATTATTCCAAAACAAATCATTTGGATTTTTATCTTTGGCTATTATCTTTTGCTGGTTAGCATTTTTGACATATAAATCTGCAGCATCCTGTTTCATCTTCTGGTATCCTTCTTCGCTGCAAAGGAACTCCATATCTTCATCCGAAACAGAAACCTTTACACCTCGATTTTGTAAATTCAAAGAATAAAAGGCCTCCTTGATGCCTGCTGTAATTGCATCTATCTTCTCTTTACTGACTGCTATGGTCGCAGTTTCTTGCTGAGTGCTGTTTTTCTGATACTCTGCGTATGCACCTATAAATATCTCTGTACCGTTTACTCTCATCCTTTGCCTCCTTGCCGGGATTCTTTAAATATAATTAACACTTCCACTGTTTCTATTATACACCAAAATTCAGACTGTTCATATTTTTAAAGTGAAATTATCCCAGATGTACTTCCGGCTTCATACTCTATTGTTAAGTAATCCTTCAAGTTAATTATCCCCCCTTCCTGTGTAATTGCATATACAGTATAAGCCCCTGGAACGTTCACTTTATAAATTGTATCTGTGCCATAACCTGCTTGATTTTCTTTCTGTGTCTGATGATCATATACATATATTTCCTCTAGTATTTCACTCCCATGATAATTGATAATAAGTGTACACACACCATCTACAACAACTACGTCTTCTCCAAAACTTTTATACAGCAAATTTCTTGTTTCTATTTGTACATTACCATCAAATTTCACAGCTGTATTTGATACATTCATGCCTTCGTTTTTCGCAATAAAGTCAAGATAGTCTGAATAATGATGTCCTTCTT
>ERZ1026876.563-NODE-563-length-21574-cov-4.149868_pt1 | contig 21574 bp, 20 predicted proteins | sample MGYA00380168_ERZ1026876 | MGnify/ENA primary metagenome ERZ1026876 (study PRJEB33269, sample SAMEA4719804) | human gut metagenome | biome: human-associated habitat; feature: organic feature; material: feces | place: Cameroon | collected 2013-10 ... | reverse complement strand
ATATTCTTCTCTCGAGATATTCTTTTTTTGATATTCCCGAAACGGAAATCACGTGGTCACGGTCCGTTATTATAACCGGCAAGTCGGTAGCCCTGCAAAGAACCTCGGCATATTGGTCGGCAAATTCGGACAGCTCGCCTATCGGTGAGTATTTTTTAAAGATAACCTCGCCGTCAGCCGCCGTAAATATTTCGAGCGGGTCGCCCTCTCTGATGCGCATTGTTCTGCGAATTTCCTTAGGGATGACAACTCTGCCGAGATCGTCTATTCTACGCACTATTCCTGTCGCTTTCATAATCCTTGCTCCTTAAACTTTGTTGCTTTTATAGTTTTTCAAACAGTTTTAAAATTATACCGTTTGTTCTTTCGGTATAAGCCGATTCGTAATTTTTTCAAGCCTTCTCATGGCGCGGATGGCGGAATAGCGAGTGTACAGCCGTCATATATTTAACACGGAAATACGTATTAAACGGTTGACAATAAAAGTGCGGCTGTGCTAACATAATATAATTGAAAATATAAAAAAAACAAATTGTTATAATGTCAAAGTTAGTCAAAACTAACACGCTGCGGAGGATTAAAATGACTCTTGATATGTTGAAAAACGGCGAAACGGCTGTAATTAAAACGGTTGGCGGCGAGGGCGCGCTGAGACTGCGATTCCTCGATATGGGGCTTATTCCGCATACGGCCGTCACTCTGCAAAAGACCGCGCCCATGGGCGACCCGATAGAAATAAGGGTCAGGGGTTATGAATTGACGCTCAGAAAAGCAGACGCGAAGCTTATAGAAGTAGAAAAAGCGTAACGCTTTTAATTCGGAAAGGTAAAGGAAGCTAAATGATATTTGCACTTGCGGGAAATCAAAACTGCGGTAAAACAACACTTTTTAATGCGTTGACAGGCTCAAATCAGCACGTCGGAAATTTTCCGGGCGTTACGGTTGACCAAAAAATGGGAAGCATAAAGGGGGCAAAAAACTGCTCCGTCGTCGACCTTCCCGGTATCTATTCGATAAGGCCGTATACACAAGAGGAGATAGTTTCGAGAGACTTTATACTCGACGGCAAGCCCGACGGAATAATCAATATAGTTGACGCCACAAATATTGAGCGAAATCTCTATCTGACCTTGCAGCTTTTGGAGCTGAACCTGCCTATGGTGTTGGCACTCAATATGATGGACGAAGTCAGGGCAAACGGCGGAACGGTCAATGTCAAAAAGCTCAGCGAGAGCCTCGGCATACCGGTAATTCCTATAAGCGCCGCAAAAAACGAAGGCGTTTCGGAGCTTGCGGATAAAATGGTATATGTCGCAAAAAATCGTGTTTTGCCGAAAAGAATAGATTTTTGCTCAGACGGACCCGTACACCGCTGCATTCACTCGGTAGCCCACGTGATAGAGGACCATGCGCGAAATATCTCGGTTCCTCCGAGATTTTGTGCCACAAAGCTCATAGAGGGCGACGAATATTTTGCCGACAAGCTCGAGCTTGACAAAAACGAACGAGAGCTTATTGAGCACAGCGTTGTGGAAATGGAGCATGATACCGGCCTTGACCGCAATGCTGCGCTTGCCGATATGCGATATACGTTTATTGAAAAGGCGGTTTCCGAGTCGGTGGTTAAGTGCCGTGAGAGCCGCGAACATAAACGAAGCGTGAAAATAGATAAGATACTTACGGGAAAATACACGGCACTGCCGGTGTTTTTCGGCGTAATGTTCCTTGTGTTTTGGCTCACCTTTAACGTGATAGGCTCGCGCCTTTCCGACCTGCTGTCACTCGGTATTGACGCGCTGACGGACATCTGCGACAGGGGGCTTACCGCATACGGCATAAATCCCATAGTACACAGCCTTATTATTGACGGTATATTCGCCGGAGTCGGAAGTGTTTTGAGCTTTTTGCCTATAATAGTTACGCTGTTTTTCTTCCTGTCAATTCTCGAAGACACGGGCTATATGGCGCGCGTAGCCTTTGTTATGGATAAGCTTCTCAGAAAAATAGGCCTTTCGGGCAGAAGCTTTGTTCCGATGCTCATAGGCTTCGGCTGCTCCGTGCCTGCGATAATGGCGACGAGGACTCTCTCGTCAGACCGTGACCGCAAAATGACTATTCTTTTGACTCCGTATATGAGCTGTTCCGCAAAAATACCGATATATGCCGTGTTTACGGCGGCATTTTTTACAAAATACCGCGCGCTTGTTATGATAGGTCTTTATGCCACGGGTATACTTCTCGGCATAATTGTTGCGCTGATATTAAAAAGAACGGCCTTCCGCGGCGAACCCGTACCGTTTGTAATGGAGCTCCCGAATTATCGTATGCCCTCTCCGAAAAGCGTCTTTTTGCTGCTTTGGGAAAAGGCACGTGATTTCCTGCAGAGAGCATTCACCGTAATATTTATTGCGACGATAATAATTTGGTTCTTACAGTCGTTTGATACAAGACTCAATGTTGTGGACGACAGCGCGGACAGCCTGCTCGCCATGATAGGTAAATTTATAGCGCCGATATTTAAGCCGCTCGGCTTCGGCGATTGGCGAGCCGTAACGGCACTTATATCGGGCTTTACCGCAAAGGAAGCCGTTGTAAGCACGCTGTCTGTCCTTATGAATACGGGCACGGCGCAGCTCGGCTCGGTTCTTCCGAGCCTGTTTACGGGGCTTTCGGCTGTCAGCTTCCTTGTGTTTACCCTTTTGTATACACCGTGCGTTGCGGCTGTTGCCACCATTAAAAAGGAGCTCGGCTCGCGAATTAAAACAGTTGGCGTAGTATTTATGCAATGCGCCGTTGCGTACATAGCGTCATTTATAGTTTACAGCGTCGGAGGCCTTTTAGTATGAATATCGCCGATATTGTGATTATCTGTATTTTGGCGGCGGCTGTGGCGGCGGCAACGGTTTATATAATTAAACGCCGCAAAAAAGGCAAGTGTATAGGCTGCTCCGGCAATTGTGCCGCTTGCGCCGCATCGTCAAGCAACAAAAACGCGGATTTAAAAAAGCTTTGACCGGCATTATAAAAGGAGCTGTAAAAACAGAGGTTTTTACGGCTCCTTTTTTCTTTAATTCGCGTGCTTATTTCTTTTCGTAGCTCTTGCAGAAATGCGGATCCTGAATCTGCTGATTTGTGCATGAGCAGTCATGAGTTACCTCGATAACGCTTCTGTCGCAGCCGCAGCCGGCGGTGTTGTGTACGCATTCGCATACATCGCATTTTACACCCTTATTTTCCATAATGTCACCTCCCGTAAGATGATATTATATTTTGCGCAAATATAAATTCTTTATACGGCAAAGAAAAAGTAAAATTGTGTTTTCGGATAAAATTTCCAATCGAATTTTTTATACGGCGGAGCGTTCAATTCGCGGCGGTGTTTTTGATTTGCCTACCGGCGGAATCTATTTTGTAATCGCCGTCGTATATAAGCTCGCTTACCGTAACAAACGAATAGCCTTTTTTCTCAAGCTCCGTGAGAATTCTGTCGAGCGCGTCGGGCGTGTTTTTTATATCGTTGTGAAAGAGTATAATTGAACCGCACTCGGTCTTTTCCGTTACGCGCTTTACTATTTCATCGGTGCCGAGCCCTTTCCAGTCAAGCGAATCGACTGACCATTGTATCGTTTTCATATTGAGCTTTGTCGCCGCGGTTATCGTGTCATTTGTATAATCACCCGACGGAGCACGCAAAAGAACGGGCGAAACGCCTATAGCCTTTTTTATCGATTCGTTGCAAAGCGTTATGTCGTTTATGATTTCGTCCTCGGAGAGACTCGAATACAGCTTGTGCGATGCGGAGTGATTTCCTATCTCGTGTCCGGCGGCGTAAAACGCCTTTACGCTGTCCGGATATTTTTCCGCCCATTCTCCTACAACAAAAAATGTGGCCTTGGCGTTGTGATTTTTTAGAATTTCCGTCAGCCTTTCCGTGTCGTCTGCTCCCCAAGCAGCGTCAAAGGTGACCGCGACCTTTTTTTCGTCCGTCTCAACGCAGTAAATGGGCAGAAGCCGTTTGCCCTCCTCGGCAGCGGCTGCGGCAGAGCTGAGTGCGCTTTTTCTGCCGTAGATTCCGAATACGGTCAGCAGCGCGGACAATGCGACAGCGGTTATCGCGGTAAGACTTCTCTTAGTCAAGATTATATATTTCAAAAAAAACACCCCCTCATACTAAATGTATGAGGGGGGCAAGGCTTTAAGACTTTATTCGGCTATCGGCTCGCTGTCTTTTTCGCGGAGCTCACGAAGCTCTTTTTCTATGGCTTCCTCCATAGACGGCTCGGTGGCTTTTCTGTTTTTGAATTTTTTGGACACCGCAATGTTGATTATAACATTTGCGAGGAACAACGCTATTCCCACCGCAAATAACGGGGATACCGAACCTGTGATGATGTTTACGCTTGTTTCGGCCGCAGCATTTAAAAAGGCGTAAACAAAGTATGCCGAAAGACCCCAAAAAACGGTGCTGAGGATATTTAATACCGTGTCGGCTTTGCTGCTGAGTGACATTGACGCTATAAGCACAACAAAGAAATTTACAACTCCGAGCGCGACAGCCAAAAATGCAAATCCCACGCCGAGAAACATTTTTGCAAAAACACCGCCGAGTGCTTCGCCGTGCATCAGCGAGAGCGAAGCCTTTATATCAAATTCGGTCAAATAGTTAAGTATAAATGTGAGGAATGAAACACTCTCCGTCTTTTCGTAAAACGGGAAGCAGAGTGTGATTTTTACAAGCGGCACAACAAGAGCCACCAGCGGCAAAAGCGTAAAAACAAGGCGCACTATCATAAGCGGAGAGCCAACCGTGCCGTATTTGAAGTTGCTCATTTTATAATGCAGCTTTGCGAATGACGTCTCGGCCGTGTCGGCGTCATTTTCAAGCCTTTCTTCCCATTTGTAGTTGGGAATATTAACTCCGCAGTGCTTACATTCGGCGCGGAAGTCGTACCAATGAAGCTTTGCTCCGCACTTGGGACATTTTGCCATAATTCTCAATCCTTTTTATTATTTGTTTTTATAAAATCTTATAACATTCCATGAAAACGGCTTTAAAACAGCGTGTGCCGTCTTGCCGTCGACCGTGGGGATTTCTCCGCTTACGGGGAAGACGTTTATTTTGTCGAATCCGTTGACCGCATTTTTGTCAAAGCCGCACATTTCAATATGCTCCTTGCCGAAAAAGCCTTCAAGATCCAAAAGCTTTATGCACATATCATAGCTTTCGCTCGGGTCTCTGTTTACCGCAAACACGGTAAGAGCGTTGCCGTCGTCACTTAAAACCGCCACTGAGTCCACGTCCGGAACATCGGTAAACTCCCTTGTGTCGTGCTTGCCGCAGACTGTGCTTGAGAGTAAAACGGTTCCTCTGCCGTAATTCGACGCGTGCATAAACGGATAGAATATAGTCTGCTCAAAAACTCCGCCGCCGTTTTCCGTCATAATGGGTGCAATGACGTTTACAAGCTGTGCAAGACACGCGACCTTTACTCTGTCGGCGTGCTTTAAAAGAGTTATCAGCATAAGCCCGACCAAAAGCGCGTCCTCAAAGGTGTATACGTCCTCAAGCTGGTGCGGAGCGGTGCTCCACTTCTCTACCTCGTCGTCGTTTGAGTGGAACCAAACGTTCCACTCGTCAAAGGAGAGGTTGACGGTGTGTTTTGAATGCTTTCTGCCCTTTACGGAATCGCATATACAAATTACCGTTTTTATGAATTCGTCCATAGCCATGCTCTTAGCGAGGAAGCTCTGCGTGTCGCCGAGCTTGTTATCATAGTATTGATGAAGCGATATGTAATCCACGCTGTCGTAGGCTATGTCGAGGCAGGTATCCTCCCACTTGCCGAAGGTCTTCATATGATCGTTGGAACTGCCGCAAATTACGGTTTCGATTGAGTCATCCGTGAGCTTCATGGCCTTTGATGCCTGATCCGCCAAAAAAGCATACTCCTTCGCTTCCTTGTGACCGAGCTGCCAGCCGCCGTCCATCTCGTTTCCGAGGCACCACAGCTTTATGCCGTAAGGGCTTTCGGCACCGTTTTTACGTCGCATATCGCTGTAATATGAGCCGGACGGATGATTGCAGTATTCAACAAGATTTCTTGCGTCGTCGGCACCGCGCAGTCCGAGGTTTACAGCCATCATACAAGCTGTGTCCGCCTTTTTGCACCACTTCATAAACTCATCGGTTCCGAAAAGATTCGGCTCGGTAACGCCCCAGGCGAGCTCAAGCTTTTTCGGCCTTTCGCTTACGGGACCCACACCGTCCTCCCACCTGTATCCGGAAACAAAGTTCCCGCCGGGGTAGCGCACTATCGGTACGCGAAGCTTTTTAACCTCGTCGATAACGTCTTTTCTGAACCCGTCTTCGTCGGCACAGGGGTGACCCGGCTCATATATTCCGCCGTAAACGGCTCTGCCGAGGTGTTCTATGAACGAACCGAAGATCCTGTCGTCAACCTTGCCAACTTTAAATTCGCCGGCAAGTGATAATTCAGCTTTTTTCATATTGTAGCTCCTGAAAAATTATTTCTTTTTGGAATTTTCCGCTGTAGTCTCGTTATTTGAGGTGTCCGCCTTTTCATATATGAATGTGCGCAGTGCCGAAACGTTTTTGTCCATATCTATCGAGAGCACGTTGCCGGCTGATTTTTTAACGCTCTTCCAGCTTCCGTCAATCGGAACCTGCATCTGAGCAAGATCGTATTTCATATATTTTACGGAGCCTTTTGCAAGACTTACAAGCTCGTCCGTGGTAAGATCCGTTTCAATCATCGGCATAACCTTTTCGGCTATCGAATAGAGTGCCGTCGGATTTGATTTTGCCTTATCTATAATTGCAGAAATGACCTTGCGCTGACGCTGTGTGCGGTAGAAGTCGCTGTCGAGATAGCGCATACGGCTGTACCAAAGAGCCTGCATACCGCTGAAGTGATTTACACCTGCGTTTGTGGTTCCGGGGAAAGCGTCTTTTTCGGCCTGAGTCATATTGTAACGCGCGTTTATGTAGTTTGCCTCTTTTTCGGTGACGTCTATGTCTACGCCGCCGAGCTCGTCGATTATAGTGGTAAACATATCAAAGTTGACGAGCATATAGTTATCTATATCCACTTTGAAATTGTATTCTATTGTGTCTACAAGCAGCTGCCTGCCGCCGTGGCTCTGCGCCGCGTTTATCTTGTTCCACTTCCAGCCCGGAATTTCAACATATGTGTCGCGGAGAATGGATGCGAGCTTTAACTGCTTGTTATTTTCGTCAATGGAAAGAATCATCATGGTGTCGGATCTTGTACTGTCGGAGCTTTCCCCCTCGCGCGCGTCAACGCCTATCAGGAGAATGTTACGTACCGAATCCGAATGTGCGAGCTTTGAAGAATCTATGTATTCGTTCTTTTGAAGCGGAGAGTAGTTGACCTCGCCGAGCAGCTTCTTTGCCTGATGGTATGTAACTGCGGCAAAGGCGGCGCAGAGCACCAGTAAAATCAATATGACTATACCGATTATCTTGCCTGCGCTGTGTCGGTGAGGCTTTTTTTCTTTCGGCTGCCTGCCGCTTGAAATATCGGTAAAGCCGTGCTCGTCGGAAACCCTTTTGGCTCTTGAATTTGCGGCTTTGTTATAGTTGTAGCTGTAAGGCTTGACCTCCGGGCTTGTGTTTATCTCTCTGTGGCGCGGAACGGGAGTCTCGTTTTCGGATTCAACGTTGTCCGATTTGTCGTTTCTCCCCGTGAAGAAATCCTCAAAATCGTCGTCACCCTTCTTGTCGGATGAGACCGCACGTCCCTCCTCCTCGCTGTCGCTGTATATATCCTCGAAACCGTCCTTTTCGGAAGAACTGTAAATATCCTCAAAATCGTTATTGCCGAATTTTTTGTCATCTGCCATAATTGACACCCTTTCACACAACAGCTTATGATACAATAAATATATTTTATCGTAAATTGCGGTTTTCCACAATCCCTTTTGATTAAAATTTTATTACAAAAAGAGTAATTTTTAATGTCAATTTAAACATTGAGGCGTGATTTGCGACTTAATGTTTAAATTTGTCTTGAAACAAGCGAAAAAAACCTGTATAATATTTTCAGATTTTTCTAAGGAGAACCACGATGCTGGGAAGGTTTGTCAAAGTGAGGGTCACAAGACCCATAGGATTCTTTGACGGCAACAGCAAGACGCAGTACCGCCTTAATTACGGTACCGTCGAAAGCGGACTTGAGCCGCACTCTCCCGTAAAGGGCGCCTTTATTATGGGCATAAATCACCCCGTAAGAAATTTTGACGGCAGGGTAATAGCCACCGTTAAAATACCTAAGACAAAAGGCGTAATTATTGTTGTGTCGCCAAAGAGTAAAAGATTTATAGTAAATGATGTGCGTGACGCACTCGCGTTTATGTACAAAAAAGGCTCCTATTCCGTAGATTGTCTTTATGAGCGCAGCTGCGGCGCGATAGTTTACCGGGAAATAGCGGGCGAAAGAAGATTTTTGCTTATCAAAAACAAGCGCAGCGCAAATTGGGGCTTCCCCAAAGGTCATGTCGAAGAGGGCGAGAGCAACGAGGATACCGCAAGACGCGAGGTCCTTGAGGAAACCGGGCTTCATATATCCATTCTTCCCGAATTTAAGAGCCGTTCGGAGTATACGATTCAGGGCAGAATAGAAAAAACGGTTATAATTTATATCGCCTCCACAAAAGATACAAGAACCGTTATTCAGCCGGAGGAAATTGAGGACTATATTTGGTTAAGCTATGATAATGCTTACAAAACTCTTAATTATGAAAATGACAAGGCTATACTCAAAAAAGCAAAGGCTTATTTGACGGAGCACTCTATCTGATTAAAAGGAGAACTATATGCTTTCTACATTTTCGCAGTACTTTATGACGCTGTCCGCGACAGAAAATCTCGCGGAAAAAATGGTGCATCTGTTCGGAGATACCATACCGTCATGGCTTACGGTGTTCATAATCTCGCTGTTCCCGATTCTTGAGAACCGCGGCGGTATGATAGCCGCAAGACTGCTCAATATGAATATGCTTCAGGCATTCATCATCTCATATCTCGGAAATCTTGTGCCGATACCGTTTATTCTTTTGTTTATCAAAAAGATATTCGAGTGGCTGAGAAAGATAAAGGGCTTTGACAAAATGATAAAACACTTTGAGGCAAAGGCCGAAAAGAACCGCGATAAAATAAACCGCGGCAAGCAATGGGGGCTTTTGCTGTTCGTTGCGATTCCGCTTCCCGGAACCGGCGGCTGGACGGGCGCGCTTATGGCGTCGCTTTTGGATATACCGCCTAAAAAGGCATTTCCGATAATCGCCCTCGGCGTGCTTATAGCCGGGCTTATAATGACCACCGTGACATACGGTATAGGCTGGATAGTTTCCGGCTCATAATTCTTATACGCTTATATGATTTCAAGACCTGTTTTCGCTTCGCGGCGAGGGCGGGTCTTTTAAGTGTCAAAAATTTTTTTGATTATTTGTGAGTATTGCCTATTGATTTTTTGAAAAGCGGTTGTTAGAATTTTAACGCAGATGGTTAAACGTTTACCCACGTTGCCGTTGATTTTAGTTTATTAAATACGGAGGAATTAGTTATGGCTAACAGATTTGTTCTTAACGAGACTTCTTATCACGGTAAGGGCGCAATAGAGAGCATTGCCGACGAGGCAAAGGGCAGAGGCTTTAAAAAGGCTTTTATTTGCTCGGATCCAGATCTTCTTAAATTCGGAGTTACCAAAAAGGTTACGGATGTTCTTGATAAGACCGGACTTGACTATGAGATATATTCCGACATCAAGGCTAATCCCACAATAGAAAACTGTCAGCACGGCGTTAAGGCATTTAAGGCTTCGGGTGCCGATTATCTTATCGCAATCGGCGGCGGCTCCTCAATGGACACCTCTAAGGCGATTGGCATAGTTGTTGCAAATCCCGAGTTTTCAGACATCAGAAGCCTTGAGGGCGTAGCTCCCACAAAGAACAAGGCGGTTCCGATTTTTGCCGTTCCCACAACCGCAGGCACAGCTGCGGAGGTTACCATAAACTATGTTATAACCGATGCCGAGAAAAACAGAAAAATGGTGTGCGTCGATGTTCACGACATCCCGGTAGTTGCTTTTGTTGATCCGGATATGATGTCGAGTATGCCCAAGGGGCTTACTGCCGCAACCGGTATGGACGCTCTTACGCACGCTATCGAGGGCTACATCACAAAGGGTGCTTGGGAGCTTTCCGATATGTTCCATTTAAAGGCAATCGAAATAATTTCGCACGCTCTTCGAGGCGCTGTTGAAAACACCCCCGAGGGCAGAGAGGAAATGGCTCTCGGTCAGTACATAGCCGGAATGGGCTTCTCAAATGTCGGCCTCGGCATAGTTCACTCTATGGCTCATCCGCTCGGCGCGCTTTACGACACACCTCACGGTGTTGCAAATGCAATTATTCTTCCGACTGTTATGGAATATAACGCTCCGGCTACCGGTGAAAAATACAGAGATATAGCAAAGGCTATGGGCGTTAAGGGTACGGATGATATGACTCAGGAGGAGTACAGAAAGGCCGCTGTTGACGCGGTAAAACGCCTTGCTTCTGATGTAGGTATTCCCGCAGACCTTAAAGAAATCGTTAAAGAAGAGGATATACAGTTCCTCTCGGAGTCTGCGTATGCGGATGCCTGCCGTCCCGGTAACCCCCGTGACACAAGCGTTGAAGAGATTGCAGAGCTCTATCGTTCTCTTATCTGACGCATTATTACTCAACAATAACGAAATTTTGGTTTCCTCGCTTAAGGGACGAGCTGCCGTTACGGCGGCTCGTCTCTTTTTTAACCGTGCTTTACACACGGCTTGTATTTTGATATTATATTATCGATTTAAAGGAGGCGTTCGGATTTTGGACAATGACGAAAACAAACTGAAGAAGCGCTTCGCGGAGCTGTCGCTGCGCGCCGTCGAGCAGCGAAGGACTGTAAGCTCAGATTTTTTAACGCTTGACGAGCAAAGCATTTTAGCCTCTGCACAGCTGTTTTCGAGAGCGTATCTTTACGGAGGCTATCCTCTTGCCGAACGTCGTGCGGCTCTTTTCGGCGAAAAGAGCGAGGAGGAAAAATCAGCCGAATGCGATTTTGTGTGGGTGAAAATTTCACCGGTGGCAAAAAAATTTGCCGATGAGCTCACACACCGTGATTTTCTCGGTACGCTTATGGGGCTCGGAATCAAGAGGGAAACTATAGGCGATATCCTAACGGACGATAATTGCGGATATGTTTTTTGCGAAAAAAAGGTAGCGCGGTTTATAATCGAAAATCTTGACAGGGTCAAGCACACCACGGTGCGATGTGAGATTACCCTGTCGCCTCCGGACTCTGTCGGAGCCTTGCCAAAGGAGCAGACGGTTACGGTGTCGTCTCTGCGACTTGACGCGATGGTTGCCGCGGTTTATAAAATACCGCGCAGCGAGTCACAGCAGCTTTTTATGCAAAAGCTGATATTCGTAAACGGCAAAATGACCGTCAATTCATCATATATACCGAAAGAGGACGAGATAATATCGGTGCGGCACAAGGGACGGTTTGTGTTTTGCGGAAAAATCGGAGAGACAAAAAAACAGCGTCTTAAAATCTCCGTCAGAGTTTTTTGAAATACGTACAAAAAATCGGACTGTAAAAACGTGCTTTTTACAGTCCGGTATATTTTTATATTGTGATTATGAGTTCCTGTCAATTTGCTCCTGCAAATTAGGTATCAAAACCTTTTGCGTAAGCAAAAATACCGTCAGTCCGTCCTTCAAGGTGCAGCCGTCATTTCCCGTATATCCGCCGGTACGGCTTACCTTGGAGCAATCGGCGTTTACGTAATAAACGTATTTAAGCGTGTCGGCGTTTCTTATGAGCTTGCCGTTTTCGTCTCGACTGCCGTCAAATTGCCAGACGTAGTTACTGTCTCTTCCCTTTACCGAATATGCGGTTATAAGACCCTCGCGATCGATTCCGTATTTTGCGACTACGGCGTCAACAAATTTGTTGCCCGTGTCGAAGTCAAGCTGCGAATCACCGTATTGTGCTTCATATTCCGTTGTTTCCGGGCCGGCTGCAGCCGGTGCCGTGCTTTGAGGCTTTGTGGATTCGGCCGTGGTTTTTTCGACCTTTTTTGTTGTCGTTTCAACGGGAACGGTTGTTTCGGAATATGAGACGGCGGGATTGGTATATTCATCCTGCTTTTTCTTGCCGCAGGAGCAAAGACACGCGAGCATCAGCAATATACATAGTGAAATTTTTAAGTGCTTCATAATAAATCCTTATAAAAAAGCAAGCGGTGTAACCGAAATTACACCGCTTGTCGATTGGCTTGATTATTTGCCGCCGATGATGCCGCCGATGAGCTTCATTATAGCGTCGATAATAGGCTGAAGAGTCGGAAGCACGTTAGCCTCGAAGAAGCCCTTGATTGTTTCAAAGATAGAACTGAAATCCATGGATTATCTCTCCTTTTTTAAATTGGTTTTAGGATCCTTCCTATGTATAATATATCAAAGAATACAAAAAAAGAAAAGAACTTTTTTCGAAAAAACAGTACAAAATTAAGCTGCTCGTATTGGTAAAAACTAACAAGTCGGGCCGGAGTGTTGATTTGCCGTCTGCAATGAGGCGGATGTTTATATTGTAAGAAAGGACATTTTGTGATACAATAATATTATTACTGCCGAGGTATCGGGCAGATACGGCGGCAGAATACAAATATATTCGGGAGAGTGCTCTTATGGCTCTTAAAACAGGCGCGCTGATTATAGCCGCGGATGATAAAAAACGCGAAAAGCCTATTTATATGTGTGAGGCTTTGTCTTTGCCGCTCATTTCGTATGTGAAGTCGTATGCCGAAAAGGCAGATGCGGAAAAAACGGCAATTATATTGAAAAGCGACAGCTCCGGTGTTGAAGCGATAAAGGGCGACAGCCGAGTGTTCGTATCGCCGGATGCCGAAAACGACAGTGATTTTTTACTTGCAGCCGCCGACTTTACAGACGAATTTGACTATGTATATGTTCTCTACGGAAATGTACCGCTCATGAGCGGCAGTTCTCTTAAAAACGCGCTTTCTCTCTGCGTGAACGAGGGAAATGAGGCGGCCGCCGTTTTTTCAAGACAGCCCGAGGGAGAGAACGTGACCGGAGCGTACGTGTTCTCTTCAAAAAAGCTCGCGTCCCTCATTAAAAACGGCGAGTCACGCTCAGCCGAGGAGCTGTTTTGCGCTTGTGATAAAAAAGCGCGGCTTCAAGCCGAGTGTCGGTGCGAAACGAGTGCCGTTTACGATATGCGTTCGCTTCACGAAATCAGCGAGGCTGTTCGCTTAAGGGAGATAGAGCATCAGCTTGACTGCGGTGTGAATATCCCGTGCTTTGACGGTGTTATGATTTCCCCGAACGTAAAAATCGGCGAGGGTACGCTCATTTTGCCCGGCACGATTTTACGCGGAAGCGTAACGATAGGCAAAAACTGCACCGTAGGCCCCAATACGCTTCTTCACAATACAACTGTCGGCGATGATGCGTATTTAAACAGCGTTCAGAGCTTTGACGCAAGGATAATGAGCGGCGTAAACATAGGCCCGTTTGTTCATATCAGACCCAATTCGGTGATAGGTGAAAGAGTTCATCTCGGCAACTTCGTCGAGGTCAAAAATTCAAATATAGATACCGGCACAAAGGTTTCGCACCTTACGTATGTCGGCGACAGCGACGTAGGCAAGAGGGTAAACTTCGGCTGCGGAACGGTAACGGTCAACTATACGGGCAAGGCGAAATTCAGAACCACCATAGGCGACGACGCGTTTATAGGCTGCAACACAAATCTTGTAGCTCCCGTGACGGTCGGCGACGGCGCATATACCGCGGCAGGCTCCACAATAACCGAGGACGTTCCCGGCGATTCGCTCGGAATAGCACGAGCGCGTCAGGTTAATAAAATAGGCTGGTGCCTAAAAGATAAATAAGGACAGGTAAACACAATAATGTTAGGCAGATTCAAAAAATCGGAAGCTGTCGGCGCACCCGAATTTTTAGTGGCAGGGCTCGGTAATCCCGAGAAAAAATATACCCTGACACGTCATAATTCGGGGTTTTTGTGCGTTGACTTTCTTGCCGAAAAGCACGGCTTTAAAATAAATAAGCTCAAGTTCAAGGCGGTTATAGCCGATACGGTTATAAACTCGCACCGCTGCATTGTTATGAAGCCGCAGACTTATATGAATTTAAGCGGCGAGGCCGTAAAGGCTGCGGCAGATTTTTATAAGATACCTCCGGAAAAAATCATTGTGATTTTTGACGATATATCGCTTGACGTAGGCAGACTGAGAATACGCCGCAAGGGCTCCGACGGCGGTCATAACGGTATAAAGAGCATAATATCCTGTATAGGCAGCCAAAATTTTCCGAGAGTCAAAATCGGCTGCGGCAAAAAGCCTCATCCCGATTACGACCTTGCCGCATGGGTTCTCTCCGAATATAAAAAGGACGAGGCCCCGGAGCTTAAAAAGGCACTTGATAATGCCTGCTGTGCGGTGGAGCTTATTCTGGACGGCAAAACAGACGAAGCCATGAACAAATATAATTCCTGAAGGAGCTTTAATTTAATATGTCAGCATTTGCTGAGGTCTTAAAGGCCTCGCCCGAATATAAGACGCTCGAAACGGCGGTAAAAAGCAAAAAACTGCCTGTCGGAGTTCTCGGCGTTTCGGGAATCCATAAGGCTCATATTATAAATTCGCTCTGCGGCAATTTGAGCCGCAGGGCTCTTGTCATTATGCCCGACGAAGCGGCTGCGACGAAGCTTTGCGAGGACTTGCGTGTTTTCGGCAAGAATTCGTTTCTGTATCCGGCGAGGGATTTTTCGTTTACCGCGGCGGAAAATCGTTCCCACGAATATGAGCAGCGCCGTATAAATGCGCTCACAAATATTTTAAACGGCACCGCCGATATAGTGGTTTGCTCCGCAGAGGCGGCGGTTCAGAGAACCATTCCGCCCGAGGACTTAAAAAAGCATTCGCTTACGATAAGGCGAGGCGAGGATATTAAGCTCGGCGACATAACGAGTGTGCTTCTTTCCGCAGGCTATACGAGAGCCGATATGGTGGAGGGAGTAGGTCAGTTTTCCGTGCGCGGCGGAATACTCGACCTGTTCTCGCCCGACGACCAAAATCCCGTCAGAATAGAGTTTTGGGGCAATACCGTTGACACCATGGCTCATTTCGACATAATGTCTCAGCGAAGAACCGACAATGTTGATAAGCTGACGCTTATGCCGTCAACCGAGATAGTCTTTTCGGGCGGCGACGACTTAATGAAAAAGATTACCGCATTTTATGATACCGTAAAGGGTAAGGGAGCCAAAAAGGCTCGCGAAATGCTGCAAAAGGATATAGACAGGCTCAAAAACGGCGTGAGCTTAAGCTCTGCCGACAAGTATCTTCCGCTCGCTTACGAGGAGAATGCGACAATTTTAAGCTATGCCGATTCGCTTTTGCTTATTGTTTGTGAGAGTGCCGGAGTCAAGGAGAAGGCAAACACCGCAATAAAGCTCCAAAACGAGGATATCAAATACCTTCTTGAGGACGGCGAGCTTTGCCGCGGACTCGACGAGTTTACAATGACCTTCCCGGAGCTTACACGCGAATATGAAAAAAAAGATACTGTTTTTCTCGACGATTTTGCGCGCGGCTCGTTTGACGTACCGGTACGCGACCTTGTCACGTTTACGGCGTCCACTCTCCCCGTATGGAACGGAAAGCTCGACATACTCTTGGACGATTTGTCTCCGCTTGTTCAAAAGGACTCGACGGTTGTGGTGATGGGAGGAACGGAAAAGGCGGCAAAAAACCTTGCCGAGGATCTCGAAAACGAGGATATTCCGGCACTTTATTTTCCGCTTGAGCCTGCCGAATTTCCGCGCGGCAGAGTTTCGGTTTTGCCCGGTGCGCTCTCGGGCGGCTTCGGCTATCCGCACGAAAAATTTTATGCCTTTACCTATGGCAGAAACGCCGTTGCGTCCAAAAAAAGGAAAAGCAGGAGCGGGTTTAAAAAGGGACAAAGCCTCCACTCGCTTGACGAGCTTAAAAAGGGCGACTACGTTGTTCATTCGCTCCACGGCATAGGCGTGTTTGACGGCATCAATAAGCTTGAGGTCGGCAAAATAACCAAGGATTACATCAAAATCAAGTATGCAAAGGGCGATGTTCTGTATGTCCCGGTAACACAGCTTGACCTTGTCTCAAAATATATAGGCCCTCACGAGGACGACGGCAGAACAGTAAAGCTGAATAAAATCGGCGGCAAGGACTGGGAAAAAACGAGAAATAAGGTTCGTGCCGCAGTCAAGGATATGGCGGATCAGCTCATAGCCCTGTATTCAAAAAGGCAAAACAGCCCCGGCTATGCATTTTCTCCGGATATAGATATGCAGAGCGATTTCGAACGGCGGTTTGAATATGACGAAACGTCCGATCAGCTCAGAGCAATCGATGAGATAAAGGGCGATATGGAAAAGCCTTATCCCATGGACAGACTTCTCTGCGGTGACGTCGGCTTCGGAAAAACCGAGGTCGCGCTTCGTGCGGCTTTTAAATGCGCGGCGGACGGTAAGCAATGCGCGATACTTGTTCCCACAACAATTCTCGCGTATCAGCATTACCGTACCATACTTAAAAGATTTGACGGCTTCCCCGTCGAGATAGAGATGCTGTCACGCTTCAGATCTCCTAAGGAGCAGGAGAAAATACTTAAAAATTTGAAGCGCGGCTCGCTTGACATAATCGTAGGCACGCACCGTCTTGTTTCAAAAGATGTAAAATTTAAGGACCTCGGCCTTTTAATAGTCGATGAGGAGCAGCGCTTCGGTGTGGCTCAAAAGGAAAAGCTCAAGGAGCTGTTTCCGACGGTTGATGTTTTGACGCTGTCGGCGACGCCTATTCCGAGAACACTTAATATGGCTATGACCGGCATACGCGATATGTCCGTAATAGAGGAGGCTCCGCAGGACAGATACCCCGTTCAGACATATGTTATAGAGCATGATATGGGAATTCTCTGCGAAGCTATGGAAAAGGAGCTTCGCCGAGGCGGTCAGGTGTATTATCTCCACAATCGTGTCGAATCAATCGAAAGCACGGCGGCTAAGATAAAGGAAATGATGCCGTCGGCTCGTATAGCCGTGGCGCACGGCCGAATGGGCGAGGAGGAGCTGTCTGAAATCTGGCGTGACTTGCTTGAGGGCGATATTGACATACTCGTTTGCACCACCATTATCGAGACGGGTGTCGATGTTCCGAATTGCAATACGCTGATTATTGAGGACGCCGACAGGCTCGGGCTCGCGCAGCTTCATCAGATACGCGGAAGAGTCGGCAGAAGCACACGCAGAGCGTCGGCATATTTCACGTTTAAGCGCGGCAAGGAATTGTCGGAAATAGCGAACAGACGACTTTCGGCAATAAGGGAATATACCGAATTCGGCTCCGGCTTTAAGATTGCCATGCGTGACCTTGAAATACGCGGAGCGGGCAACGTCCTCGGTGCGCAGCAGCACGGCCATATGGAGGCGGTAGGTTACGATATGTACTTACAGCTTCTCGGTGAAGCCGTGGAGGAGGAAAAGGGCGAAAAGCCGACCTCGCGTAAAAAGGAGTGTCTCATAGATATGCAGATAGACGCTCATATTCCCGATAATTACATTAAGAATATTCCGCAGCGGCTTGCGGTCTATCGCAGAATTGCGGACATTAAAAATACCGAGGATGCCGAGGACGTTAAGGATGAGCTTCGCGACCGATTCGGTGAAATTCCGCAGTCGGTTCAGGGCCTTATCGATGTTTCGCTTCTTCGTAATACCGCCGCCGCAAAGGGTATATATGAAATAGGGCAAAAGGGCAATTCCGTTATCCTTTATGTGAACGATATAGATACAAATACGGTTTTGAACCTGTCCTCCATGATGCGCGGCAGAGTGTCTATAATGGATTACGGCAAAAAGCACATCGCGGTAAAGATTGCCGACGGACAGTCTCCGCTCGATACGCTCAAGGAAATATTCGGGTATATGGTGTTCTGATTATGAAGATAGCTGTTGTTTGCGACTCCTTTAAAGGGAGTCTTACGTCAAAGGCTGCTTGCGCCGCGGTTAAAGACGGACTTCTTCGGTGCAACAAAAATTTTGAGGTGCTTTCTCTGCCGTTTGCCGACGGCGGAGAGGGGACCTCTCGCTGTTTTTACGATATACTCGGAGGGCAGCTTCGAAAAGCGGCGGTGCACGACCCTCTGCTTCGTGAAATCACGGCGGAATACACCGTTTTGCCCGACGGTACCGCTGTAATTGATATAGCCTCGGCAAGCGGGCTGACACTTCTCAAGAGCAGCGAGCGCGACGCCGTGAAGGCGACGTCATTGGGAAGCGGAGAGCTGATTTGCGACGCTGCGGAGCATGGGGCAAAACATATAATTCTCGGACTCGGCGGCAGTGCTACCACGGATGCGGGGACGGGCATTTTGTATGCCCTCGGTATGCGATTCTTTTCGGAAGACGGCGTCGAGGTTTTGCCCGACGGTGAAAATATGATAAGAGTTGCGAGAGTACAACCGACTGAGAGATTTGCAAGATTTAAGGACGTAAAGCTCACTCTTGCGTGTGACGTCACAAATCCTCTGTGCGGAGAAAACGGAGCGGCTTATGTTTTTTCTCCCCAAAAGGGAGCTTTAAAGAACGATGTGAAGCTTTTGGACGACGGTCTGCGAAACATAGGGGAAATTTTTGAAAAAGCGTCCGGCCAAAAGATTATAAATCTTCCGGGAGCCGGAGCTGCGGGCGGTATAGGCGGTGGCTTATCCGCCTTTTTAAACTGTGAGCTTCAAAGCGGATTTGACGTGCTGGCAAGGGCTGCATCGCTTGAGGATAAAATACGTCGCTCCGATGCGGTTATAACGGGCGAGGGTAAGACGGACAGGCAAACCCTATTCGGCAAGCTGCCTAAGAGGGTCGCGGACATAGCCGGTAAATTCGGCGTTCCGTGTATCCTTTTGAGCGGCGACGTCGAAAACGATATTTCCGCCGAGAAGCTCGGAGTCTGCGAAATACATAAAATAAAGGAAAACGGTATAAGCCTTGAGCATTGTATGAAAAACGCCGTCTCACTCTTGTCCGAAAAAGCCTTTGCAATAGGCGAAGGTTCAAAAATAATAAATAAGCAATACAGCAGAAAACAAGAGAAAATGCGAGAAAACGAGAGATAAATCATATAATCGTTAAAATATTGAAAAAACGGTGTTGACGAAATCGTTTCTTCGTGATAATATATTCGGGCAATAAAAAAGAAATAATTATTCGGAGGTTATGTTTTATGTCAACCTATATGCCTAAGGCTGCCGACATCAGCCGTAATTGGTATGTTCTTGATGCTGACGGCAAAACCCTCGGTTCCGTTGCTGCGGAGGCTGCTACGCTTCTTCGCGGCAAGCACAAGCCGACATTTGCTCCTCACGCTGACTGCGGCGATCACGTAATCGTAATCAACGCCGGCAAAATAGTTCTTACAGGCAACAAGCTTGAAAAGAAAATGTATTATCATCACACCGGTTATATCGGTAATATGAAGAAGGTTCAGTATAAGACCCTTATGGCTGAAAAGCCCGAATTTGCTCTTAAAAAGGCAGTTAAGGGTATGCTTCCCGATAACTCACTCGGCAGAAAGCAGCTTACAAGACTTCGTATCTTCAAAGACGGCGAACACACACATGAGGCTCAGAAGCCCGAAGTTAAAGAATTCTGAGAAAGGGAGGCAAAATAAATGTACGAGACTAATCCTTATTTTTACGGCACAGGCAGAAGAAAGAAGTCGGTTGCAAGAGTTCGCGTTTATGCAGGCTCAGGCAAAATAACGATAAACAATCGTGATATCGACGATTATTTCGGCCTTGAAACACTTAAACTTATAGTTCGTCAGCCTCTCGCTCTCACCGGCACAGCTGACAAATTCGACATCGTCTGCAACGTTCAGGGCGGCGGTGTAACAGGTCAGGCAGGCGCAATTCGCCACGGCCTTTCAAGAGCTCTTCTTCAGTACGACGAAAATCTTCGTCCTGCACTCAAGAAGGCCGGCTTCTTGACTCGTGACCCGAGAATGAAAGAGAGAAAGAAATACGGTCTCAAAGGCGCACGTCGCGCACCGCAGTTCTCAAAGAGATAATCGGTTACGGTTTTTCAATCAAATACTTCAAAAGCCACGGGAAATCAACGGTTTTCCGTGGCTTTTTTATATAGCGATACCGTTACGGCTTCTTTCATAGACCGAGAAAAGGATTTTGCGTTCGGTTAGCTGCGTTTTGAAATTTTCAAAAAAACCTTGACAGGTAACCGAACGGTTACTGCGATTTGGAAGTGATTTTATGACGGGAGATACAAAGGAGCGTATTTTGGAAACTGCGCTTGAGCTTTTTGCTCAGAGCGGATACTTGGGTACATCCATGAGCGACATTTCCGAAGCTTATACTGCAAAGAGGGTGTAAAAATAATGGCTGCAAGTAAAGAATATCTGCATTTCATTTTGGAGCAGTTATCCGATTTAGACGATATTTCTTACAGACCTATGATGGGGGAATATATCATATATTATCGCGGTAAAATTATCGGCGGAATATATGATGACAGATTGCTTGTGAAGAAAACCGAATCAGCCCCAAAATATATGCCGTCGGCTGTTTGCGCACGTCCGTATGACGGAGCGAAAGAAATGCTGTTGATTGACGAGGTTGACAGCAAAGAGCACCTTACAAAGCTTTTTGAGGCAATGTACAATGAATTGCCTCCGCGATAAAAAGAGACAGCGTTTTTTATCCTGTGCGATGGCAGGCTAAAAGCGTTGTCGGGAAATTGTCTTTTATTTAACAAAAAAACTGCCTGAGCTATTGCAATTATTGTTGAAATATTATATAATCTGCTCATTGATTAAACAGAAATTAAATTTGGGGGATAACTATGAGCTGGACATTATATTGGGTGCTTTTGGCAATCGGTATTGTTATGACAGGTATATTTTTGTTCTTGCGTGTTAAAAAGGGCGGAATTTCCGCACTGTATGCCAAGGCGGCGGCGAGTCTCTGTTTTATTTCAACCGCTTTTGCCGCAACAAGCGCAAACCGCGACAATCTTCAATTCGGACTTTGGGTGGCGTTTGGGCTTATACTCGGAATGGTCGGCGATATTTGGCTTGACTTGAAATGGATTTATTTGCAGGATAAGGATTCATATCTTTATTCCGGCTTTATCTCATTCCTTTTAGGTCACATCTGTTTTAACGTGGCGATTTATAAAAGCTACAGATTTACCGGCAAAACACTTGCTGTTTCCATAGGCGTATCGCTTCTTATAGCTCTCGGCAATATATTGACCGAAAAGCTTATGAAAAATCATTTCGGCAAGTTTAAATTCATTGTATTTCTCTATACCTTCTTCCTGGCGCTGACTATGGTTTCGGCCATTATAGCGGCAATTGCCACGGGATTTGAAAAGGTATGGGTAGTTATGGCT
>ERZ1026876.554-NODE-554-length-21723-cov-7.079380_pt1 | contig 21723 bp, 15 predicted proteins | sample MGYA00380168_ERZ1026876 | MGnify/ENA primary metagenome ERZ1026876 (study PRJEB33269, sample SAMEA4719804) | human gut metagenome | biome: human-associated habitat; feature: organic feature; material: feces | place: Cameroon | collected 2013-10 ... | reverse complement strand
CCGGAGTACCTGCCTGAACCTCCGCCGTAATTGCCGCCGAGCCTGCCTGAACCTCCGCCGTAATTGCCGCCGGAGTACCTGCCTGAACCACCGCCTGAGAAGCGGTCGGATCCATGACCGGAACCGAATCCGCGCGAGCCGAAGCCACCGAAGCCAGGGAAGTCGTCATCGGTGGTGGAATCCGCGAAGTCATCATTCCTCAAAGGATTGGCGACATATTCAGAATCAATCTCCTTGATGAAGCGGCTCGGGGAGTTTGACTCGTGCTTGCCGTTGCGCATCCTGGTGTTGGCGAACGAGAGGCAGACGGCCTTCTTGGCGCGCGTCATCGCAACGTAGAAAAGGCGGCGCTCCTCCTCGATGTCGGCAGGGGAGGCCAGCATGCCTCCGGTCGGGAACAGATTCTCCTCCAGGCCGGCCACATAGACATAGGGGAACTCAAGACCTTTGGCCGAGTGCACAGTCATAAGGGCGATCTTGTTGTTGGTGTCCTCCTCGTCCTCCACGTCCACATTGGAAAGCAGGGAGATGTTCTCCAGGAAATCGCCCAACGTGAACACAGGGTAACTGACCTCCGTGTCCTCCTCGGCCTCTCCCTCGACGATGAGGTCGCGGAGATATTCATCCCTCCTTTCCTCGATGAAATGGGTGACACTGTTGATGAGTTCCTCGATGTTGGAGGCCCTGGACTGAGCCTCGATGGACGGGTCGTTCTTGTGGAAGGCGTACAGGCCGCAGGCGTTGGAGATGCCCGTGGCAAGCTCGTCGGCGTTGGTCGAGGCCACCTTCGACGCGAATCCGTCGATCATCTCACAGAATGAGCGGATCTTCGCGACGGCGGCCTGCTTTAGGCCGAACTCGGCGAACCTTTCTGAATATGCCGCCTTGAACAGCGAGCATTTCAGGTCGTAAGCCAAGGCTCCCAGGGCGTTGAGCGATGTCTCGCCGATGCCTCTGGACGGGGTGTTCACTATCCTCTTGAAGGACTCGTCGTCGTTGACGTTCACGACCAGTTTCAGGTAGGCCATCATGTCCTTGACCTCGGCTCTGTCGAAGAAGGAGTTGCCGGAGTAGATCATGTAGGGAAGGTTTCTCTTCCTCAAAGCCTCCTCCAAGGCCCTTGACTGGGAGTTCGTCCTGTAGAGAATGGCGAAATCCTGGTACCGGGCATGGTCGGACTGCATCCTCTCCACAATCCCGGAGGCGATGGCGGCGGCCTCGTCCTGCTCCGACCAGCTTTTCAGCAGTCGGATCTTCTCACCTTCCTCGCCGACGGCCACACATGTTTTCGGGATTCTGTTCTCGTTCTTGGCTATCAATGAGTTGGCGGCGTTCACGATGTTGGCCGTCGAGCGATAGTTCCTCTCAAGACGGAAGATCTGACTCTCGGGGAAGTCCTTTTTGAAATTAAGAATATTCTCGATCTTGGCCCCGCGGAAGGCGTAGATGGACTGCGAGTCGTCACCCACCACACAGAGGTTCCGGTGCTTCTCGGTCAACTTCTTCAGGATCAGGTACTGGGCGAAGTTCGTGTCCTGATACTCGTCCACGAGAATGTAGTCAAAGCGGGCGGCGATGGCCTCCTTCGCCTCGGGAAAGTCCCGAAGCAGGATGTTCATGTTCAGTAATATGTCGTCGAAGTCCATCACGCCGGAGTTCTTGCACTTCTCGGCGTAGCGGGAGTAGATGTCGCATATTCTTGGCTTGCGTGCGTGGGTGTCGTTGATGATCGCCTGCTGGTTGTTCCGATAGGCGGCGGCGGTGATGAGGTTGTTCTTGGCCATGGATATTCTTGAAAGGACATCCTTCGGCTTGTAAACCTTGTCATCCAGCCCGAGTTCCTTTATGCAGGCCTTTATGCCGCTCACCGAATCGCTGGTGTCGTAGATGGTGAAAGTGGAAGGGTAGCCGAGCAAGGCGGCATATTCCCTTAGAAATCTTATGAATATGGAGTGGAAAGTCCCCATGTATAGCCTTCTGGCCTTCCTTTCCCCGACCATCACGGCGATTCTTTCCTTCATCTCGCTGGCCGCCTTCTTCGTGAAGGTCAATGCCATGATCCTCGCCGGATCACATCCCCTCTCAAGAATGTAGGCGATCCTGCTCGTCAACACCCTTGTCTTCCCGGATCCCGCACCAGCCACAATAAGCACCGGTCCGTCCACACTGCCGACCGCCTTCTTCTGCTCGGCGTTCAGCCCTTCAAAAATAGCGCTTTCTTTCTTTTCCATAACGGGTACGAAATTACGGAAAATTTCCCAATAGTAAGTACTAAGTAATCCTTAAATATGAAGCCTGCGCCAAGGAATGTCTTTCCGCCGGCATAGCGCCGTTTGTCATTATCATTATAGATGGCCGGAAGTTTTAATTATTTTAGAGGTCTTCAGAATTGGCCAGATCAGTTGAACAAAAACATCAAGATCGACACCCAAAAACTTAATGCGCTTACAAAGGCGCTGGAAGATGCTGCCAAGAAGCACGATGAAGCGGAATCGTTGTGATTCTGTAGCTTACGATTGCCTTCTGGATGGTCTTGCTGTGCGGACATATTCATGATTCCTGTGAATGCCTGTTTTCCTTTAAGGTTTTTATTAGGATTTCGCGGAAACTTAAGGAAAAAATCGGAAAAATGAACCACCCCTGAAAGTCCGCACAGGAAAGCCAATGCCAACAACTGCAATATGATTTCGGAATTGCTGGGATAATTGCTATATTTGCAGGTTGTAATTTAAATGTGATTGCAATACAGTCAACACTTATTATATGTCAAACATCATCGATTTGAAAAAGGGTCTGAATATTCCGATAAGCGGAGTTGCGGCCCTAGAAGCAAAGAAGACGATCGTGCCTGACACAGTTGCCATCAAACCCACGGATTTCAAGGGGTTGTCCCCGAGACTTCTCGTGAAGGAAGGTGACAAGGTTCTGGCAGGATCCCCTGTTTTGGCAGACAAGCAGCACCAGGACATTCTCCTGACCTCACCGGTAAGCGGAACGGTCGCGGAGATCGTCAGGGGAGAGAAGAGAAAGCTCCTTGCTGTGCTCGTGAAAGCCGACGGCTCCAATGAGGCCGTGGATTTCGGAGCGAAGAACCCTTCCGGCATGAAGGCCGAGGAGGTCAAGGAGGCCCTTCTCAAGAGCGGTCTGTGGCCATTCATCATTCAGAGGCCTTATGGAATCATCGCCGATCCGGCTTTGACCCCTAAGGCTATTTTCGTGTCCGCATTCTCGACGGCTCCTCTCGCGGCTGACGCGGAGTTCGCCTTCAAGGATGAGGTTGCCGCGATCCAGGCTGGTGTCACAGCCGTTTCAAAGCTCGCCAAGGTGCATGTCTGCGTGAACAGCGAGGCCTCGGCCTTCGCCAGGCTAACGGACGCCACCGTCCACATGGTGAACGGCAGAAAGCACCCGGCAGGTAATGTCGGCGTGCAGATCAGCCACATCTCTCCGATCAAGAAGGGTGAGACTGTCTGGACTTTGTCCCTGCTCGCGCTTGCCGCCATCGGCAAGCTCCTCAAGACCGGCAGGATCGACCTTACCCGCAAGGTGGCCGTCACCGGACCGGTTGTCAAGGACGCTTCCTATGTCGTTACCCTTCCAGGAATGCCTGTCAAGGCTCTCAAGGGATTCTATGACGACAGCGTGGAGACACGTTTCGTCAGCGGCGACGCGCTTTCCGGCGAGAATGTCGGCGAGAACGGCTATCTCGGATTCTTCGACAATCAGGTCACTCTCCTGAAGGAAGGTCGTGAGAGAGAGGTTCTCGGCTGGGCGAAACCGTTCAGGTTCAACCAGTTCAGCTCATCGATGACATATTTCTCATGGCTTTTGCCAAAGAAAAAATACAACATGGACACCAACACCCACGGCGGTGTGCGCGCGTTCGTGGTTTCAGACGTATATTCAAAGGTTCTCCCTATGGATCTGTTCCCTGTCTATCTGATCAAGGCCTGCCTTGCCGGCGACATCGAGAAGATGGAGCAGTTCGGAATCTATGAGGTTCTTCCTGAGGACTTCGCCCTGTGCGAGTTCGTGGATCCTTCAAAGAACGACATCCAGGCTATCATCACCAAGGGAATCGACCTCATGATCAAGGAAATGGCTTAAAGGATTATCGCTATGGAAGAAAACACAGTAAAACCAGGCCTTTTTGAAAAAGGCGGTAAGTTGGGGTGGCTGCATTCTACATGGGATGCCTTTGACACCTTCCTCCGGGTTCCTGCGACAGTGACCGCCAAGGGCGCTCATGTCAGGGATGCCGTTGACATCAAGAGGATCATGATCATCGTCGTGCTGGCCGTGGTTCCCGCCGCTCTGTTCGGTATGTGGAATGTCGGCTACCAGCACAATCTCGCAGTCGGAGACCTTCCAGGATTCTGGAACCAGTTCTTCTGGGGACTTCTGAAGGTTCTCCCTCTCTACCTTGTCTCCTACATCGTAGGTCTCGGCATCGAGTTCGCCTCAGCCCAGATCAAGGGCGAGGAGGTCAACGAGGGCTACCTCGTGTCCGGTATGCTGATACCGCTGATCGTCCCTGTGGACGTTCCGCTCTGGATGCTTGCCATCGCCGTGGCCTTCGCGGTCATATTCGGTAAGGAAGTTTTCGGCGGTACGGGAATGAACTTCCTGAACCCGGCTCTCCTCTGCCGCGCCTTCCTGTTCTTCTCCTACCCGAGCGCAATGTCGGGATCAGAGGTCTGGGTAGCGCCACGCTGCGGAGCCGACGCCATCTCCGGCGCCACACCTCTTTCCTACATGTCTGACGGACAGGGCGCTCTTGAGGCGATCAACAATGCCGGCTACAGCTTCTGGAATATGTTTGCGGGAACCATCCCCGGCTCTGTCGGTGAGACTTCCGTGATCGCTATCCTCATCGGTGCCGTCATCCTCATCTGGACCGGTGTCGCAAGCTGGAAGATCATGGTTTCATCCGTGGCTGGCGCTCTTCTCGTAGGCTGGCTCGGCAATGTCGGTGGAGTGACTGACGTTCCTGCTTACTATCAGCTTGTTATGGGTGGTTTCGCTTTCGGTACTGTCTTCATGGCCACCGATCCTGTCACCTCCGCCCAGACCGAGACCGGAAAGTGGATCTACGGATTCCTTATCGGCGCTCTCTGCGTGGTTGTCAGACTCTTCAACCCTGGCTACGCCGAGGGTATGATGCTGGCCATCCTTCTTATGAACACCTTCGCTCCGCTGATTGACCACTATGTCACATCAACGGCCACCGGCAGAAGGGCAAAAAAGGTAACAATCGCTTAATCATCAAGGAATATGAATACTAACGGTAACGCATACACAGTAATCTACACGACGATTGTCGTGACCCTTGTGGCGGCGATTCTTGCCTTCGTGGCAATGACGCTCAAACCAAAGCAGGACGCCAACATCAAGGCCGAGACCATCAGCCAGATGCTGACAGCCGCACAGTTCTTCACAAAGGACGAGTGCAGCGCTATGGGGAACGACAAGGTTCTGGAAGCATATTCACAGAACATCAAGGAAGCCTACACCGTTGACCTCGAAGGTAAGAAGGTTCGTGACCTCTGCACAGATGTCAGGAACATCGAGCTTCAGGATGGTCTCAAGGCTCAGAACAAGAACATCAAGAACGGAAAGGGTGCGGATCTTCCTGTCTATGTCTTCAGCAAGGACGGCAAGACCGTGACAGTCATTCCTGTCTTCGGAGCTGGTCTTTGGGGAGCCATCTGGGGCTATATCGCTCTGGATGAGGATCTGCAGACCATCGTTGGCGCTTACTTCGACCACGATAGCGAGACCCCTGGCCTCGGTGCGAAGATCAAGGACGATCCTGACTTCAGAGCTGAGTTCATCGGCAAGAAGGTCAATCTGGTCTCTGAGCCTGCGTTCGGAATCGTAAAGACAGGCACGGTCGCTGAATCTGAATATTCAGTTGATGCCATCACTGGCGCCACGATGACCTGCAAGGGACTCGGTGAGGCTATGGCTGTGTGGTTCAAGGCCTACACTCCGTTCCTTTCTTCCGCCGCTCCAGCCAGACAGTGCTGCTCCGGTGACGGTCAGGAGTGCGAAAGCTCCAAGTCTTGCTGCTCCGGTGACGGTCAGGAGTGCGAAGGCTCCAAGTCTTGCTGCTCCGGTGACGGTCATTGTGACGATGCCGCCGAGTGTGACGGCCATTGCCAAGACTCTACTGTAACAGAATAAAATGGAGGAAGTAATATGAACAAAGAACTCAAAGAAACGATTCTTAACCCGATCTTCAAGGGCAACCCTATCACTGTCCTTGTGCTGGGTATCTGCTCCTCCCTCGCTGTAACTGTCGAGCTCAAGGGAGCGTTCGTCATGGCCCTTTCCGTGATCGCGGTGACAGGACTCTCCAGTCTTGTCCTCTCGATCCTGAGAAACACAATCCCTAACCGCGTGCGTATCATCGTGCAGCTGGTTGTGGTGGCCATGATGGTTATTCTTGTCGATCAGCTCCTCAAGGCCTATGCCTACGGAATCGACAAGCAACTGTCAGTCTACATCGGTCTGATCATCACCAACTGTATCGTCATGGGACGTATCGAGGCGTTCGCCCTTGGCAACAAGCCGCTTCCGTCCCTTCTTGACGGACTCGCCAACGGTGTGGGCTACGGCCTCATCCTCGTTGTGGTGGCTTTCTTCCGTGAACTCTTCGGCTCCGGCACCCTGCTCGGATTCAGAATCATCCCTGAAAGCTTCTATGCGGCAGGTTATGTCAACAACGGTCTCGTGATCCTCCCTCCGATGGCGCTGATCCTCATCGGCTGCATCATCTGGATCCAGAGAAGCATCCAGAAGGACCTTCAGGAAAAATAACGACAAAGACAAGTACTGATTATGGAATATTTAAGCTTATTCGTAAAGTCAATATTCGTTGACAATATGATTTTCGCGTACTTCCTCGGTATGTGCTCATACCTGGCGGTATCGAAAAATGTGAAGACAGCTTCCGGTCTTGGTGTCGCTGTTATTTTCGTCCTTCTTGTGACATTGCCGATCAACTATCTTCTGAACAAGTACGTCCTGGCGCCTGACGCATTGATAAAAGGTGTGGATCTGAGTTTCCTCAGCTTCATCATATTCATCGCCGTCATCGCCGCGTTCACGCAGCTTGTCGAGATGATCGTCGAGAAATTCGCTCCGACCTTGTATTCGTCATTGGGTATCTTCCTGCCTTTGATCGCCGTGAACTGCGCCATCCTTGGTGGCTCGCTCTTCATGCAGAACAAGGAGTTTGTGAATGTCGGGGAGGCTGCGGTCTACTCGCTCGGTTCGGGAATCGGCTGGTTCCTCGCCATCGTGACGCTCGCCGCTATCAGGGAGAAGATGTCTTACTCCAGGATTCCTGCGGGACTCAGAGGCACAGGTATCACATTCATCACCGTCGGTCTGATGGCTATGGCCTTCATGACCTTCATGGGACTTACAATCTAATAGGAGGCAGTGACTATGTTTTCAACAGTAATTGCAGCAATCATCACAATTGTGGTAGTGACCGTGGTTCTGGTCGCTCTGCTTCTTTTCGTAAAGTTAAAGCTCACTCCTGACGGAACCGTCAAGATTGACATCAACAATGGCAAGAAGACTCTTGACGTTCCTCAGGGCGGTGACCTTCTCCACACTCTCGCCGACCAGAAGATCTTCCTTCCTTCCGCTTGCGGCGGAAAGGCGAACTGCGGTCAGTGCAAGGTTCAGATTCTTGAGGGTGGCGGCACCATTCTCCCTACCGAGACCGGCTTCTTCAGCCGCAGGCAGATCAAGGATGGTTTCAGACTCGGCTGCCAGGTCAAGGTCAAGGAGAACATGAAGATCCAGGTTCCGGAGTCTACCCTCAGCGTCCAGAAACTTGAGTGCGAGGTCATCTCCAACAAGAACGTGGCCACCTTCATCAAGGAGTTCACTGTGAAACTTCCTGAGGGAGTGCATCTTGACTTCAAGTCCGGCGAGTACATCCAGATTGACATCCCTGCCTACGACCTTGACTTCTCGACAATCGAGGTTGATGACATCTACAAGGCGGACTGGGAGAGGTACGGATTCTTCGGCATCAAGGCCAAGAACGAGGTGCCTACTGTCAGGGCTTACTCCATGGCCTCTTATCCTGCCGAGGGTGACATCATCAAGTTGAATGTCCGTATCGCCACTCCTCCGTTTGACAGGAGTCAGCCTAAGGGTGTCTTCAAGATGCTGCCTGTTCCTCCGGGAGTCGGCTCATCCTATGTGTTCACCCGCAAGCCAGGCGACAAGGTTTGGATCTCCGGTCCGTTCGGTGAGTTCCTTCTTCCGAAGAATGATCCTGATTCTCAGGAATATATCTTCGTGGGTGGTGGCGCCGGCATGGCTCCTCTGCGTAGTCACATCATGCATCTGTTCAAGACTCTCAAGACCAGGAAGGAGGTTCATTTCTTCTACGGTGCCCGCAGTCTTGTCGAGGCGTTCTACCTTGAGGACTTTGCCGAGATCGAGAAGGACTTCCCGAACTTCCACTTCCATCTGGCTCTTGACCGTCCTGATCCTGCCGCTGATGCAGCGGGTGTCAAGTACACGGCCGGTTTTGTACACAACGTGATGTACGAGACCTACCTCAAGGATCACGACGCTCCGGAAGACATCAAGTACTTCATGTGCGGACCTCCAATGATGGTCGCTTCCGTCAACAAGTTGCTTGACAGCCTTGGAGTGCAGCCTGAGAGCATTTTGTATGATAACTTCTCGTAATATTGAGACGTGATAGCAGGAAGGGACTGGTTACTTTTGCCAGTCCCTTTTATTTTCATCCACCCCCCAGTCACTACGTGACAGCCCCCGGTGGGGGCACTGGGGACCGTATTCCCCAGACCCCTTGCGTCGCTTCGCTCCGAGTCTAGTTATTGAGACGTGATAGCTAGAAGGGGACTGGCGAAGTGGACTGGTTACTTTTGCCAGTCCCTTTTTTTGTTTTTTTCGTAACTTTGTGGCATGAATATCAAGACACAGATGATGGATGCCGGGATGACGTTGTTCACTAGCGAGAAACCGTTCGGGACAGTGTTGGGGGGCATCAAGATGGAGATGAGCAAGTACGGTGCTGTCAGGAGGGCTAATGAGATCTCTGCGGAGGAGATCCCTGACACCACGGGTGAGTGTGACCTGTTCGTGGACTGGTCCACGCCTTTGAGGTGGCGGGCAATCTCCTGCCGGCTGGAGGATGCGGGGCCGGCGGGAACCAACGCCGAAGGCGCTGAACTGCGCCATTATGCTGCCTCCTTCAAGGAAGGGAACAAGAACCGTGTGGCCAAGGTGGTGATTGTCCTGGCGTTGGCTGCGGCTCTTGTGACTCTTGGGGTGATTGGTGTCAAAGGTGTTCCCGGAATATTCACTGTTCTTGCCGGCATCGCCGCTGCCGCCGCTGTCGTCATCCTTGGTCTGCGACCGAGCGTGAAGGCACAGCAAGCCATCAAGGATCTTATGGAGACAGTGAGCAAGGCAAAGTGACCGACCGGGTTTTTGCCGGCAAATCATGATTCGCTGGAATAATTTGGTGGTTTTTGTGAGGGTATTAGTAGAAACGGTGTAAAAAATCGTTTCAAATAGTTGTTTTCTTTAAAAGAATTTGTATATTTGACGTGAAGTTTTTCATAGTTTAAGTTTAGGTTAAGTAGCGGGGTGATCGCAGTGACTGCGATTGCCCCGTGAATTTTTGTCCACGAGCTTATAAAAAACAGAAATTTCTGTTTCTTATAAAAATCTATTTCTGTTTCTTTTAATTATTTACGTTTAGTCGCCATACTTTTGCAAGCGGCCCGCAACGGTGCGGACCGTTAACTTTTTCAAGTATGGATAATTCTGTTAAAGCTCTTTCGAGGCTAGCCGCGGCGGTAGTCATTGTCTTGACAGCCAGCGTGCTATCCTGCAACAAGATTCCGACTGAGAACGCGCAGGGCACGTTATGCTGGAATTTCTCATCGGGGGTGTTCACCAGGTCAACGGTTGATCTTCCGGACACGGATGCTTTTATTCTTACGGTCAGAAATTCGGCTGAAGAGGTTCTGTATGAGGGGAGATACGGCGATTCCCCCGAGTCGATGTTGGTCAATCCCGGCACCTACACTGTAAAGGCTGTCTCAAGGAGATTCGATAAGCCGGAGTTCTCGGCTCCGCAGTTCGGCGATGAGCAGGTCGTGGTCGTCCAGTCAGGAATGAATACAAGAGCCTGCCTGAATTGCTCTCAACTAAATTCCGGCCTGAGACTGGTTCTTGGACCGGATTTCAAGGCCACCTATCCCGACGGTGTGGTGACGGTCTCGTCGCCGGACGGTGACCTTAAATACGGCCAGACCGAGAGGAGGATAGGCTATTTCAAGCCCGGAACGGTCGCGGTGAAACTGTACGACGGGTCATCGTCACGTGTTTTGATGAACCGCTTCCTGGAAGCCTGCGAGATTCTGTCATTGGGCTTGTCCTGCCCGTCGATTACACCTCCGGAACAGGGCGAAGGCTCCGGACTGTCGATCAAACTTGACACAAACCGCGTTTGGAACAGCTATGATTATGAGATAGGGTCTGGATCCGGAGCGGATCCCGGAACCACGCAGTCAACCGCCTATGGCGTGTCACAGGCAAAAGAACATGTCGGGGAGAAATGTGTGTGGGTTTGTGGATTCGTGGTTGGCGGGGATCTGTCTTCCGCTAAGGAAGGCATCTCGTTTACAGACCCTTTTTCATCAATGACTTGCATAGCGATCGCATCACGCACATCCGTGACATCCAAGAGTTCCTGCATGTCCGTCAAACTGCCTAAGGGTGATGTCCGGGCGGCGATCAACCTTGTTGACCATCCGGAGATCCTTGGCAGGAAAATCTATCTCAAAGGGGATCTGATCGCAGCCTATTACGGGATTCCGGGCATAGAGAACATCACGGAGTTCGTCCTTAAGTAAGGATTGCCCGGCAGTAGAACACCAAGTAATATTCATAATTTATGAGAAAGAATTTAAACAGGACGGCATTCGCCGTCGCGCTTGCTCTTTTGTGCCCGCTGGCGGGATTGTCTCAAGGCAGGATCTATCCCAGAACGTGGGAGTTAGGCCTGGGTGGAGCAGGCATGAACATAACAAGGACCACCGTGTCGGACTTTCACCAGACTGCCGGCGGGGACTACATTTTCAACCTTGACGAGAAACTGATCTACGGCGGAGCCGAAATCTATTCGGCCATGGAACTCAAGAGATGGCTGTATGCCGATCTGCAGGGGACACTCGGGCTTGCCCGCTATAATGATTCGCAAAAAGTCAGGCAGGGATATTCATTTATGGTCAGTCCCGGGATTCAGTTCCGGCCTTTTGTGCGGAGCGAATGGATCCAGCCGTATTTCAGGCTCGGAGTCAACGCCTTTAAAAAGAATTATCCGACATCGTATTTCGGACAGTTCAAGGGAGATGTCACGAAGGAAGCCTTGTGGAAGACGGAGGATGCATGGAACAAAGGCCAAACCTTTGATTCTGACTTGTTTTTCCCTGTGTCTGTAGGCATCGGTGTCATTGGCTGGATGAGCGAGAGGGTGGGGGTACGTGTTCAGGGACAGTACCATCATTCGTTTGGTACGGACGGGGTGAATTTCGCCCAGGTCTCTGCCGGGGTCCTGCTTAGGCTCGGAGGACATAGCAAGGGTAAAGAGGTTGCCGACCGTTACATCACAAGTCATCTGGATGACTATGCCGGACTCTATCCGCAGCGCGTGGTGGAGAAAGAGGTGATCCGCGAGGTGCCGGTGGATGTGGTCCGTGAGGTTGTCAAAGAGATCCCTTGCGAGAGGACATTGGCTGAGCTGATGGACAATGTGAATTTTGATTTTGACAAGGCTACGATCACACAGGAGTCACAATTCGTGCTGGACGAGATCGCCCACATCATCTCAGGATTCCCGGATTCAAGGTTCCTCGTGGCCGGCTACACGGATGCCAGAGGCTCGGTGAGGTACAACGAGGAGTTGTCGAAGGCGCGCGCCAAGGCCGTGCTGGAGGCTCTTGTCCAAAGAGGCGTCAGCGCGGACAGACTATGCTGCAGGGGCTTCGGGAAGCGCATGGCCCTTGTGCCGGAGTCGGCTTCTGACGAGCAGCGCAGGGGCGACCGCAAAGTTGTCATAGAAAGGGTGACATCCGAGTCATTATGGAACTACCTTAACTAATTATAAATCAATAATATTATGAAATTGAATTTTAAATCACTGATTATGATGCTCTTGGGAGTTTCTATGGCATCCGCCTGCAACTCTCTTGAGGTGACTATGCCGGTCGGCCCGCGTGGTGAGCAGGGAGTGCAGGGCTTGCAGGGCTTGCCTGGAAAGGACGGGATGTCGGCTTACGAGCTTTGGGTAAAAGCTGTGAAAGAGAAACTCATAGACTATTCCGGCCCCGTGGATCTCACCCATTTCTTCCTCTATCTGAAGGGCAGGGATGGAATTGACGGCAAGGACGGCAAAGACGGTAGGGATGGAATTGACGGCAAAGACGGCAGGGACGGCAAGTCTGCCTACGAACTTTGGAAGGAATATGTCGCTTCGGGTGTGGATGATCCTCATAACCCTGGAAAACAATGGGATAGGTCGCACACATCGATGGTTGATTTCTATTGGTTCCTGACCGGAAATAATGGAGCTGATGGGCTTATTCCTTACATTAAGGACGGAAACTGGTGGGTAGGAGACAAGGACACCGGCGTGAGGGCCAAGGGCGATAAAGGTGATAAAGGCGATGACGGGAATGACGGCTTGAGCGCTTATGAGATGTGGAAGGAATATGTCAGGGAAACAATCGAGGCTGGTGGCCGGGTACAAGACCAGAACGGTAATGAGATAACCCTCGAGGATCTGTCGATCCAGAAGTTCTTCCAATATCTTACAGGAAAAGCCGGGGCGAAAGGGAACTCCGGTCTGGACGGTAGGGACGGCAAGGATGGCAAAGACGGTCTCAACGGTAAGGATGGCCTCAACGGCAAGGATGGCAAAGACGGTCTCAACGGTAAGGATGGCCTCAACGGCAAGGATGGTAAGGACGGTCTCGATGGCAAAGACGGTAAGGACGGTAAAGACGGCAGCGATGGTAAGGACGGATCGGACGGATCCTCCGGGTCGAACGGAAAATCCGCCTATGAGCTTTGGGTCTTGGACGTTACATCACCGGTGGGCCTTGAGGATCCTAAGAATCCAGGAGTCAAATGGGATTCTTCAAGAACATCGCTGTCTGATTTCTATGAATATCTCCGCGGCGCGGCAGGAGCTGACGGGGAAAACGGCAAGGACGGCTCTGACGGCAAGGACGGTGCCAATGGCAAGGATGGCAAGTCCGCCTATGAACTCTGGAAAGAGATTGTTCTGAGCGACAATGGGCTTGACAATCCGGGGAACGGTGTCTATGACATCGAGACATATCCTAAGTGGCCGAGGACCGCGGTCACGGAGAAAGACTTTTACGAGTATCTCAAAGGCCGGGACGGCGAAGACGGCAAGAATGCGCCAAAGATGGCCTCTGTGGACACCATGTATGTGGAGGAAGCGGACTGGACGAAGTATAATGTGGCTCCGGTCAGAGCGCTTGCCAAAGTCGCGTCAAGAGGACGGGCGGCGGTCAAAGACACTACTTATGAATATGTCAACCCTTACACCGGTGGAGCCTCGCTTGTCGTCACCGGCCCGGGCCCGGTATTGCTTGCCGGATGCGAGGTCACTTTCAAGGATCAGGCTGGTAACTCGTACACGAAGACATCCGATGCTTTAGGTTACATCTATCTGGACAAGAACGAGCTTCCGGTATGGACTGAGGGAAGCCCGGGCGCCGGCGACCTGTCAATGAGAACCAGACCGGAAAGTTTCAGGGTCGGGGATAAGGAGATTACTGATCCATCTCTGATAGCCGCCACTTGCGCTGTCCCGTACCGTGTCGGAGTCACTGTCGAAATGACGGATTCTGAATGGAGAGAAAGCACCGTTGATGTGAAATATGACATTGCGAGAGTCGTTGAGGGAAAGACAGAGACCTCTTGGTCAGGTATAGAGTATCCTCATTGCGACATCAATTCCGGGCAGGGATATTTCTTCTACCGGAGTGTCGGCGACATTGCCAGGTTGGGGAAACTTATGACGGATGTCTATGGCGCCCCGCGTATGGCAGGCGATCATTTTCTCGAACTTGGCAGTGACAACGTGAAGAGCTTCTGGATCAGGCCAGTCGGCACAGAGGCGAGCAAGACAACGCAATCGGTTTCTTTTGGAGACGGTGTGGCTCCGTCAAAGCTTGACATCCATTATCTTCCGGTTGTAAGACGGTCGAATGGTATGTATTATGAAAGTCACACGCCGGACTACGGAATGGAGGTCGTCTCTGAATCCAAGACAATCATCCCGGAATACTGCCTGATCGGCTCCCTTGACATCAAAGGTAAGAAGGGCGGGGAAGGAGACGAGGCGTACACCAGTCACAACAACAAGCTTGTGCTGTCTGATGACGGGGCGGCCAAGGTGCCGGTCAACCGTACCAACTACGAGCTGATTTTGGGTCAGACCTCGTTCAGCTTCGCTTTTGACTATTCGACCTTCGGCCATGTGTACAGAAGGAACTCCTACTACGACGAGGAGACAAAGACATTCAGGTTCACGCGTTATGACACCATGATTGATTATCTGAAGGCTACGGACGAAACATGGTCAGACATGTGTGTAACCAAGTTTGAGAACAGCGGAAACCTCAATGATGTCAAGATCAGGAACACGGTCAAGGTCATCCTTTCCGTCAAGAATGGTGTCATTCAGAATCCTGACGAAATATTCTTGATCAGGAATGTCTATGACGGTTTTGACATCACTTTCAGTAATTTTATGTTCAGGGATGTCTACTATGGAGGGAAAAGTGGAAAGTTCCGCTACTCGGAGTCCACTCCTTATCAGGCGGATTGCACTTTGGGTGGTGAGAGCCTGGTTTTCCAGGCCATCAAGGATGCCAGGAGCGCCTGCCTTGATGATTGACGGCTTCTGATGGAAAAGGACTGCCCGGTCCGGACAGTCCTTTTTACTGATCATTCGGGTGACTACAGGTAGTCGTCAAAGTAGTTTGTCACTTTGTCCATCAGGTGGACTCTCCAGCTTCCGAAGACATTGTGTTCGGAGCGAGGGTAAGGGAAGTAGTCCAGCTGGACGTTCTCCTCGATGCATCGCTGGACAAAGCTCAGGCTGTGCTGCCAGAGCACAGTGTTGTCGATGGCTCCCTGGCAGATGAGAAGCTTGCCTTTGAGATTCTTCACGTTGTTAAGAAGGCTTGTCTGAGCGAATCCGTCCGGATTGGTGGCTTCAGTGTCCATGTAACGCTCGCCGTACATGATCTCGTACCACTTCCAGTCGATGACCGGACCGCCGGCCACGCCGACCTTGAATGTCTCCGGATGATTGGTCATCAATGAGATGGTCATGAATCCTCCGTAGCTCCATCCGTGGACACCGATTCTGTCGGAGTCCACAAAAGGCAGAGATTTCAGCATGTTGACACCTACCATCTGGTCAGCCATCTCAGCCTGGCCGCAGTGGCGGTGGATGGCCTTCTCATATTCAGCGCCCCTGTTCTGGGTTCCCCGGTTGTCCTGGACATAGACGATGTAGCCTTTCTGTGCCATGAGCATCTCCCACATCCTGACCTGTCCGAGCCAGGAGTTGCGGACCATCTGTGAGTGAGGACCGCCATAGACGTAGATGATCACAGGGTACTTCTTCGCTGGATCGAAGTCCGTAGGAAGGAACATCCTGTACCAGTTGTCGTACTTGCCGTCGGCGCTTTTGACTGTGCCGAGCAGAGCCTTTCCGGTCTTGTAGTCTTTGAGCGGATCCTCGGCTGTGATCAGATTGCGGATCAGTTTTCCGTCAGCCGAGACGATGTTCATCACGCGCGGAACGTTGAAGCTGCTGTAGTTGTCGATGAATCTGGTGCAGTCTTCGTTGAGGGAGATCGTGTGCCAGCCTTCCTCGGAGGTCAGCCTGACAGGCTTGCCGAACCTGGCCTTCGCCACAGCGTCGGCGCGTCCCTTGGCCTTGCCGGCTCCCGGGATCCTGACCTCGATCCTGAACAGATGATTCTCGACAGGGGAGACCTCCGCCGAGGTGTAGTAGACAAACCTGCCGTCGTTGCCAAGGTACTCGACATCGGCGTCAACTCCGGTCAGCCTTCTGACAGTCCCGAGGGTGTCGCAGAGGTAAAGGTTGCGGTGGCCGTCGCGGATATCGGTGCGGTAGATGAATGAATATGTCCCCTTGATGAATCGCAGCGGATCCAGTGGCTCGACGAAGCGGGAGTCGTCCTCGGTGAGGATGGTGCGCGCGAAGGAACCGTCTGCCGCGCGGTACATGTTCAGTTTCATGTGCTTCTGGGACCGGTCGACGACTTGGATGAATATGTTCCTGCTGTCCGGCGACCAGCTGATGTTCGTCAGGTAACGGTCGTCGCCATATTCATTGACATCGCACCAGACGGTCTTGCCGCTTGCCCTGTCATAGATTCCGAGGCTTATCCTCTCGCTGTCCATGCCGTTCATCGGGTACTTGATGCTCTTCAGCGAGCCGGTGCGGGTGGTGATGTCCAGAAGAGGGAAGTCCGTGACCTTGCTCTCGTCCTTCCTGTAGAACGCCAGCTTCGATCCGTCAGGCGCCCAGAATATTCCTTCGCCGATTCCGAACTCGTTGCGGCTTACCGACTGCCCGTAGGTGATGTCGGGATTCTCGCTGACGGCGACGCTGACGGGGCCGTTGTCGAAGATGTAGAGGCTTTGGCCTATGGTGTAGGCAAAGGTTCCGTCATCGCTCCGCGTGATGTTCCCGGCTTCCTTAGGGAAACCTTCCGGAAGACGGGTGGCTGAATAGTCGGAGATCTCCCCGGTCAGGAGGTTCTCCTGGATCCATTTGCCGTCCTTGAAAGTGGTGAAGGTGTCGCTGTCCTTCCAGGATGCCGACACGCTCGCCGGTCTGATGTGCCTGCCCAGTTCGGTTTCCTCCGTCGTGAGGAGTCTGCCTTCCGGGTTGGCCGGATGTGTCGTGTGGACCCCGGTCTGTGCGTTGAGGACGAGTGGTGCCGCCAACACGATGATTGAGAGGATTCTTTTCATTATTCGCCTGTTTGTGATGTGGTTGAGACTATTCTGTCCACGACGTACTTCTGCATTCCGCGCCAAGGAAGTGTTCCGAGATATTCCTTGTAATGAAGCTCGACGGTTTTTCCGCTGCACCTCATCAGCTCATTGGCGACCTCCTCGTTCTCCACGGAGAAGTCGAAGATGTAGGATTCGACCGCCGCTCCGCCGGAACCCTTACCTGGGCCGCGGAACCCGGACTGGATCAGTTTGCCTTCGTAGGTCTTCCAGACGTAGCCTTTGTACATGAACTGGTTGAGCTCCCCGGCCTTCACGCCGTCTCCGAAGACGAAGTAGAACCTGACGTAGATGAACGCCGCCAGGCAGAGGGCCGCGATGGCACCTACCCAAGTGAATATCTTGCCTTTTGTTGTCATGATGGTTTATTTAGTTAGCGTTAAAGAAGATTTCGCAAAGGGTTCCGGCGATTACCTGATGGCGTTGCCGGTAAGTTCCCATCCGGTTATGGTGGAGACGTATGGTATGACGGTGTGGGCGATCTTGAGGTGTCCGCTGTAGTTCGGATGTCCGTCGGCTCCCATGTCCTCCACGTTGTTGTGGACGGAATCCGTCAGCACCACAAGGTGGACGTTCTTAAGCCCGCAGTCGTCCACGGCCTTACGGATGTACTCGAACATCAGATAGTCGTGTTTCGGAACCATGCAGAGGATCGGATGGCTTTCGCCGTAGTTGTCCTTGATCTCGCGCATGAGCTTGTGGTAGTTTCTGACAAACATTCTTTCGGAAGGCTGCATCCCTCTGGAGAAGTCATTGGTTCCCAGATAGATGACAGTGATACCCGGCTTGAGACCGCATGACTTGGCATCCCATTTCACATCTTTGTCACTGTCGAATGTCTGGAGATAGCGCTCAGGCATGCAGTAGTCGGTGAACTTGCTGTTGTAGTTGCGGACTATTCCCATTCCGGAGTGGGCCACGACAATCTGGTCGGCGTTGAAGTACCTTGCCACGGCGCATGCGTAGGTCAGGTTCTGGTTCTCGGTCTCCGGCCTGAAGCGTTCTGTGTTCGGGCTTTCCGTGCCGTAGCCGCAGGTGTAGGAGTCGCCGACATATTCAATGATCCTTTCCTTCGGGGCGTCGGCCTGCAGGAAATCGCCGTCGGTGATGAACTCACTGATGGTCGTGATGCCCTGCTCGCCTTCGGTGCGCTTCTGGAGGATCACCTGATGCGGGGCTTTCGCCGCCTTCCTGTCCTTGCCGAACCGGGCCTTGAGCTCCCCGGCGCTGAAGAGAACGATTGTGGTGTCTGTCCCGTGAACCGCCACGACCTTGTCCGGAGCCTGGTCCATCGAGCCGTCAAGCCAAACGTTGTAGTAGTTCTTTTTGGTGTCGGACACTTTGAAACTCAATGCGTTGCCCTGAAATCTAACCTTGAGGTAAGTTCCTGTCCAGTCGAATGAGACATCGCCGCCCTTGACCTCGGTCCTTCCGATGTAGGTGATTCTGGAATCGGAAGCCTTGATGGTACTCTCGGTCGCTTTCGGCGCGGCCATCATGAAGGTGGCACCAAGAAGTGCCGCCGCAAGAAGTGATATTCTTTTCATCTTCATCTTTTTTTGTTTTAGAGATTACAAATTTAATGAATATCGCCGATAAGTAAGCATTTGGTTATCCTTAAAAAACAACTTAAAAAACAACTGGCGGCCATTATCTCCGGCCATATTAGTATGAGATTTGGAAATTTTTATTATTTTTGTCCTGAAGCCTGCCACGGCGTCACGTCCCGTGCCGGTGACGCAAGGCTGGAACGAGATACAGACCGAAAGGGTGACCGATGGCCGCCAAGTTATTTACCAAAGCATCGCTGAACTCATAGGACTCACGAGACTATAACCAAAACATCAATCGATATGAGCGTTTTTTACACACACACACACACGGCGCGCGCTGCTGACGGCTGCCGCCGCCATCCTTCTCATCTCCTCCTGTGGTAAGAAGGAGGAGACTGTCGGAGTCTCATCCGTGACCGTCACCCCGTCCCGGATCGAGATCATTGAGGGCGGATCTGCCGCACTGTCCGCCAGGGTCTCTCCCGAAGCCGCGTCCGACAGGGTAGTGAGCTGGTCGTCGTCCGACCGGAGCGTCGCCACTGTGGACAAGACCGGCACTGTCCAGGGCCTCAAGCCCGGTACCGCGACCGTCACCGCGACGGCGGAGGGCAAGTCCGGCACCTGCGCTGTGACGGTGAAGGCCAAGGCGGTAAATGTGACGGATGTCACTCTGGACAAGACGGAACTGACATTGACCGAGGGCGAGACGGAGACGCTTACGGCCACGGTGAGGCCGGACAACGCAGACAACCGGAAGGTGACGTGGAGTTCGGACAAGACGGATGTCGCCACGGTCGACGGCGCCGGCAGGGTGACTGCCGTGAAGGCCGGCGAGGCTGTGGTCACGGTGACGACCGAGGACGGCGGGAAGACGGTCTCCTGCAAGGTGACGGTGCAGGCCAAGGCGGTAGGCGTGACGGAGGTCACTCTGGACAAGACGGAGCTGACCCTGACGGAAGGCGAGACGGAGACGCTTACGGCCACGGTGAAGCCCGACAACGCGGACAACCTGAAGGTGACGTGGAGTTCGGACAAGACGGAGATCGCCACGGTCGACGGCACCGGTAGGGTGACTGCCGTGAAGGCCGGCGAGGCTGTGGTCACTGTGACGACCGAGGACGGCGGGAAGACGGCGACCTGCAAGGTGACGGTGAAGGCCAAGGTGGTTCCGGTGACCGGCGTGGAGGTCAATCCGTGGGCGGTGACCCTGTCCGTACGCGGCACCTCCAAACTCTCTTACACGATCAGACCGGCGGACGCGACCAACCAGAATGTGAAATGGGAGTCAGAATCACCGTCCGTCGCGACAGTCGATTCCGAAGGCAATGTGCAAGGCGTCGCCGCCGGAACGGCGAAGATCTGCGTGACAACCGAAGACGGCGGCTTCAAGTCCTACTGCACCGTCACCGTGAAAAAAGCGGAATCAAAATTCGAGGTTGGCGGACTGTGGTATGAATATTATTATGCTCCAAACCTGGCAAGGGTGATTCCCGATCCTGACGGAAGCAAATACGGCGGGAATATCTCCATCCCCGGACAGATTGAATATGGCGGGATCACATATTCGGTCTATCAAATAGGGAGCCACGCGTTCGACGAGTGTGCAGATCTTAAGTCAGTGACCCTTGGCGAAGGGATTGAATACATTGACGCCTGGGCTTTCTATAATTGCCCAAATCTCGAAAGGATAACATTCTCCTCCACGATGAATTCGTTAAACAATCGCAATCCGGTGTTTCAACGCTGTCCGAAACTCGAGATAGTCACAACACCAAAGACCTCGGAAAGCCAGCGGGATTATTTCTACACCCACGGCGGGGTGTTGTATTGGCACTGCTATTATTCAGCGTATACCGGAACATTCGACAAAGTGACAGAAGTACTCTCATGGCTTCCTGAAAAGACCACCGGCGCGTTCGCCATCAAGGATGGCGTGGAGGTTATTGATCGTTATTCGCTTACTTTCACGGGTATCGACAAGATCATCATCCCGGAATCAGTAAAGTATATCGGGACAAAATTCTTTAATGACTCCAAGACTCCTCTTGAGATCGAGTTGAACTGGAGAACGAAAGAGGACATCGACAGGATTTCCACAATAGGGTCGGATCCTTCGGGATTCTTTTTCGTCCGCACGGACCGCTCAGCCGTCAAGGTCACCGTCCCGAAAGGCACCAAGTCTCTCTATGAGTCGCACTGGCTCTGGTCTCACCTCGGCGGCATCGAGGAGCGTCCGTAGAGTCCCCGTAGAGTTCCCGTAGCGCACGACAGCTCCGAGGTTGTCTCGTGAGCGGAACGGCGCGTTCTGCTCACGGAAGGGTCTTCCGAGGTTGTCTCGTGAGCGAGACGGCGCGTTCTGCTCACGGGAGAGTCTTCCGAGGTTGTCTCGTGAGCGAGACGGCGCGTTCTGCTCACGGGAGAGTCTTCCGAGGTTGTCTCGTGAGCGAGACGGCGCATTCTGCTCACGGAAGGGTCTTCCAAGGATGTCTCGTGAGCGGAACGGCGCGATCTGCTCACGAAAGGGTCTTCCGAGGTTGCCTCGTGAGCGGAACGGCGCATTCTGCTCACGAAAGGGTCTTCCAAGGTTGCCTCGTGAGCGAAACGGCGCGTTCTGCTCACGGGAGAGTCTTCCGAGTCGTTCTCGTGAGCGGAACGGCGCATTTTGCTCACGGGATAGTTTGTCGCTGTGCTCTCGGGCGACGAAAAGTCCCCGTAAGTGCCGCCTTTGAGTGTCGCATGGCACCTTTGGGCGACAGAATAAGCCGTAAGTGCCGCCTTTGAGTGTCGCACGGCACCTTTGGGCGACGAGATAGGGCGTTATCGTTCCCGAAGAACGCCGCACTGTCACCCGTCCCCGATCTAACTGGTGGATCCATGATCGGTTGAAGGGAAGCATGATCGACAGAAGGGTGAGGCAGGAATGGCTGAAAGGGGGCAGGATAGGTCTAAGGGTTCATGGGTAAAAGTATGTGTTTAGGCATATATTTTCTGTAGTCTGAAGAGA
>ERZ1026876.553-NODE-553-length-21731-cov-16.525189_pt1 | contig 21731 bp, 25 predicted proteins | sample MGYA00380168_ERZ1026876 | MGnify/ENA primary metagenome ERZ1026876 (study PRJEB33269, sample SAMEA4719804) | human gut metagenome | biome: human-associated habitat; feature: organic feature; material: feces | place: Cameroon | collected 2013-10 ... | reverse complement strand
ACACAATATTAGTAGTATAATCCTCGTATTCTTGATATGACATGATATTATCAATATCAGGAACTTTTGTTCTTATATAATTTCTTATTTGGGTTCCAATTCCACCATATAGGAAAGAGTTGTATGCTGCATAAAACCTACCATTTTGTTTACTTTCTTTAAGAAAATCAATTCCTTCCTTTCCTAAGAAATTTCTGATATGGATTTCAATAACAGAATCAAGTTTATTACGTGTGTCTTTCAGAATACTATTCATATAACGCTTCATTTTAATGCGGGCAAAATAAATTAAATTATTTCTATCTTCCAAATTCAATTATGCCGTCCGGATATTTTTCCCAAAAATCGTAAATTTTTTTCTTATTATTGACAAGATAACTACCCCATTCGTGCAAGTTCCAATCTACCTTATACTCTTCACAGCGGTTGAGCGTTTCCTCCAATGAATGACAAGGAGGCGCATCATAGTCATAAATTCTAAAGATGTCATGATATGCATTTTTGAATGGCCATCGTTCCTTAATTTCAGTATCATTGCCATTATACGTATCTACCTCTCGATAAATCTTCCCATCAAATACAGTGAAATTCCCAAAATCGTATCCCATGCAGATGATGGCAAATAGCAATGAATAGTCTTGCATAGTCGTTTGTCTTTCATCAAGAAATTTTGGTATCTCTTCTAATGGAAGTGATTCTACTGTCTCTAACAATTCATTCATCTCTACACACTGTTCATCACTGATATTGCTAAGCCGTGAAATCTTTTCCATTTCTTTTTTGAATACTGTTTTGTATTCCTGTGCCCACTTGTTAGCTTCCGACGGTATGTGGGCATAACACCACGTATGACAAGCCATAATTTTTTAACATATTTTTTATTATTGCAAATATATAAAAAATCTCAGAAGCGACAAATTTTCCAAGATTGATCTTTTTATAAAAACTTTATTATCAACGCAAGAAGTCGTCCCCTTCACACGGAGTAATTGACTATTGGTTTCGACCTTGTTGCTAAACTATAGCATAGGCAGGAGTTGCCCCTCGGAGTTAATGAGTTTCCATTCATTCTTTAGATTAACCTCAGCAAAGCCCCTGTGAAAATTCCTCGCATCATCAAACCACTGATGAGACAAGAACTGCCCCTTGGTATTCATGAAATTCCACATGTCGTTTAGCCTAACTCCGGCAAATCCCTCATCAAAATTCCCTATGCTATCAAACCACTGCTGAGATAAGATTTGTCCTCCGGTATTGATGAAATTCCATTTGCCGTTCAGCTTGACTTGGGCAAGCCCATTACTAAAATACGCCACATCATCAAACCACTGATGAGACAAGATTTGTCCTTCGGTATTGATAAAATTATACTTGCCGTTTAGCCTAACTGCTGCAAGCCCCTCATTAAAATCCCACGTCCAATCAAACCACTGTTTAGATAGAAGTTGCCCCTCAGTATTGATGAAATTCCATTTGCCGTTTAGTTTAACCTTTGCAACTCCCTCCTCAAAATTCCACATGCTATCAAACCACTGCTGAGACAAGAGTTGCCCCTCCGCATTAATAAAGTTCCTCTTATCGTTTAGTTGAACCGCAGCAAATCCCTCTTCAAAATTCGACACCCAATCAAACCACTGCCGAGACAAAAGCTTCCCCTCGGTATTAATGAAATTCCGCTCCCCGTTTAGTTGAACCGCGGCAAATCCCTCCTTAAAATCTCCCATACAATCAAACTTCAGCCTGAATTTAAACTTAGGAGCAATCTTGCTATAGAAGTCAACAACTCCCTCTGACAATCCAATCCTACTTAATCTTACAGGTCCGTCGTCCGCATCCATGAACTGGTCGCTTTCAAAATGGAACTGGAACTTCGCACCGTCAGACTTGCGGACATTGATATACAGCGGTCCATCCTCGCTATAGTAGTTGTAGCAATAGTCATTTTCAGAAGCGGTGCACCAGTGTGTGCCCTCTCCGCCACGTCTTGCAGCCTCGTGGCTGTGTGGCACATATACGGCCCACTCGTTATCCTCATACACTTTCTCAAGATTCGCCTTAGCCTTAGACTGCTTTCTTACAGGTTTGAAATCGTCAGAGAGGTCTTTCACCCATTCAATAAGCTCCGACAATGACCTACAATCCTTAATGTTAGGGAGTTGCGACTTGTTCTTGTCATAGGTGACCAACGCCGTTTTCAACTCGGGGATGTCTCCCAATTTGATGCTACCATTGGCATACATGTTGCCAATCCATACACTGTATCTGCCAGTATATGAGCCCCTAATAGTCTGCCTAAATGTAGGATCCGCCATAAGAAGGAGATTCAATGTATGATATTCTATAGTAGGATAATTTCTGTGAAAAGAATTTATTAATTTATGAATTTCCATGTTACATCTCTAAATAGTGAATTTTGCAATACCGGCAAAGGTTTCTTAAAATCTCATTCCCGTCCATAGTTCATAAGTCTTTTTTTCAAATATATAAAAAATACCAGAGATTACACGCTTTGTTTATAATTCGCAATCCGTTGTCGGATAACAATCCAAAATCTCAACATCTAAATTAGAGCATGTCTCATCTATCTCATATTTAAGAATATGTTTGATAACCTCTTTCTTGATGTCTTTTTTCCTGCAACAAAACCTCCCAGCGTCAGAATTGTCATCTTGCTGTACCTCGCCGTTCTCGTCGATATAATCGTAACTGTATTTCCATTCCACCCAATATGTATTCATAGTGTTTTGTCTTTTTTCAAATATATAAAAAACTTTCCTATTCTCCAAATCTATATCTTTTAGTTTCAACAATAACGTCTGATGGAATAGAATCCGTGGTATACATCGCATTAGGCATGTTTGGGTCAAAATAAAATTTCACACCTTCAGGGATTTTCTCCGTATCTATTTTTATTAGTACATAACTCCCATCATTTTCTACATCTTTATTAACTATGCATAAGTTTTCCCCAAGTTTCATAATTTCATCATTTGGTGCTGCCCCATTTAAAAAATAAATTCTTGGCGGATAGTCAAAACTCTTATTTTCAGTTTTAGGAACAAAACCATTATCAATAATGTTCTGCAAATTATACAATGGGGTCCAATGATAAGCTATACTATACTTCTTCAAAGATTCTGTCTGGTCAAATTCAAACATAGGCTCAAATTGTACTATTTGCCATTGCATTCCTTTTATATTGACAACCTTCCTGAATCCGACAAAATAGCCCGCCTTATCCATATCATCACTGACCATTTGTAGATTTTCTTCAATATCAGCCACAACAGTAAGAACTGATATATTATTAGACCTCAGAACTTTGGATACTTGCCATTTCTTGCTAAACCCATATTTATCAATCAATGCTGATATAACTGAATCAGGGTCTTCTGTTTTATCCGAAGATGAGACTGCATATCCTTCAGCAACAGGGACAAACATGTTACAAAAAGAAGTTTTCCGTGCAAAAAGTCTATAATCTACATAATGGCCTCTTAATTCTTTTTCAGGAACCTTAGATAAATCAATCATATCAAGATAATTTTCCTTTCCGATATGGAATGTCTCCAATAACGTCTTATATATTATTCTTATGGTTTTATTTTTCAGTGCCATATCAATCAAATTCAATGTTGTTCTGCCTCAATAGCCTTTCCAAATGCACAGCGCGTTTGGATTCTTCCTCAGCTCTCCTGCTCATGGCTTTTGCAAGGCTTTCCGTTTCGTCCAATTCTATCTTGAGCCTTTCAATTTCATCATTAAGCCCCTTGAAAGTTGTTGATGTTCCTTGCTTTTCCATCAATGCGTTATAATCCTCTGTCATCATGACGATTTGCCTGTCCCTTTCAAGCGAGTTTCCCTTCCATTGCCTATAGGAATAGTAGAACTTGTCCATCAAGTTCAGACTGTTCAAATCAGTCTTTTCCTTTTTTAGTCTCGGAGCTTGTTTGACAACGGTGCAGGTGGAAAATACGTTATTTAAACCACTCACCTTTGACACATATATCAGCCCCGCATATTCAGGCACCTCATCTTTAGTAATCAGACCTTCCGGAACCGCATAATAGAAGTAATCGGGCTTCTTGTTATCTTCGGAGGCATCTTTCTCTTTCGATTCAAGCAACAGATGCTTTTCTTTCTTGTGCTTGAAATCATTCTGAAAATCAGAACGGGAAATTTTAATCTCACACTCGTATATCAAATTCGATTTTGTAATGCACAAATAGTCGGATTCCCATCCGAATACAAAAAGATTTTCCATCTCATACTTTTTTTGCACTAGATGACAAAAAATGTATCGAAAGGATATCCTGAATATCCCTTTCGGATAAATATATGGTTTTATTCTTTGATCGTGTACCCATGATTTTCTAATTTTAATCGAGAGTAGTTGAACTATTTTTCCTCGTAAAATAATATAGTGTATCTATTTTGACTGTATCAGGCTCCTCTACAGTAATAATTTTCTGATTGACAATATATTCAGTTATAGAGTATTCTTTCCGTTCGTAATATCTTCGATTTACATCTAAGCATAACACCGTACATGCTATTAATATTGCTAATATAAATAATGCAACCACCCCGGCTTCAATTCTGTCCTTTCGATCTGAATCGAAATAAATGTTAGCTAACATTCCAAGTGCAACCGCCGTAAAAATAACAAGGGCAATTGATATAATAATTTCTATCATAACTTTAAAATTTTATATATTTCAATATGACTTAATTAAGTTCAATATTGTTTACCACTCAACAAGAAGATCACTCCTCTTCATAGGACTTCTTGCGTTAATAATGTTTTTTCAAATATTTTTCAATAATTTCAGTATTAATATCTGTCAGTATCTTATTAGCCAACTGCTTATCAGCATGCTTCCGTGTGACAACCGTATTCTGAATGACTTCTTCAAGCCTGTTTTTTCCACATTCGATATAGGTAATAATGTCATCATATGTTGTATTCCCCGTCCTGATGCCCATCAGGAATTCCCTATCAATATTAGTCCTGTCAATATTGACCTTTCCCGTCTTCGCTATCTCATAGCCCATATGCAACAGCCTGACACAGTGCATCACGTTCTTCCGGTCGAAAGTCTTCTCCTGATTTCCCTTATATCTTTCAGGATTTCTGTGCTTTTCCCAATCTTTGTATTCACGGTACTTCCTGCAATGAACCATATATGCGTCCTTATTGAAATACATATATGTGACAGGCACCTCGCCTTTCGGAATTGATGACAGCCTCACATCGTTTGACTTCTCAGGCTCTTCTGAATCAACAATGCCTTTGTATCCAAACTTGCCTGTGCTGTCATAATACAAAGCGTACATATCCCTCATGTTAGGGATGCTTGTCAACCCGCAACGACTTTGTTCAATGCCTGCGGATTTCAGATACTCTTTAATGGGAGTACTCCCCTGCCCCTTGAATGTATAGCAGAAATTCAAAATTCCTTTTCTCTCGGTAATCGGATTCACACATTTCTTGTTCAATCCTCGCGCTTTCTTTATCTGCGAAACACTATAGCCCAAAAAGGCATTGAAACAATCCTGTGAGAGGAAACTGTCTCTGTTGTCTATAAGGGCTTTCATTTCAGGCTTGCACAGTAGCACACAACGCTCAGGAATAAACAGCGCTTCAAGTATTGTAGGATTGCCACTAAGGAGCAACCGCATAAATTTCTTCAGCGAAAAATAAGCAGTATCCCCTCTTTCATCCTTGACCTCTTCGGGAAAATCATTGTCAAACCCAAGTATGGATTCGGGTGTATTCAAATAGATTCCGCCATAATCAATGTCTGATGTCGGCGTATTCAAACCATATGCGTGGCTGCCTCTGATGTATTTATATATCAGCAGCCCTGAATCTTCTATCTCTTTAATTGTCAGCATAGTCATAAAAATTAAATATAAATTTCTTCGTTAATTATTGTATTCCATTCGTCATCTTGCCTTTTTGAGTCATAATAGAATGAAGCTACTTTTCCTATCATATGCAAAAGTTTATTCAATCTTTGCCCTACTATAGTTATAAGTCTCCTTTTAAAGATATTCACACCGTCCTTATCTGTTAGTCCTGATGGATACAATATTGTAGAAACCAATGTTTTTTGAAGAATTTTATAATCTTCTAACGGCAAAACGTTTAAAACCTCAAAATTATCTTTTATGTAAAAATATTCCTTATAGGCTTCAGTTTGTTTAATGTCATTTTGATAATTTTCAGGACGTGAATCTATAGCCAATAGAACACCATAAACAGATGCAGCCAATGCATTCATTTCGCTATTGGAAAATAGTCTATAGACTATCTTCTTGAAAAACATATCACAAACCTCATCAGGAAATTTAATTTTATTTAAATTTTTCAAAGTAAATCCTTGGCGCGATACATCGGTAAAGCCATTAGGATTGACTTCTTTATTGGAATTGAACCTATGATATAATGCGTCGATTTTATGATTCAGTTCGTGGTATAAGGTCCCAATAAAAGTACGCTTATCCAACACATTGTTATTTGCATAAGAAGTAATACGAATTGTTTGCGGTGTATCATATGTTCCATATTTTTTGGTGATAAACGGAAAAGCCGATACAGGCGCAGAACCTCCGAGTTTTGCATTAATATCATCAGTAACAGTACATTCTATATGCAATTCAGAAAACATTGATATCGGTTTAGTTAATGATAACGGAACTTCAAATTGTAAATCAATGTTCGGCTTCTTGTTTTCATAGACATATACTGCCATATAGTTGCAAATATTGTTGATTTGTTTTCGATACGGTGCCGCTCCAACTCCCCTTTCTTCCTTCAAACATATCTCATCTTCAGAAAGATGATTCTTTATTTCTTCAATTGTTTTGTTATTAAGAAGATAAAAGAATTGATTTTCAGTGATTAAGACTTGTTTTCCCATAATTATAAAATTAGAGATTTCGTCAGGATTCGAGCCTGAACATCCACAGGAAAAATAATGTGGCGTTCTACCAATTGAACTACGAAATCTATATAAGCCACTACTACTTCTTTTTCTTTTCAAGAATAGTATCGATAAGGCCGAACTCCTTAGCCTCAAAAGGCCTCAGCCAATTATCTCTGTCACAGGCCAACTTAACTTCCTCAAATGTTTTTCCTGTATTCTCTGCAATCATTTCATACAATGTCTGTTCGCACTTGGCCATTTCTTCATAGGCTATTTTCATATCTGCAGCTTGAACATGCCCTGTTGAAGAGGAGGGCTGATGAATCATTATTTTACTGTGTTTTAGCGAGCTACGCTTTCCCTTCTCTCCTGCAGAAAGGATAACTGCTCCCATAGAAGCTGCCATACCCACACATGTTGTTGAAACGGGGGCATCAATATAATCCATCACATCAATGATGCTCAAACCGTCATAAACTGAACCACCGGGGCTATTAATGAACAATGTGATGTCATTATGGTTTGTTGACTCAAGGAAAAGCAACTGTGCGTTGATAATGTTTGCAACGTCAGGATTGATCTCCATGCCAAGATAGATGATTCTGTCCATCATAAGTCTGCTGAATACATCCATTGCTGCAACATTATACCTACGTTCTTCAATGACAGTAGGGTTCATATATGAATTGGTAATCATGTTGCTATAACCTTCAAGTGTTGTTGTCGGCACATGCCTGTCTCTTGCAAAAAGAGAAAAATCTTTTAAAGTATTGTCCATTATTAAAATTAATTTTTTTGTTACTGCAAATATAATGCTTTATTTTATTTTCCCAAAATTCCTTGGCTTGTTTTTTATATAAAAATACAAAAAAAATGGAGACTAATTGCCTCCATCTTTTCTTAATCTTTGGCTTGTCAGGTGCCATGCATGGCATTCGTGGCAATAATATACCCGACATTCATTTCTTGTCGGCTTCTTTGATGCTTTCCTGCAATTGGCAAGAGCCATCATTGCACTGATCTTGTCAGGGTATCTATGTTTGTTACAATTCTGTTTCGGGAACTTCTGTCCCGTCAAGTTCTTTGATTTTTCCATCAGTATCAAGAATAAATGCCCTCCTACAGTCAAGGCAAGCGAAATTATCTGTCAGTATTGGGTTTTTCTCCAACTGCGTATGCCCAAAAATTGGATAATCTCCGTTTGGTAATATCTTTTTGCCCATGACCGTCCTCACATCCGCCCACACAATGGAGCCTGCATCACCATATCCCCTGCGATAGCCATCAACACATGCTAATGCTGTAAAAAAATTGGCGTCTGTAGCATACAACTGATTGTTAAGTGTATCCACAATGTTTCCCTTGTGGAGCCCAAACTTATCATACCATTTCTCAAGTATCGGAGCGTGCGAAAATACATATTTGCGTTTTCCAATTTCCAACTCTTCAGCAAGGGCAAACAATTTTAAATTTTCGTTGAATATATCATGAATTTTGCTCCAATTTTTAATGTCTGCACGGCAATTACAAATATCCTTCCCGCCGTTATAAACATACGTACAGTCATGGTTTCCTATCAGTAGCATCACATTCTTACGATGAGTCCTCTTAAAATCAAGAATATCCTTAAAATTATCCAATGCCATTTCGTGGTTAATGCCCTCGTAACAATACGGGTCAAGGTAATCCCCAAGAAATATGATTTTCCAATCCTCTCTACCCTTTATGGCATCCTTCCAAAAGGTTCTGCCATGAACATCGGGTATAATTAATACTTTATCTACTTTTTCCATATTTTCCATTATTGTTTTTTTTTATTGTCAACACAAGGTGGTTCTTTCCTCTATGTGGAGGTAATTAACTGTTAGTTTCGGCCTTATAGTCAAACCATAGCATAGGCAGGAGTTGCCCCTTGGCGTCAATGAGGCTCCATTTTCCCCTTAGGTTAACCTCGGCAAATCCCTTGCTAAAACCTCCTGCATCATCAAACCATTGTTCGGATAAGATTCGTCCCTCGGTATTGATGAAATTGTACTTGCCATTTAGTTTAACTTTGGCAAATCCATCCCTAAAATTCCACGCATCATCAAACCACTGCGTAGACAAAAATTGTCCCTCGATATTAATAAAGTTCCACTTGCCATTTAGTTTAACTCCTGCGAATCCATCATTAAAAAGATCCGCATTATCAAACCATTGTTCGGATAAGATTCGTCCCTCGGGGTTAATGAAATTCCACTTGTCATTTAATTGAACGGCTGCAAATCCCTCATTAAATTCCCATGCCATATCAAACCACTGCTTAGACAAGAGTTGCCCCTCCGCATTAATAAAATTATACTTACCGTTTAATTTAACTTTGGCAAACCCCTCCTTAAAATCCCTTACATATTCAAACCACTGATTAGATAAGATTTGCCCCTCGGTATTGATGAAATTGCACCTTCCGTTTAGTTTAACTGCTGCGAATCCATCATTAACCTTGCCAACATAATCAAACTCTGTTCTGTATTTAAACAAATAGCCGATTTTAGTATAAAATTCAGCAAGGCCGTCAGACAGTCCAATTTTATTTAGCCGTATAGGTTCATCGTCAGAGTCCATGAACTGATTACTTTCAAAATGAAATTGAAACTTCGCACCGTCCGACTTACGGACATTGATATACAGCGGTCCATCCTTGCTGTAGTAGTTATAATAGTAGTCGTTTTCAGAAGCCGTACACCATCGGGTGCCCTCGCCTCCTCGCCTTGCAGCCGCATGGCTGTGCGGCACGTACACGATCCACTCGTCATCCTCGTACACCTTTTCAAGGTTTTCCTTAGCATCGGACTGTTTCCGAACAGGCTTAAAATCATCAGAGAGGTCCTTCACCCACTCAATCAGTTCAGATAACGACTTACAATCCTTAATGTTAGGCAGCTGTGACTTATTCTTGTCATAGGTGATCAATGCGGACTTCAACTCGGGGATGTCTCCCAATTTGATGTTCCCATTGGCACACATATTGCCAATCCATACGCCATATCTGCCAACAAATAAGCCACGACTATTTTGTACTACCGTAGGGTCTATCCTGAGAAGAGTATCCAAAACAAAAATATCTATTGATGGATAATTCTTAAGAAAAGAAATTACTAAATTATGAATTTTCATTATTAATGCGAGGAGCCCCCTCCTTTAGGTGGGGGTAATTAACATTATGCTTCTATATATTACCGTATATGAAATTCTACGAAAATCTATGATTTATGTATATTTCACTTCTTGCTTCGCCCTATCACTACTTTTTAGTACATTATCTTATGATAATCAGTCATCCATAGGAGGATAGTCCACAAGCGTAAATTCGGTGCTACGGACACCTACTTATTTATCTTTTATCTTATTCTGCCGTGACAATTCGTTGACCTTCCAACAATATATTCATTGCAGCGTTTATATCTCTATCATGCTTCGTTCCACATTGAGGACAAACCCATTCTCTGTCACTTAACTTCAAATCTCGTTTCTTATAACCACAAACTGAACAAGTCTTACTTGATGGATAAAACCTATCAATAAACACAACTTGTTTATTGTTTACAAGTGCCTTATTAACTAAGGTTTCCTTGAACTTATAGAAACCAACTTCTTGAATTGCTTTCGCAAGATGGTGATTTTTTAACATACCTTGCACATTCAAGTCTTCCATAAAGATAGTATCAAAGTAAGTTAATAGTTCATTCGTTACATAATGAATATAAACATCTTTTTTGTTCATTATTCGTTCAAATAACTTTGCAATACGAACTTGTACTCTCTTTCTATTATTAGAACCTTTAACCTTTCTTGATAATTGCCTTTGGAGTTTATTCATCTGCTTCTCTTCCTTTTTAAAGAAATGCTTGTTTTCAAACACTTCTCCATCGGATGTAATAACAAAATCCTTAACTCCAAGGTCAATACCAACTTGTTCGTTTGTGTGTTCAAATCTCTTTAATTCAGCCTCTTCCATTTCAATAAGAATAGATAAGAAGAAATTACCACTCTTGGTTTTCGATAAGGTAGCACTCCTTATATTCTTATTATACTTCTGTAGTCTGCTAAAATACAAATCTGAACAACGGAATTTAATATTCTTTAACGGTGTAGTTAAACTGATATGTCTTGTTTCAAATGTATTATGTTTTGAAATGGCTTCGTATGGGAACATTGCTGATTGTTTATCTTTCTTTGTTTTGAATTTTGGAAAGCCATTATGTTGTTTGAAGAACTTTTGGTAAGCACCATCCATTTGCCTGATTGCTTGTTTCATCACCTTTGTATTTTGTTCTTTCAACCAAGCATATTGTTCATCTTTCAGTAATGTTCCGTGAAACCACTTTGATAAATCAGTTACCTTTAGGTTTGTCTTATCTGTTTTATAAGCATTTTGTTTTTGAGCAAGCATTTGATTATAGACAAAACGATAGCATCCAAGCACCTTATTAAGTGTTTGTTCTTGCGTTTTGTTTGGGTATAATCTTATTTTAATTGCTCTTAACATTTTGTATTAGTTTTTTACTTCATCATTTTCACTTAAATTGTTTTTAATGTGTTCCACTTGTTTACTGTTAGAAAAAATAGTTTCAAACTCATGTGCCACAGTCTTGATGTTTGGATAACATGAATCATTAGGATAACACAAGCAAGATGCAATATCATTTATCAATTTAGAAACTTTCATTTCCTTTTCAGTCAACTCAATAGCATTGCGATTGTTAGTCTTTATAAATTCATTTTCTCTTTTTGCTGTTTCAATCATATCTGTAAGCCACTTGATTTCGCTTACCAAATCAGAACTTACATTATCTCCATATCTGTCATCAACACCGATTTCTTGCATGCTAATCAATAATCCACGCAACCATTCCATGTGGCACTGGTATTCAGATTTACCAGTCTCACAATCATATTTTCTATGAACATTCAAATCGATCATTTGTTTTATGCAATTATTTTTTTATTGTTTTATTTTTCTTTCTTCTTTCAGCACTTCTTTTTCCATAGAACTTACCTGAGAATGAGGCTAATAGTGACATCATATCAGCAGCAAGTTCTTCTGTGTCGGAAACATCCATACCATTGATTACTATCACCTCACAACCATAACTCTCAAACATCTTCTTGATGAATTTAAATTGAAATCGTGTAAGTCTATCCTTGTGCTCAATTATCAGTTTATTTACTTTATGGGCAATGATTAAATCAGTTAGTTTAACAAAACCACTTCTATTATCATTCAAACCACTTCCAACATCTTTTATAATATGTGTAACCAACAAACCGTGTTTTGCACAATATTCAGATAATCTTTGTGACTGTCTATCCAAATCACCTTTCTGTTTTTGTTCGTTAGATGAAACTCTTGCATAGGTTGCACAAACAATAGGCGTTTCTTCTTCCTCTTTTCGTGTTAAACCAATAAATTCATCAAGAGTGTCGGTGTCATATCTACGATGTCCTCCTGCTGTCTTTAGAGGCTTTAACTTATCTGTCTTATCCCATTTCCTTAAAGTGTCTTGAGAGACATTGAGATAAGAGGCAGTGTCTTTTATACTCAATAATCTTCCCATTATACTTCATCATTTTCTATTTTATTTAGGGTTTCAACAATAATGTTCTTGGCATTATCCAACAGTGATTGAAATTCATCTACTGTTATATTTTCATCTATGTCAAAGGTATGTTCGTAAACATCACCATTGTCAAGTGTGTAATCTGTTTTTGTGACTTTAACTACTTTTGGTTGCATACCTAACAACGATTTCTTTAATTTATTTATCTTTGTATTCATATACAAACGACTCATATACCTATGACAATTACGATATAAATATTATTAACTTTGCAAAAAATACAAAAAAATCGTCATAAAAACAAATAATTTTTCGTAAATTTTCTTAAATTTTTATTTAACAGTTATTTACCCCATCCACCTGAATGTAGGGAACTTTTTCCCTAATCGTTAAAACTATTTATTATATCTTATCGACGTTATCCTTATCCATTCGGTATCCTTATATTCTTCAAGATTCCTTGAATTGGTATAACTCATTGCAGAGCGCAAATAATCAGTCTCATTCTCCGCCCATCCTTTTAGGTTGTATTCAACCTTTTGGTACCTGATAAGCCCTTCGGATGTTTTGGACTTAACATTGTCCTCACCATTCGCCTTGGCAACAACCTTCTGCGCAAGTTTCGTACTCTGCCCATAGAACTGTTTCCAAATTGAAAGTTTTCCTTCTTTGAAGAGCTTATATGCTTTGGCAAATTTCTCCCTTGGGATTTCTCTTCCATAATTAAGCAGAGTTGAAATCGGTCTCACTATCTTTTTGCCTCGTATATTCCAATATTTAGTGCCATAAGTCGTTTTTCCCGCACTTTCTATGGCTTTATTGAATAATCCTCCAATCATAACAAAATCAGCAAAAATAAGGGCCTTTTGGATATCTCTATAGCCTTGGATATTCCCATCGGCGATAATCTTGCACCTTCCGTTAATTTCGGCCTTTATACATGCTATATCCCTGATTAAAGAAAAATACGGATAATGGAGTCCCAAATTAGATGATGTAAGACAACTGCCTCCTCCTCCTATACCAACCCTACAATAATCAACCCCGGCTTTTTCATATTCTCGATATGTTTCAGGATTTGCAATATTGCCTGTCATGATAATGATATGTCCCTTCCACTCCTGTTTAATAACTTTTACCGTATCAAGTAGTTTCGCCATATGTCCATTTGCCAAATCAATGCATATTCTATATTTGGTCGCTGACTTATTGATATTGTCTTTTAGGAGATTGTATGTCAATGACAATGAATTAAGAAAAACGTCAATTACCTCTGACAAAGAAAATGCAACAAAATTAAATTTGTTCTCCTTAATCAAATAATTAATTCTTTCTTCAATGCTATAACTTCGTGGTATTACTGCATGAATTTTTGCCGCATTGAAATCACTAACATTCTCCATTGATACAACCGAACTCATACATGATGCGAAAATTGGCAAAAAGCCGTCTTCATCATAAGGATTACACTCCTTTCTGCTACTGATTTGTGTGACTTTCTCGGGGATGATTGCTACATCGTCATAATTAAGTTTAATATTCTCCATTGTTTCTATTGATTTTGTTTTTTGATAATGCTTTCTATCTTTTCCATCTCTTCTATTGTCAAACATTCAATATTTTGATATGAAGAGAAGAAATTGCGTATCTTAATGAGCAAATTGTTACGGTACTTTTCCGCCTTGAAGTCCGCAATATCCTTTTCGGTGGCAATCCTGCAATGCTTGAGATAATCACCAACCATTGTCCCGTCTTTTTTCCAAAAGCGGTATCCTTTGACCTCGAATTGTTTTGGTGTTACCTTTGCAACCTTATCCATGATTTTTTTTTGATCCCATCCACCTATTGTGAAAATAACAAGATCACCAACTTTGATATTTTCCATATTATGTCCCATGTTGTTTTCTATTTTTGATTTTATTTTTTCTTAGTTACCTTATAGTTTATAATTTTTCCCTTATTCCTTATTAGTACAAGGAGTCCCCTTCCTTTAGGTGGGGTAATCAGCATTGCAAATATACTAATTTTTTTTGATTTTGTGTGCTTTTTTTACCTTATTTTCTGCTAATAGTTTCTCCTTCTCAAACTATTTATAAGAAAAATACCTTACACTCAAAATGAAGGTAGGATAGCAGATTTCATTATTAACGTAACGTAATAAGTCCCCATCCTTTAGATGAAGATAAAGGTAATTGATTTAGTTGACAAGTGAAGAAAATTAACATGAATTTGAAAAATAATGAAATTTTGCTAAAAATATATAATTTATTTAAAATAAGATAAAGCTATGTTAGATAAAACATTACGGGCTGAACCCGAGAGTATTATTTTTAATTTCAATATTACAAACCACCAAGAATATCCTTTAGCAGCATTTGCACGCCTTGAGTTTATTGGCACTACACGGATGGAAGGAGATCCTACTACTGCAAATAAAAATCCAAATTTCGCAACGAATGATATTCCAATCAATAGACAGCATATTTGTACTATTACCCTTGAAAAGACTGATAGGTTATATGCATTTTGCTTTTCGACTGTACCGTTGGCTTATTTACGTTTAATCTTATATAATGCTTCAGGAATGTATGAGATGGCAGACTTTTATCAGCCTACTATTATTTACACAACGGATATTCTGAACAACTCGGTGGTGGATAGCAATGGATCATGGGTCCTTAATTATGATATAACGATCCACCCAAAAGAACAATTAATGCCAATCTCACAACTGTCAGATAATTTCAGAGGGATTAACCCAAATTTATGGCAATCTTTAACACAAATACCATTTACGGGTGGCGACAAGAACTATATTTTGCCATACAAAATATTCAATAATCCTTCTGCCTATTTCGTCAACAAATATAATACACAAGAGGATTATTGGAACTACTACCCAATAGCCGAACATACGGATAGAGACGGATGGGGTGTAATAGGGCAAGCTTACAGATATTTGAGACCAATTCAAGTAACGAGCAAGATTGAATATCAAACCGCAAATGGAACAACACTGACTAACGTGACGGGAGGGACAATTACTCTAACAGCAGATCGCTCCGGATACAATAAGTTCACAAAAACCTATTCCGGCGGTATTTTAACAATGTATCCGGTTCCTATTGGTGCTGATATTAAATTGATCGCCGAACCCTTAAGCGGTTACACTATAACAGAAAACGTAAAAACTATGACGAATGTCGGCGCAGACATTAACAACACAATAACCGCCGTTTCTTCAACTTTTATAGCAAAGCAGAGTTCATCTGTACCAATCGTTACGGTTATCCTATTACCGGTTAAAATTTACAACATAAGCAACTATAATGATTATTCTGTCGGCATAAGATTGAAAATTTATTCCCGAGAACAAAATTCATCAGAACCAAAGGAATTGTTAACTACTGTGTCTTGCACAATGGACTCCAATCCAGGCAATAGGACTATTGAGGCATACAATGGAACTGTTCGAATAAACTCTGCGAAAGTAACAAAACGGTACTATGGTGAAATAGAAAGTGTAGCCCCTGTAAAATTGGAAGATACGCAGTTCAAAAGCCACGATTCAAAATACAACCTAATCTTGACCTCATATGAAAAAGGATTGAGACAACTGACAATTGAAATTATTTCCTCTATTACCGGATGGGACGTCTCTACTGCTAGTAGTAAGCTATCTACATTTGATACAAGCACTGAAAAGAAACTGATATTGCTATCTAGTACGTCAATAATAACAGCAGAACAAGGATATGCAGATCTCGCAAATATCGGTGCAGAAAGCAATGTTGAGAAAGTTAATAGCACCACAGGCGGACTTATATGGGATGGGGAACAAAAAAATTTGGATGCTTATTGTTATGTGATGCCGGTAGCATCCGGACGTAGCTATACCATTGAGGTCCGTAATGCAAGCATGAAGTGGGTCAATACCGACATCACTGCTCCAAGCGGAGTATTTACGTGGGAGATTACTAATGCACAGGGGCGTTCTCTCGCAGACGGAGTAATTCCGAAAACATTGCCATATGACATATCCTTCATTATGAGCCGATGGTGCGATGTGAGAAAAAACCTACCTAACGGGCAAACCATTTCAAAAACTTTTACGTTAGAGAAAGGTAAAAGTTCCGGCACTTTCTACGTTGGAGATTTTATCTTAGATAGATATTCTCGTGTAACTTATTTTATGTGCGACAACCCGATAGAAATGGTCACTCCTGTAAGTAGCCAATCTAATCAGATGGACGTCGAGTGGTACACTTCTTCTAGAATAACCATAGGGAAGGATACATTTAATATCAAATACAATCAATAGCAGAGAGATGTAATCTACATCGTCAGAAACAAACGCATAAAAGTAGTGGCGCAGGATGGTTTTCCATCCTGCGCTAATATTATTTTTTCGCTATATGTTCGCAACAAATGTACAACAAAAAATCACATCCCGTATACCGAAATGTGATTTAATGACTAAATTTGCCCGTACAAATTGCATAAGTACACTTGCCACACCTTAAATTAAGGATATATCGTGTTCTGCCACGTGAACTTCCTCAAAAAATAAGTTTTTGATAAATGGCAAGGTGTCATTGCAGTGACCCCAAAAAGCCTGTGAGCGTACAGGACTACAAGCGTTACCGTCTTTCAAGATGGGAGCGCGTCCGCACTCATTGTCGCAAGTTGCCCAAGGTTGGGCATAAGGGATGGAACGCACAGAACCCATCGTAAAGAAAACTGTGTAGGGAGGCGGCAGCACCACTGCTGTCTCTCTTTATTATAAATATATGATTTTACCTAATAATTTCAACTAAATAACGGAGGTATTTCCAAGCCTAAAGTGCATACTTCCGTTATTTTTTATTTATCGTTTTTAAAATTGTTTCTTTATGCGTCTGTCTAAACGACTGCATTAGTGGGAAGAACTCAAGAAAAAGGTCTTTAGTAACCTTGACATCATAGGCTGCATCGTGAAAGTTGGTATTTTCATCTTGCGGCAGAAACATTTCACTAATGGCTGCTAATTTGAAATTCGGCATAAACTGCCTATACGGACCTGCCAATGCACTATAGATATGGATAAGATCAATAGATACTCCTTTATAAAAAAAGTTTCCTTTTCCAAATGTTCTGTAACCACCCAATCCGTCAGATACCTTATTCCGTTGAAAGAACCAATACATGAGTTTGTCATCAAAACTTCCGTTGTTGTAACCGACAGGAATAAATTTATCCCGTGTGTCAAAAGGATTAACATATTTTTTCAGCTTATCAATAAATTCCTGAAATACTTGTCCCTCAGGAGTGTATGCTTCTAAGTCCTCCTTTGTCACACCTGCGATTTCCAACGATTTGTCATTTATCAAAGCCCCTTCAAAAGGTTTGATATGATAGTCAAATCCTTCTTTAACAATAGGCACCTTGTCCTCTATAACAACAATATACCCACTGAGCTGATGGATGCCGACAAGATTGTCCAATACACCTGTATAACCAATTTTTGGCGTTCTGTCTTCGTTCAGAAGTTTCTCTCCATTTTCGTCTCTTAAACAATCAACTCCCGTAGGAAGATTTGTTGTTTCAAAATCATAAATAAAATATTTTTCTACATTTCTCATAGTCCTTGCTCTAAAATATCCTTAAACCACTTGGTGTTATTGACGATGAAACGAATGTAGTAATTCTTGTCTTCGTCAATATATCCTTTTTTTATTTTCTTAATTCCGCTGATATTGATATCAGACGGCAGCTTCTCTTTGAAATATACAAAACATTCTTCAAAAGTTTTGTCATCCATATCATTTTCCCAATGTAGGGCATATGCGGCTATACTTGAATGATCTTTCGATAGTTGCAGAATTGCGCCATCATCAAAGGCTAAGGCTTCTTGTGATTTTTTTCTAAACGGATGTTCTGTTTTGTACCATTTATTATTAGTCGGGAAAATAAAAATACCAAACATAAGTGTTTTTTTGAAAGTATGGCTATATTTATATATGGATGCGAAAAGCACGGAAAAGTATTTGCGGGTCGGAAAAACAGGAATTTCGCTACCATTGCTTTTTTAACGGGACCGTAAATAAAGAAAGGAGGACTGGCGAGCCCTTCTTTCGACTTTTCCCGTCTATCGGCTTACTGAAACGAGTATATTCCTCTTAATTTTTGAAGGAATCTCCTTCTCATTCTTAAAAATTTCTATTACGGTATCATATACCTTCATATAAGCATCAACCGAAGCGTCCTCAATCTTGTTGCCGCAAATGCCCTGTCTTCTCAAAGAATGGCCAAAAAGATTCAGATAGCCATCCTGAATATCAATTTTCAATGAATGCACAGGAGTTTCAATAGGTTCCTGATTATTTGACTGCAGCCACTTATTGTAGTTGGCAATTGAAATTGATCTAAGTCCACGAACCTTCATGAACTGCTTAAGCGTACCACGATACTGCTCTTTCTGAAAATTAAGATTCCTCATTTTTATAAAATTTTTGATTTTGTTAAACATATTCCTTGTATGTTTTTGTTTTACGTTGCAAAGATAATAAAATTAAATTGATTTCCAAAAAAACTAATAATTGCATATCAAAGACTCTGTTATCTTTCTTCTATTCTCCGCTTTGGCCGCGACATTATAAAAATGTTCAAGATCAAATTTTTTATAGCCACCCCAATATTTCCCTATGGCCTCGTTGTCCTTGATGCCATTATTGGACCATGTTGACAGGATAAATATCTTGTTCTTCAAAAGATCAGACAATTCTTTTTCATTGCCTTCATCCCATCCGCAGAAATAATCCGTATATAATCCCAAATACGGCGGATCACAATAGAGCATTGAATTGCCCTTGTATTTTTCTGTTTCTGAACCGATGAAAGTCTTGAAATCCTCATTGTGGAAAATATATTCCCTGCTGTGCATTTCATCAGATATCTCCTTTACGGATTCCGCCAACATTTCTACGTTCTTTTCATTCAGGCGGGTGTTGATCTTACAGAACGGTAGATTCCATTCCCCCTTACGGTTAAAACGCATCATACCATTGAATCCTGTACGTGACAAAAAAAGAAACAGCATAGTGTCTTTATTTTCATTGAATTCATCTTTTATCTTTCTATAATAATCATATCCATACTTAGCTAATTCCTGCCCATGATATCCCAACTGTTCCTTCACCCTATCAGGATTGATTTCTCCGCTCTGTATTGCTTTATAGAATTTAATGATGTGCGGATTAATATCTGCGCAAACAACCCTCTTAATTGTTTTCGGACAATTGAATGAGACAACGCCCGTGCCCATAAAAGGCTCTATCCATGTGCCTATTTCAGGGTTTTCAGCTAATATCTTTTCAGCGCATTCATTGATAAATGATATCAATTTAGTCTTCTTTCCTTGTATCTTCAACGGCGGAATTATCATTATCTTCTCCTTCTTCTAAAACTCTATTTGCAAACTTATTGTATTCCTGTCTTATAATGCTATAAAACTCATTTCTCGTAATCTCCTCATATTCTTTAAGGAATTTTTTATCAAAGTCTTCAATATATGGATTGGTAACAATATCGACTTTTCCTAATTCGTCATATTTAAAAAATGTTAGATCTTGATAGGGAGTTGTCAAACATGAACGTAGGACTATTCCATGAAGTTCTCGAACATTATCATTCTCGAAACAGCTTGAACAATGATAATCAGGACATATTAATTCAATAAACCCATCATCTTCACGCTTTTTATAATATTTTCCCATAAGGTCATCGAGTCTGCCATATCTTATCTTCAAATTTTCTTGAGACAACCTCTCTTTCTCTTTATCTAACTCTTTGATTCGAGTCTCATTGTCGTGGATCTTTCTCTCTTCTTTTTTAGTCAAAGGCATAATAGAATTAATTTTCTTTAAAAATACAAAAAAGTCTCCTCATTTTTTCTGAGAAGGCTTTCCAAGTGTCAAAAAAATACAAACTAAATCAAGAAACCAATGATAACGAGCAGGATTCCAAGAACTAAATCCACAATAATGAAACGCTCATGGTGGTTTTCGATATATTCCTCTACGGCGTTATGTACAGGAAGGTGTCTGTCGTTTGCGTCCAATGCAGCACCGATTAAACTGAGAATGATTAGGGCGATGCCCAATACGATAATAAAATTTCCCATGACTAAAAATTAATTTTAAAATTTTTTGTTATTGCTTCAGGTGGTATGACCTGTTCCGTATAGACAGCCTTTTCCATATTCGGATCATAGAAAAAATGCATGTCTTTCGGCAACTTATCCACATCTATAAATAATAGAGAATATTCAATTTCTTCTTTTATGGATTCTTGTTTATTTAATTTTGCAAAAAGAAAACCTGATAACTTCAATTCTTGAGAATTGTTTTTATCTGTAAACAAATAAACTCTTTCAGGATACGAAAAAACATTACTGCCATGCTTCGGAACTATGCCTTCTTTTTTATTGCTTCAATATTGGCCGAAGGAGTCCAATGGAACAACAATAAACAGTTTTCCTTAATATAATCCGTACAATCTCCTGAATAAATAGGCTCGAACTGCATATATTGCCAATCTCTCCCATTGTTATCTTCCTTTTGCGTTTCGCAGCCTAAATAATAGCCTAATTTTTCCATGTCCTGTTTCATGTCATTCACATTGCCTCCAATATCAGCAATACAGACAATAATTCCTACATTGTTTTCGGCATTAGCCTTATATATTTGCCAATCGTGCAGGCTATACTTTTGCTTGATCTCTTTTATGGCCTTTTCTACCTCCCAAGTTATCAACCTTGGTTCCCAATCCTCCAAAAACAGAATATTCAATGGCTTTTTGAAAATAATCTGTTCTTTATAATCTTTATAACATTCAGACAGTTCTTTTCCGTCTATTTTGTCTATATTTAGACTTTCCAATAATAATGCTGAAAGTAATTTATTATATTGTCCTTCCGTTATATAGCATTTCCTGCCCATAAATTCTCTTTTTCCTCAAATATATAGTTTTTTTAAACTATTTATAGTAAAATATGTTTAAAAAATGCGAAATTGTCTAATAACTGAGGAACAACTTAATTTTCTGCTTGATAACGGTGCCGCATGTATTAAAGAAGAAAAGGGTGGAATTGATATACGCATGAATGTTTTAGCCGAACTTATATATGACAAATCATTAGAATATTCTGCTGAAAATAAAG
>ERZ1026876.552-NODE-552-length-21734-cov-11.164860_pt1 | contig 21734 bp, 16 predicted proteins | sample MGYA00380168_ERZ1026876 | MGnify/ENA primary metagenome ERZ1026876 (study PRJEB33269, sample SAMEA4719804) | human gut metagenome | biome: human-associated habitat; feature: organic feature; material: feces | place: Cameroon | collected 2013-10 ... | reverse complement strand
GATACTCCCATCCGCGCAGCCATCTCCAGAATTTTTTCATAGTTCGGGTCAGATGTGGATTTGTACAGAATTCCATTTGGCAGGCGCAGCGCTTCTCGTTCTATTTCGGCGTTGATCAAAAATGTTGGCATCAGAAGCTCCGCTGCAAGGGTATTAGCCTGCCATTCTTCCCATGAGGGCTGGCCGTTTCGTTCCCGATAGGCAATGTGCCCACGGCACTTGACTGCTTTTCCGTAGTCGTTCGGAAACTGGTCAGTCAAAATCTGGTGTGCCGCCTCATGCGCTATCGTAAAATTTCGGCATCCAGTGCAGCTGTCCGTTGCAAGGGCGGAATCGATTACAATGTCCCTCGGCATGAACACCTCTACAAGCTTTGTCCCGTCCCCCAAAATCACGGTAAAACTGCATTTCTGGAAAACGGTCAGCCCGAGGATGCTGCCATCGCTGCACAGCGGCAGCATTTTTACATTCAGCCCAAGGATAGAACTTGCAAGCCGTTCAGGGTCAATGGGTTCCGGGGCATCCTTGCTGATTCCGAAGCGGGTGTAGTACAACTCGATATACCTACCCGCTATGTGCGAAAGGTCTGCACGAGATAAGTACCTTGCCATTACGAAGCACGGCTTTCTGGCATGGAGCAGTAGGCTTCTACGAACCACTTGCCCCGTTCGAGCCAAAGATTCCGCTTCTGCCCGCAGATCATGCAAGTGAAGCATCGGCCCTTCCCGCCAAGGCGCGATGTGCCATGCCTGACAGCCAAAACGCGATCAATCCCGTAGATATGGCTTTTGTCGTAGTTGATGGCAAGAGGGCGGATCTTTCCATCAGGAGTAAAGCGAACGTCCACTTCAACGTATCTCTTTTCACGGTGGAGCTTGTAGTCATCACGCATCGAGGGGCCTCCTTCTCTTTTCTAAGTGATCTTACGGTGGTTTTATTTGCGCTTATTAACACCAAAAAGATGTTTATGGCTTGATTATACTGTAATTGGTTTTAATTGTCAACTACAATTTTCTCGAGAATTTTTCGAGACACTGTTGATTATACGCAAAGACTCTCAACGACCCTGACAACAACCTACTGTAGCGGTTTGCGGGGCATGGAAATTAGTCTGAAGAATTTCTTTTACTTTTTTAATCAATATAATCGGAAATAAAAAGGCACCGGAGTTTCCCTCACATATCCAAAGGATACGGAAGGCTCTGGTGCCCATTTATTATGCTAAAGAACTACGATTCAGTGAATCTCCTGCTCTAATTCATCGAACAGCGCACAGGAAAAGAACTGACCAAGCGTGATATCAAGACCATCACAGAGCTTTTTAATGGTGGCGATGGACACACGCTGACGGGATGGGTCGAGCATACTATATACCGTAGATGGTGTCACACCCGCGCGGATCGCCAACTCGTTTGGACGCATTTCCCGCTGGTCGCAGAGCTGTTCAAAGCGTCTGGCAACGGCATCTTTTACTGTCATGATGAAATTCACCTCAATGTGATGGTACAGAAGTTCGTGCAGTTTTGCGTACGCAGCTGCGTATATCATGAAAGTATTTTACGCTATAGAGAATACGTGGCTGCGTAACGACAAAGAATATATTTAACAAAAAGGTATCCTCCACATGGAAAATGGAGGATACCGTTCCTTTGACATCGTTGTCTATAATCTCATCTTATTTTATCATGGTTATATCTGGGATTCAATAGAAATCATCATAAATGTATCACATTTGACCCTGAAAAAACATCGCGAAGGCCGGATTGTTTTTGTGTCATGTCCAGTTTTGTATAATAATTCCAGTTGTAAACGAAGATTGAGAAAATAAGGGGTCAGATGAGGGTCTAAACAGTAGGAGGAAACAGCGATGGCGCGACGAGGAGAAAACATTCGCAAGCGTAAGGACGGTCGGTGGGAAGGCAGGTACATCAAGGCGCGCACACCGGAGGGGAAGATCCAGTGGGGTTACGTTTACGGAACGGCCTATGCGGAGGTCAAACGGGTACTAATCCAGAGAAAAGCGGAGGCGGGGTTCTACAACCTGAATCAAACCGACCTGACCTTTGAAGTACTGGCCGAGGTGTGGCTGTACTCCCTGAAAAACGCTATAAAAGAATCCACCTATGCGCATTATTCGTACACACTGCACAAATATCTTCTTCCGGTTTTGAGCAAGGTGCCCGTTGCATCCCTTGAGGAAAGCTTTCTGGAACAGGCCATGCAGCAAATCATCACGCCCACAGATGCGTCACACAAGCCACTGGGAAACTCCTCTGCCCGGGAATGCCTCTCGATGCTGCGACGTATCTGCAAATATGCCGCTCATTTACGTCTGATTCGTCCAATGGAGCTGGAAGTTGCGCTGCCAAAAGCCATCGACAAAATTTCTGCGCCTCTCTCCCCGGCGGAACAGCAGCGACTTCATCAATATGTACAGGCGAACCCCACGCCTCGCAAAATCGGCTTACTACTGGGGCTGGAATTGGGGCTTCGAATTGGTGAGATCTGCGGCCTGCAATGGGGCGATTTTGACCTGAAACTCGGCACGCTGAACATCAATCGGACGGTCTGCAGAATTTCCTGTGGAAACGGCCATACAAAGGTGGTCATCCAGACACCCAAAACCCGCACTTCTCGCCGGGAAATTCCCATCCCAAAGCAGCTATTGCTGATGCTGAAAAAGCTGCGCGGAAGCGCCAGCAATGCCGCATGGTTCCTGTCCGGCAGCGAGTCCAAGCCCACCGAACCCCGCTGCTATCGGAAAAGCATCAAAGCGTATCTGAAGCAGGCGACTGTCCGTCAAGTGCGCCCGCACGCACTGCGCCACACCTTTGCAACGACCTGCCTGCAGGCGGGGTGCGATGTAAAGACTCTTAGCGAGCTGTTGGGACACGCCAACGCCAACATCACCTTGCAGCGCTATGTGCATTCTGACCTGATCCGAAAGCGCCGGGAGATGAACCGGATATTCTCCCATCAGGTGTCAATGAGGAGTAGGAAAACGCAAAGTTTAATGGAATAACGTTATATTTTGCTCATGGCCCTCCATTTTCCATGTGAAGGATACCCCTTTACTGCGGAAAGGGGTGAACAAGGTGGCATTGCGTCTGTTTGAGCACAACGAGAAAGCATATCATGCGGCAGTCCGGATGATGGAGCAGTACGGCAAGGCTGCTATTGTCCACCCCACCGGCACCGGAAAGAGCTACATTGCGTTCAAGCTGATCGAGGACAACCCGGAGAAGGTCGTGATCTGGCTTTCGCCCAGTGAATATATCTTCAAGACACAGCTGGAGAGCCTGAAAAGGAACGACTCGGACTTTCCGTTGGCAAACGTTCACTTTTATACCTATGCGAAGCTGATGTGCTGTACCGAAGGCCAGCTTGCAGAAATCGCAGGACTTCAGCCCTCTTATATCATATTGGACGAATTCCACCGTGCCGGCGCGGAATGCTGGGGCGAAAGTACGGTGGCTTTATTAAAGTTATGCCCGGACGCAAAACTGCTGGGGTTGACAGCAACAAACGTCCGGTATCTGGACAATAACCGTGACATGGCCGAAGAGCTTTTTGATGGCCGTGTTGCGAGCGACATGACCCTTGGCGAAGCAATCGTCAGGGGTATTTTGCCTACTCCGAACTATGTGACCACCGTCTATCAGTACCAGAAAGACTTGGCACGTTATCAGACAAGAGTGGACAATCTGCGTTCTCCCGGCATTCAGGATGTGAATCAAAAATATCTGGATGCCCTGCGCCGTGCTTTGGAACAGGCAGATGGATTGGATAAGGTTTTCGCTCATCATATCACGAATAAGTCTGGAAAGTACATCGTGTTCTGCGCCAACAAGGAGCACATGGACGAAATGATCTCTCATGTGCCGGAGTGGTTTGCAAAGGTGAGTGCGGAAGTGGCGGTCTACGAAGCCTACTCGGATGACCCCGGTACAGACAAGGCTTTTGCCGAATTCAAGACGGATGAGAGCGACAAGCTGAAGCTGCTGTTTTGCATCGACATGCTCAACGAGGGCGTCCATGTGGAGGGGATTTCCGGGGTCATTCTATTCCGACCAACGATTTCGCCCATTATCTACAAGCAGCAGATTGGCCGTGCACTAACTGCGGGGGATAATTCCGCTCCACTTATCCTCGATGTTGTCAACAACTTCGAAGGTCTATGCAGCATTGCGGGGTTACAAGGCGAGATGCAGGAGGCTGTCTACCGCCTGAATGCCAACGGTGAGGGCGATAGGATCATCACCGAACGGTTTGAAGTTGTCGAGCAGGTGCATGACTGCCGGGTGCTGTTTGAGCGGCTGCAAGCAAGCTTGTCCTCTGGTTGGGACCATTATTTTTCGGAAGCAAGCATTTACTATGCGGAGCATGGCAACCTGAATATTCCAAAACGTTATACCACTCCTGCGGGACTGAGTCTTGGCGAATGGGTCATTGCTCAGCGGAGAATTCGGGCAGGACAGCGTACCGGAATTCTGACGCAACAACAAATTGTACGTCTGGACAGTATAGGGATGCAGTGGAGCAGCCGGAGTGATATGGTATGGGATCGCGGACTAGAAGCGGTGAAAAAATATAGAGAACAGTTTGGTAATCTGCTTGTTCCCAAAAAATATGTAGACGATGCTGGTTTTGCGTTGGGACATTGGATCATCAATATGCGGAGAAGTTACATTGATGGAAGATTGTCGCAAAAACACATTCAAGAGTTAAATGAACTGGGCATGAGTTGGAATGCTTTCGATGCAAAGTGGGAACAAGGCTATGGACTTGCTGTTGAGTACGCTGCAGAAAATGGCAATTTGAATGTTCCGGTGAGTTATGTGACTTTAGAAGGCCAAAAATTGGGGCTGTGGCTTTGCAACCAACGTGCTGCCTATCTAAATGGAAAACTCTCCTCCGACCAAATCAACCGATTGGAAACAATCGGGATGTACTGGGGCAACCGGAACGACCGGCAATGGAACGAAGTTTATCAGGCCGCAAAGCGATACTTTGAGGCGAACGGAAACCTTAATGTGCCTGTTAGCTATGTTTCACCAGAAGGATATGCTCTCGGAAAGTGGGTCAGGCGGCAGCAATATGCCCATCAGAAGCCGGAAAAAAGCAATGCCGTTCTGTCACCGGAGCGTGTTGCGTTGTTGGATGCCATCGGAATGCAGTGGGAGAAACCTGATCCGTGGCAGCACCGGTACAAGCTGGCGCAGGAATATAAAAAAGAGCATGGAAATCTGGATATTCCGGTAAAATACAAGACTGCGGATGGCATTTGGCTGAGCCGATGGGTGTACAACCAAAAACGGCTGTTGCAAAGCGGGTCGGAAAAGTTGAGCGAAGAACAAAAGAAAAAGCTAAAGGAGTTATTGGGGTATTATGTCAAAATTTCAGCATGATGTGATGCTAAAGTTCGTTAAAGTCGTTGATTTGATTATGATTACGATTCCGTTTGCGGTTTGTTGGCATGGGTATTATTCGTATCAGGTGTACGCAAAATTTGGCTGGAAGGGCAATTGGGCCATCATTGGTCTGTTTGCGGTGTTGTTCTTCCTGCTGGGAAAGGTCTACGATGCGTTCTGGATGTCTTTACAGCGTATTTCGGAGTTGATTTACGGGCAAGTGCTGGCGGCAATGGCGACAGACGGCATTCTGTATATCGTGATCTGCCTGATGTCTCGGCGGCTCTGCAATATCCTGCCGGGTATTGCGGCGATTGCCGGACAGGTCGTGATGGCTTCAATCTGGGTCAAATGCGCCCATAGCTGGTATTTCCGGACTTTTCCGCCTCAGCCCACCGCAGTGATTTACGATGTCCGGCATGGCTTGGAAAAGCTCATCAATGAGTATGGCCTTTCGAAAAAGTACGATGTCAAGATGACAATGAGCGTGGAAGAGTGCCTGAACGACCTGAGCCTGCTGGATGGAATGCAGAGTGTGTTCATCAGCGGTGTTCACAGTCATGAGCGTAACATCATTCTGAAATACTGCGTGGGGCAGGGCATCAATGTGTTCGTGATCCCTCGTGTGGGCGATGTGATTATGAGCGGTTCACAGCCGATGCACATGTTCCACCTGCCGGTTTTGCGGGTGGGCCGGTATATGGCAAGCCCGGAGTACCTGTTTATCAAGCGGGCTATGGACATTGTGATCTCGCTGGCCGCCCTAATCATCCTCAGCCCAATTTTCCTGATTACGGCAATTGCGGTCAAGTCGGATGGAGGCCCGGCGTTCTATAAGCAGGTGCGTCTGACCAAGGATGGCAGACAGTTTGAGATTCTGAAGTTCCGCTCCATGCGGGTGGATGCCGAAAAGGATGGTGTGGCCCGCCTTTCCACCGGCGACAAGGATGACCGAATTACTAAGGTCGGTCATATCATCCGTGCTTGCCGACTAGACGAGCTTCCGCAGTTGTGGAATATCCTCCGGGGTGATTTATCTATTGTTGGTCCTCGTCCGGAACGGCCGGAAATCGCTGCCCAGTATTGTGAGGAAATGCCGGAGTTTGCTCTGCGGCTGCAGGCCAAGGCGGGTCTGACCGGCTATGCACAGGTGTACGGCAAGTACAACACTACTCCTTACGATAAGCTGCAGATGGATCTGATGTACATCGCACATCCCAGCCTGATTGAGGATCTGAAGATCATGTTGGCAACCGTCAAAATCCTGTTTATGCCGGAGAGCACGGAAGGTGTGGCAGAGGGTGCGACCACGGCGATGGGGCAGGAAGATTGTGAGGAGACAGGAGAATGAAAGTTGCGGTAGTATCGATTGGTAGTTTTGATACACAATACTCGGACTATCATATCATGCGTGATATTGTCCTCGGCCTTCTGGAGCGAGGACATGAGGTGAATTTGATTCAGAAGCAGTATTTGGATACGCCACAGTATCCGCAGCAATTTGAAAAGTACTTAAAAGGTCAGCTTCAAGTACAAAATATTCGTTTTGAAAAGAAGGCAAAGGCTGATTTAAAGGCCCGTTATTTGGCAGATCTGTCCTATTACAAACAAGCTTGTACGCTAATGAAAAAAGACAAGCCGGATAAGATCCTTCTACAGTCTAATAACACTGCATTTTTTACAGTGTTCTACGCAAAACACATTTTAAGATGCCCGATTCTCTATAACGAACAGGATATCTTCCCGGAGAATGCTTTTTTTGCGGGCATTCTTTCTGAGAGCAGTCCGGTCTACAAGGTGGCTCATGCGCTGCAAAAATACGCCTATAAAAATGCAACGGCACTCAGTACGATTTCCGATGACATGAAATATACTATCGTTACTCGGTACGGCATCTCGGAGGATAAGGTGCAGGTGATTTACAACTGGGGGCACGAGGAATTGAAAGCCCACAGTGATGAGAAAAATGTTTTCCTGAAAAGGTATCCGAAGAAGCCGGGTGAGTTCCGTGTGGTGTATGCTGGCAATCTAGGCAAGATGCAAAATGTGGAGCTTATATTGGAGACCGCTGCTTTGATGAAAGATGATAGGGATGTCAGCTTTTATATTGTCGGTGGCGGTGTGAACGAGGAACGACTTAAGACGTTTGCCAAAGAAAAAGAACTGAGCAATGTGACGTTCGTTGAAATGCAGCCGCCTGAAGAAGTGGCAGATCTCTATGCTGCCGCAGACGTCAATGTGATTCCTCTTCAAAAGGGGCTTATCTATGCGGCGCTTCCGAGTAAAACGGCGGACTGCTTGATTGCTGGAAAGCCAATTGTAACTTGTGTTGATGATGCGTCGGAGTTTGCTAAGCTGGTTGGAAGGTACGGAATAGAGAACGCAGGGACAAACCAGCCGGAAAATGTAAAACATGTTATTCTGCAACTAAAGAATGACAGCCGAACGTGCGATGATGCGACACTGTGGGGTGACTATTTTACAAGAAATAAGAGCGTTGCGGCACACTGTGATGCGGTAGAACAAATGGTGTAATGTATGAAAGTCCTTTTTATTAATTCTGTTTGCGGCATTGGCAGCACAGGCCGTATTTGCACAGACCTTGCTCAGCAACTGGAAGCCGAAGGCAACGAGGTCAAAATCGCCTATGGCCGCAAAGGCACGGTGCCAGAACGGTTCCAGAAATATGCCATTCGTATTGGCACGGACTGGGACTGCAAGATGCACGCTGTCCAAACCCGCCTGTTTGACACGCACGGGTTTGGTTCTAAACAAGCAACCAAAAAGTTCCTGAAGTGGGCGGAGGAGTATAAACCCGACCTACTGTGGCTGCACAATCTCCATGGTTACTATATCAATGTAGAGATGCTGTTTGATTGGATCAAAAAGCATCCTGAAATGCAGGTGAAATGGACGCTGCACGACTGTTGGGCCTTCACTGGCCATTGCTCGTACTTTACCATGGTAAAGTGCGAGCAATGGAAGAGCCATTGTTCGTACTGCTCTCAGCTTCGCCGTTACCCGGCTTGCTTCGCAATGAGCTCTGTCAGTAAGAATTTTGAACGCAAGCGCAAGGCTTTTACCGGAGTGAAAAACATGACCCTCATCACCCCTAGCAAGTGGCTTGCCGATTTGACTCGCCAGAGTTTTCTGAAAGAGTATCCGGTCGAGGTGCATTACAACACCATTGATACCAGCATCTTCAAGCCGACTCCCAGTGACTTCCGGGAGCGCTATGGCCTACAAGATAAGATCATTGTGCTGGGCGTTGCTAATGTCTGGGAGGATCGTAAGGGCTTGTTTGACTTCTATAAGTTGGCGCAGATGTTGGATGGTAAATATGCTATTGTGTTGGTCGGCTTGAGTGAAAAACAGATCAAAGACCTGCCGAAAAATATCAAGGGTATCCAGCGCACCAATAGCCCGCAGGAATTGGCTGCGATTTATACGGCGGCGGATGTTCTGGTGAACCCTAGTGTAGAGGAAACCTTTGGAATGACCCCGGTGGAAGCACATGCGTGCGGAACACCCTCTATTGTGTACGAAGATACAGCGTGTGAAGAAGTTGCACGACAAAATGGAAATACTGTTGTGCCGCAGGATGTAAACGCGTTGTATGAAGCAATAACAGGTTGCAAATTTAATGGGGGGGGGTAACAAATAATACGTACCGATGCACGATTATTTGCATTCCTCGCACGAATAGTCCGCAGGAACTGGCTGCGATTTATACGACGGCAGATGTATTTGCAAATCCCACGTATGAAGATAATTACCCGACTGTCAACTTGGAAGCACAGGCATGTGGGACAAGGGTGGTTACTTATGACACAGGTGGATGCAGAGAAACAATGATGAATTGAGGAAGTAATGGACAGAAGAAATTCTACTAAAAGATTTTTATCATATTTTGCGCTACTTTTTATTATTATACTTTTATTATGGATTGTTACACCATCTCATGTAATCAGAAACAATTGGCTTGTTATGGTAACATTTTTAATAAACGGAGTGCTTTGGACATGCTTTCTATTATATGAAGTATCAAAGCATCCATACTCGTTTTCTGTTATACATTGGACATTCTTTTTACTGTTCTTCTTTTTTGCTGCAATCGTACAGTATATGAACAATGAGTTCCCCTGGATAGATTATAGAAGCGATAATGTTCTTATCAAGACGAATTTAATCCTTACGCTGTGGACATTTGGGGTTATTGTGGGCCAAAACACTAGAACCTTGATGGCGAAACGTAAAAGCAGGTTAAAGGAAAAGCTGACTAGTCGTATAGAATGCAATCATATAATGGCTACGGTTGCGATAGCAATGATTATTGCCTTAGTACGAGTAAAAACCATTGGATTGTCTAATTTGCTTTCAAGGGGAACCAGTTCTTACTCTGTAAGTGATAATGGATCGATTTCCATGCTCATTGAAAAATGCATGCAAGCGATATCGTACTTTTCTACAGCCATTATAGTATTAGCCTATAAAAAAAGGAACTGTGGTTTAGGTGCAATGATTGCTAGTATGGGATGTCTACTTATTGCATATCCACCAACGGGAATTGCCCGATACGCCGCAGCAGCCATTTACCTTGGGATATTGTTGACGTATTCGGAAAAATTAAAAAAGGAAAATATATTTATCTTTATACTCTTAGGTGCATTTTCCTTTGTTCTTCCAGTATTGAATGCGTTTCGAAATTTAGCGTTTAATGAGGTGGACTTATTCGAAACACTGAAAGACATTACAGATAACTTCTCTACAATGTGGCTCGCTGGAGACTATGATGCATATACAATGCTGACGCTGACAGTTGATCATGTTACAACGAGTGGAATAACTTGGATGAGACAGTTTGTCGGGGTTTTATTCTTTTGGGTGCCGAGAGCAATCTGGAAAAACAAGCCAGTAGGAAGCGGATATTTTGTCGCAGATCAGCTGGGGTGGACATTTAAAAATCTTTCATGTCCGTTACCGGGAGAAGCGTACATCAATTTTGGAATCGTTGGGGTTTTCTTCTTTGCTTTTATAATTGGAAAAATTATGAAGTTCTTAGATAGTTGCTACTGGTACCAGAACAATAAAGATGATGGACAAATAAGTGTATTGTATCCCGTAACCATGATAATGTTCTTCTTCATGTGTCGAGGGGATTTACTTTCTTCAACTGCATATATGGTGGCCTATACTGTAGTCGGTTTTATTATGTGTTCGATAAATAAGAGCGATTTCAACAGGAAAATATAATGAATAAAAGAAAAATACTTAAAAATATTGTTACACTCTATGGTATGTCAATTGCAAAAATAGTATTCCCGCTTTTGACGTTGCCCTATTTAACACGCGTCCTATCAGTTGAAAGTTATGGCGTCGTATCTTATGTTAAAGCTGTTATGCAGTATATGCAGATTGCAGTAGATTTTGGTTTTATGCTTTCTGGGACAAAAGATATTGTAAATGCTAAAGCTGATCACGCAAAACTGGAAAAGGAAGTGGGGGATATTCTCCTTGCGCGAATCTTGCTGGTAGCAGTAAGCTTTGTTGTTCTGCTTGGAATGATCGCCGTGATTCCCCTGCTGCGCGCAAATGTGGGATATACGATGCTAGCATTTATGACAGTATTTTTGTCGGTGTTTCTATTTGATTATTTCTTTCAAGGAATCGAAAAAATGCAAGTCATTGCATTACGGTTTGTTACCATGCGCGGTGTTGCAACAGCTATGACTTTCGTTTTTGTTCATTCAGATAAAGATGTTTTGCTTGTTCCTCTTTTGGATGCTGTTGGTTCGCTGGTTGCAGTATTGCTCGTATTTGTCGAGTTAAAAAAAGAGAATATAGCGATTCGTTTTTCCGGTGTTAAGGCGGCGTGGAAAAAGCTGCGAGATTCTTTTGTTTACTTTGCTTCAAACATGGCAACTACCGCATTTGGTGCTCTGAATACGTTGCTGATTGGAGCGTTTCTTCCAGCCACAGAAGTGGCATATTGGAGTGTTTGTATGCAATTAATAGGTGCGGTACAGACAATGTATACTCCTATTATAGATGGAGTCTATCCTGAAATGATCAGAACAAAAAGCTGGGATTTCATCAAGCACCTCTTGATGATTTTTATGCCAATTGTATTTGCAGGAAGTGCTTTTTCGATTGTAGTTGCGCCGTATGTACTTCAAATTGTTGGCGGAAAACAATATGTTGCTGCTACACCGCTATTCCGCTTATTGGTGCCGGTCTTAATTTTTAGTTTCCCGGCAGTGGTTCTAGGGTGGCCAACATTAGGTGCATTAAATAAAGCAGCGCAGGTAACAAAAACAACGATTATATCTGCAATTGTTCAATTGGGAGGACTGATTGGCCTTATTGTGACCGGACGATTCACAGTTCTATGGATTGCTGTGTTTCGTTGCATAACGGAGTTTGTGCTCCTGGTAAGTCGTGGATGGTATTGTTGGAAGTATAGAAAGGAATTCAAGAGATGAGGAAAACGACTATTGTATAGTTAATGTGAGTATAACAGACGATTGTGGCGTTGCCACAGTGACATAAAATTTATCGGCATTTATGAATCTAGTAAAACGGATTACAAATAGTTAAGAATAATAAAATCGGATGGTTAGTCGAAATTTTATTATTGAATGATTATTTTAAGGGAGATGGAGTGATCTGATGATAACGAAAAATAAAAAAAGTTTCGGGCATCCCTTAACAGACGAGGAAAACAAAAAAGTACAGCTTGATATTCTTAAGTATGTAGATAGGTACTGCACGGAGCATGGATTGCGGTATTTTTTGGGAGACGGAACGTTGCTTGGAGCAATCCGCCATCATGGATATATTCCATGGGATGATGATATAGATATTCGTATGCCAAGGCCGGACTATAATAAGCTGATTGAATGTTTTAATGCAAATGTGAAAAAAGAGCATTTTAAATTAGTTGCGCCCAAATCACCAGAATCTCAGTTTTATTTTGCAAAAATCATTGACACGAGAACAGTGAAGGTTGAACCATATCTAAATTATAAAAACGGTGTTTTGGGCGTGGATATTGATGTGTTTCCGCTGGATGGCTGTCCAGACGATGAGGCTTTTTTTACAAAATGGGCACTTGAGCTTTGTGGCTACAATAAAGCGCTGATTTATAAAAAGAAACGACTGACACGTTCTCTTTTAAGCGGTGCGAAGGATATAGTTTTGAATCGCACTAGAGCAAAATTTGTTCCGTTTATGACTTGTAACGAAATTGTTGATAAAGTTGCTTATATGCTGATGCAATACCCGTTTGAGAAAAGCCGGTATATATGTGCTATTGGTGTAGATGATCGCTTTCGAGTACCGGCAGAGTGTGTGCAGGATTATATTCTGGCTGAATTTGAGGATGGAATGTTCCGCATACCATATGGTTATGATGAATTATTGAAGGCTCAGTATGGAAATTACAGAAAACTTCCACCAGTTGAACAACAGGTTACGCATCATGTAAATAGTGTATATTGGAAAAAGTAAATTAAGATGGTTAAGTTATCACATAGCAAAAAGAATAATAAATAATCGGTGTTTCAGGAGGAACAAAGATGATTAATTTTACTGTTGGACCGGTAATGTCGGATGATGCAGTGCGCTCCATTGGCGCTGAACAGGTTCCGTACTTTAGAACCCCGGAGTTTTCAACGGTTATGCTTGAAAACGAGAAGCTGATCAAAAAATTTGCAAAGGCAGAAGATGATGCCAGAGTAGTGTTTATTACTGGCTCTGGAACGGCGTCTATGGAAGCCACTGTTATGAATGTTTTTGATAAGACAGACAAGGTTTTGATTGTAAATGGCGGTAGCTTTGGACATCGCTTTGTGGAACTGTGTCAAATTCATGAGATTCCTTATGAAGAGATTTGCTTGGAGCCAGGTAAGGCATTGAAAAGAGAACAGTTGGCTTTATACGATGGCAAGGGCTTTACAGGATTCTTAGTCAATGTCCATGAAACATCGACAGGCGTTCACTACGACATGGAAATGATCAGCGAGTTCTGTACGAGAAATGGAATCTTTCTGGTTGTTGACGCTATCAGCTCATTCCTGGCGGATGAGTTTGAAATGAAGCGATTAGGTGTCCAGGTGATGATTACGGGATCCCAAAAAGCATTAGCTTGCCCTCCGGGTGTATCAATAATTGTTCTGTCGAGTGAGGCCGTCAAACGGGTAGAGAGCCGTGAAGTGAAGTGTATGTATCTGAACCTAAAATCCGCACTAAAGAATGGTGAACGGGGGCAGACCCCTTTCACGCCAGCGGTTGGAACACTTCGGCAGATTAATGTTCGGTTGAAGGAAATTGAAGCCGCAGGTGGCGTTGAGAGCGAAACTAAGAAGATTTCTGAACTTGCCCGGGATTTTAGAGAAAAAATCAAGGGACTTCCGTTTGAGATTGTTTCGGAATCAATGTCCAATGCGGTAACGCCGTTACATCCCTTGAATGTTTCGGCTTACGATGTTTTTACAACACTTAAGGATGAGTATGGTATCTGGATTTGTCCCAATGGTGGTGAAATGAAGGAAACCATTTTCCGTGTTGGTCATATTGGTGCGTTAACAAAAGAGGACAATACTAAGCTTGTGAATGCATTTAAGGATTTGCAAAAGCGTGGACTTCTTTGATTGTGTGGAGGGAAGCAAGATATGGTGAAAGTTATTACATATGGTACCTATGACTTGCTTCACTATGGTCATATTAAGCTATTGGAACGCGCAAAAGCACTGGGTGACTATTTAATTGTAGGTGTCACGGCAGATGACTTTGATAAAACTCGCGGAAAAATCAATGTGCAGCAGTCATTGATGGAGCGCATTGAGGCAGTACGTGCTACAGGGCTTGCGGATAAGATCATTGTGGAGGAATATGAGGGCCAAAAGATAGACGACATTCGTAGATATGATGTGGATATATTCACAGTCGGCTCAGATTGGGTTGGAAAATTTGACTATCTAAATGAATATTGTAAAGTTGTATATCTTCCGCGAACTGAGGGGATTTCTAGTTCGGAAGTAAGGCGTGAACAATGCAAACTTAAAATGGGAATGATTGGATATTCTTCTAAGTTTGTGACAGAAGCAAAATATGTAAACGGAGTCGACGTTACAGAAGTTTACGCACCACAGAAAGACAAAGAGTGGAAGTTAGAAGGATTGTCCTATACAGAGAATTTCGAGGATTTCCTAAAAAAAATCGATGCTGTATATATTATTTCTAAACCAGAGAAGCATTATCTTGATGCTAAGAGTGCACTAAAAGCGGGAAAACATGTTCTGTGTGAGTCGCCGATAGCATTAAAGGAGAAGGAATGTGACGAGTTATATAAACTTGCACAAGAACGTGGATTGGTTCTTATGGATGCAATAAAAACAGCATATTCAACTGCATTTGAGAGACTGGTTCTGTTGGCGAAATCAGGAAAAATTGGCACGGTTGTTTCAGTTGATGCGGTGTGTACCAGTTTGAGCGACGGCATTTCGATTGCAGGCGTCGATTTGACAGAAAAATGGAATAGTATGTGTGGATGGGCTCCACTGGCGCTACTTCCTATATTTCAGATTCTCGGAACAGAATACACTGGGAAAGTAATCACAACAAAGCTTCTTAATAAAGATGAAAATATGGATGCTTTTACCAAAATTGATTTTACCTATGCAAATGCTGTGGCATCAATTAAAGTGGCAAAAGCGGCAAAATCAGAAGGAGAATTGATAGTTACTGGTACGAAGGGGTATATTTATGTTCCAGCTCCTTGGTGGAAAACAGATTATTTTGAAATTCGTTATGAAAATTCGGAGGATAACCAGAGATTTTTTTATCAACTTGATGGAGAAGGAATTCGATATGAGATTGTATCGTTTGCCAAACAGATTGAAAAAGGAAAAAAAATGAGTGCGGTTTCGGATACAGTTTCTAAAAAAATATCAAAAATCATTGAGGATTTTTATTCTAGGGTAGATTTGATAGAAATAGGTAAAAAAAATGTCTGATGTAATAAATCTTGATAATAATCAACTTCGGCAACTCCAGCTAATTGAACTAGAGATGCTGATGGAGATAGACAGAGTCTGTAGAAAAAACAAAATAAAATACTCACTTGATGGAGGTACACTTTTAGGAGCTGTAAGGCATAAAGGCTTTATCCCATGGGATGATGATGTGGATATCATGTTTACCCACGAGGAGTATGAAAAGTTTTATCGTGCGTGCCAATACGATTTGGATACAAGTAAGTTCTTTCTTCAGGATTTTAGAACGGATCCGGGGTATCGATGGGGTTATGGAAAACTCCGAAGACTAGGCACTGAATATGTAAAAAAGGGGCAAGAGCATTTAAAGCAGAGAACAGGTGTTTGTATTGATATATTTGATTACCAGTATCTCCCGGATAACCCTGTTTCAAAAAAAATGTTCCGAACTAAAATGTTCTGCTTGAGAAAAATCATGTACTCTGCGGTGGGAAAATATGAAGAAAAAAGCTTTATTATGAGAAGTTGGTACAGTATTCTTTCGTTGCTTCCAATTAAGATAATTCAAAATATCAGATTAAAAGATGTAAATAAAATGAATGGTAGAAGAAGTGAAAGAATGTCCTGTGAAATGTTTTTGGAACCAGCGAAGATGAATGGCATCAAAAGTAAACTTTTTGAGGAGTATGTAAATATTGAATTTGAAGGAATGCAATTTATGGCAATCAAAGAGTTTGACGATTATTTAACAACATCTTATGGAAACTATATGGAACTTCCACCGGTAGAAGAGCGAAAGGGTGTTATGAATGCAGTGAAATATAGACTCATACCTATAAATTATTTGGAATTATATGAAAAATATAAAGACATGATGCAAAATTAAAAAATGTTTTTTTTTTTCAATAGTTTGAAATGGAGTAAACGGAAAATGTCTGCATTTGATAACGCAACCCTTATGATCACTGGTGGTACTGGTTCTTTCGGTTCTACCGTTCTGAAGCACTTCTTGGACTCTGACTTGAAGGAGATTCGTATCTTCTCCCGTGACGAAAAAAAGCAGGATGATATGCGCCACGAGCTTCAAGCCAAGCACCCGGAGACTGCTGGCAAGGTCAAGTTCTACATCGGCGATGTCCGCAACCCCCAGTCCATCCGTGACGCCATGCCCGGTGTTGACTACATCTTCCACGCTGCCGCTCTGAAGCAGGTCCCTTCCTGCGAGTTCTTCCCCATGCAGGCCGTTCAGACCAACATCATCGGTACCGACAATGTTTTGCACGCCGCTATTGATGCCGGTGTCAAGCGTGTTGTCTGCCTGTCCACCGACAAGGCAGCTTACCCCATCAATGCCATGGGTATCTCCAAAGCCATGATGGAGCATGTTATCTTTGCAAATGCCCGTGTGGCCGCAGAGCGTGGCGGTACGACCATCTGCTGCACTCGTTATGGTAACGTTATGTGCTCTCGCGGCAGTGTCATCCCTCTGTTCATCGACCAGATCAAGGCGGGCAATCCCATCACCATCACGGACCCGAATATGACCCGTTTCCTGATGAATCTGGATGAGGCTGTGGACCTGGTTATGTTTGCATTCCAGCATGCGAACCCCGGCGATCTGTTCATCCAGAAGTCGGATGCTTCTACCATCGGCGATCTGGCCAAAGCTGTCCAGCAGCTGTTCGGTGACACTGGCACGAACATCATTGGCACTCGTCACGGTGAGAAGTTGTTCGAGACCCTGATGACCCGTGAGGAGCGTCTGCGCAGCGAGGATATGGGTCACTACTTCCGTGTTGCCGCTGACAACCGTGACCTGAACTACGACAAGTTCGTGGTCAAGGGCGAGGTACATACCATGGCAGACGAGTCTTACACCAGCCACAACACCGAGCGTCTGGACGTGGAAGGCACTGTCAAGAAGATACTGACCACCGAGTATGTCCAGAACGCACTGAAGGGCATCCCGAATGTCTAAGGAAAAACTTCTGCTGGTTGGTGCCGGTGGCTTCGGGCGCATGGTGGCGGAGCAGGCGATGCTCCAATACGATTGTGCTTTTGTGGATGACGGACAGCCGGTGGGTGCCGAGATTTGCGGTATTCCGGTGATTGGCGGTCTTGCTGATCTTCCGGAGCTGCGAAAAGAGTGCGGCTTGCTGGTGGTGGGCATCGGCAACAACCAGTTCAGGGCACAGGTGTACGAGAAGGCGAAAGCCCTTGGCTTTGCTTTTCCCAATATCGCTGCGCTCAGTGCGTATGTCAGTCCGTTTGCTGAAGTGGGCTGTGGCTGCGTGGTTCTGCAAAACGCTTGTATCCAGAACGGTGCGTCTGTCGGAAACGGTGTTCTGCTGAATGCCGGAACGGAAGTCCACTGTGATGCAGCGGTAGGAGATTACGCCTTGATCTATACCAACAGCGTTATCCGCACCGGTGCATCCGTGGGTAGCCTTGCCCGCATCGGCAGCAACGCAACGGTCTGCAACAATGCAACTGTGCCGGATGGAGCAGATGTTCCGGATTGCACAGCGGTACATTAAAGAGGTGATAGGATGAACATTCTAGTCACAGGTGCTAAGGGCATGGTGGGAACCGCCCTGTGCAACAACCTGAAAAACATTCGGGATGGGAAAAATAAGACCCGCCTGGCATTGGATATTAAAGAAATCTACGAGTATGACCTGGATTCCACCCCGGCGGAGCTGGACGAGTACTGCCAGAAGGCGGACTTCGTGTTCAATCTGGCAGGTGTGAATCGTCCGGAAAACCCGGAGGATTTCATGAAGGGCAACTTCGGTTTTGCATCTGACCTGCTGAACTGCTTGAAAAAGCACAACAACAAGGCAACCATTATGCTGTCCTCCTCCATTCAAGCTACGTTGGCTGGTCGCTTCGGTAATAGTGAGTATGGTCGTAGCAAAAAGGCTGGCGAGGAGCTGTTCTTCCAGTATGCTGAAGAAACTGGGGCTAAGGTCGCCGTCTATCGCTTCGTGAACCTGATGGGGCATAGCCGCCCCAAGTACAACAGCGCCGTCAGCACCTTCTGCTGGGCGGTTGCCAACGATGAGCCTTTCACTGTCAATGACCGTAGCACCGAGCTGGAGCTGCTGTACATTGACGACCTAGTAGAAGGGATGTTTGATCTGCTGGAAGGCAAGGAACAGCACTGCGAATTTGACGGTGTAGAGACTATTCTGAAAGAAGATGGCCGTTACTGCTGCGTCCCCGTGACCCACAAGGTCACGCTGGGCGAGATTGTAGATTTGCTGCAAGAGTTCAAAGCACAGCCGACTACGCTCATGATGCCGAAAATGCCGGACGGCTCCTTTGCAAAGAAGCTGTATTCCCTGTACCTGACCTATCTGCCTGCGGACAAGTTCAAGTATGCTTTGAAGATGAACGTGGACAACCGTGGCTCTTTCACGGAACTGGTACACACCGCCGACTGCGGGCAGGTGAGTATCAACATCAGCCGCCCGGGCATCACCAAGGGACAGCACTGGCATAACTCCAAGTGGGAGCTGTTCATCGTGGTGGCTGGGCATGGCTTGATTCAGGAGCGGAACATCAACACCGGCGAAACGGTAGAGTTTGAAGTTTCCGGTGATAAGATCGAGGCGGTCCACATGATTCCCGGCTGGACCCACAACATCATCAATCTATCTGAAACGGAAAATCTGGTGACAGTCATGACTTGCAATGAGATTTTTGACCCGAATCATCCGGATACCTTCTTTGAACCGGTGTAAAAATGCTGGTTGATGTTAGGAGAATTATATGGAACACAATTTTACATGGAAAAACGATGGGCGCACCAAGGTTATGATCGGCTGCGGTACCCGTCCGGAAATCATTCGGCTGGCTGCGGTTATCAAGCGCTGCCGGGAATACTTTGACTGCTGCGTGGTCTATTACAATCAGAACTGGGACAGAAACCTTTCCACCGTCTTCTGGGAGGATTTTGAATTGAAGAACACCTTCGGGGAGTATGGTCCGGATATTCTGGTACCTGTGGTGGGTGAGAATCTGGGCGTGACCTGCGGCAATATTCTGGGTCGCAGCTATGAGCTTCTGTCTGAATTGCAGCCGGAGGGCTATCTGGTGCTGGGCGATACCAACTCCTGCCTGTCTGCCATCTCCGCTAAGCGGCTGCACATCCCGCTGTTTCACATGGAGGCCGGCAACCGCTGCAAGGATGAGTGCCTGCCCGAGGAGACCAACCGCCGTATCGTTGATGTAATTTCCGACGTGAATATGTGCTATTCCGAGTTCGCCCGGAAGTATCTGGCTGATACCGGCCTGCCCAAGGAGCGCACCTACCAGACCGGCTCTCCCATGGCGGAGGTGCTGCACATGAATCTGGACAAGATTCAGAAGAGCGATGTTCTGGAACGCTTGGGACTAGAAAAGGACAAGTACATTCTATTGTCCGCGCATCGGGAAGAAAACATCGACTCGGAAAAGAACTTCCTGAGCCTGTTCACCGCCATCAATGCGCTGGCAGAAAAGTACGATATGCCCATCCTTTACTCTTGCCATCCCCGCAGCAAGCATCGTCTGGAAAAGAGCGGCTTCCAGCTGGATCCCCGTGTACGGGTCAACGAGCCGCTGGGCTTCAACGACTATAACAAGCTGCAAATGAACGCCCTGGCGATCGTCTCCGATTCCGGTACCCTGCCCGAAGAGAGCAGCTTCTATCTGTCCATTGGTCATCCTATTGCTGCCGTGTGTATTCGCACCAGTACGGAACGCCCTGAGGCGCTGGAAGCCGGTGACTTCATTTTGGCTGGTATTACCACCCGAGAACTTCTCAACGCCACCGATATGGCCATTAAGATGAAGCAGAAGGGTGTTCTTGGCAAACCCTGCCCCGATTATGTGGACGAGACCGTGTCCATGAAGGTGGTTCGCATCATTCAGGGGTATGTAAACGTGGTCAATAAAATGGTGTGGAGAAAATACTAATTCCACACAACGGCCATGCATCAGCATGGCTGTGCTGCTCAAGTGTGCTACCTCTTCGTGGTGAGCAGTAGGCAACGGGATTTCCTCTCGGCTAAAGCATATGATCGTTAATTCACTCTTTGGATAGGAAAAAATATAATGGGGAAATATTTTGGCACCGACGGCTTCCGTGGCGAGGCCGGTGTGAACCTGACCGCCGACCACGCCTACAAGGTGGGCCGTTTTCTGGGCTGGTATTATAATGCACTGCGGGAGCGCAACGGCAACAACGAGCCTGCCCGTATCGTCATTGGCAAGGACACCCGCCGCTCCAGCTATATGTTCGAGTACAGCCTGGTGGCGGGCCTGACCGCTTCCGGTGCGGATGCCTACCTGCTCCACGTCACCACCACCCCCAGTGTGGCCTACATTGCCCGTGTGGATGATTTTGACTGCGGCATTATGATCTCCGCCAGCCATAATCCGTTCTACGACAACGGCATCAAGCTGATCGACTGCTACGGCGAAAAGATGCCCGAGGAGACCCTGCTGCTGGTGGAGGACTACATCGACGGCAAGCTCCATGTTTTTGATCAGGACTGGCCGGAGCTGCCCTTTGCCCACCGGGAGCACATCGGCGGCACCGTGGACTATGTGGCGGGCCGCAACCGTTACATGGGCTACCTGATCAGTCTGGGCATCTACTCCTTCAAGGGCATCAAGGTGGGTCTGGACTGCGCCAACGGTGCCAGCTGGAACATTGCCAAGAGTGTGTTTGATGCACTGGGCGCAGACACCTATGTCATCAACAACCAGCCCAACGGCCTGAACATCAACCTGAACGCAGGCTCCACCCACATCGAGGGTCTGCAGAAGTTTGTGGTGGAAAAGGGTCTGGATGTTGGTTTTGCCTATGACGGCGATGCAGACCGCTGCCTCTGCGTGGATGAAAAGGGCAATGTGATCACCGGTGACCACATCCTGTACATCTACGGCTGCTACATGAAGGAGCGCGGCAAGCTGATGACCAACACCGTTGTCACCACGGTAATGTCCAACTTTGGCCTGTACAAGGCCTTTGATGAGCAGGGCATCGGCTACGCCAAGACTGCCGTGGGTGACAAGTATGTCTACGAGTATATGGCAAAGAACGGCTGCCGCATCGGCGGTGAGCAGAGCGGCCACATCATCTTCTCCAAGTACGCCAGCACCGGTGACGGCATCCTGACCAGCCTGAAGATGATGGAGGTCATGCTGGCCAAGAAGAAGCCTCTGAGCGCGCTGGCCGCCCCGCTGAAGATCTACCCGCAGGTGCTGGAAAATGTCCGTGTGACCGATAAGAAGGCCGCGCAGGACGATGCTGCCGTGCAGGCCGCTGTCAAGGCGG
>ERZ1026876.551-NODE-551-length-21735-cov-71.056089_pt1 | contig 21735 bp, 17 predicted proteins | sample MGYA00380168_ERZ1026876 | MGnify/ENA primary metagenome ERZ1026876 (study PRJEB33269, sample SAMEA4719804) | human gut metagenome | biome: human-associated habitat; feature: organic feature; material: feces | place: Cameroon | collected 2013-10 ... | reverse complement strand
GCGCAAAGGTATATACAGTATTCACTATATAGCATGTTGTGTGATAACTAAAAAAAATGTCTAATTTTATAAAAATCAAAAAGATAAAATTTGAAGTTGAGCGGGTTTATCGTTACGGTTGTGCAATTTACGTAAGCGTTTGCAAAAATAAAAAAATTCCAAATTTTTAAATCAAAAATTCTACAAATTATCAAAAAAAATAATAATAATGTTTTAAAATCAATGAATTAAATAAAAGTTTGATGTGTTTCCCATTTTTGTATATGAAAAAAAATATTTTCGTGATTTTTAAAAAATAAAGCTCTACTATAATTTATGTGCACGTGCACAAATGCAAATCAAACATGAGGTTTACTATGAAAATTAAGACAACTCTGACCACATTATGCTGCGCAGTTTTAGCATGTACAGCTTTCTCATCAGCAAATGCAGCTACTATCGGTGTATCAATGCCTACTCAGTCACTGCAGCGCTGGAACCAGGATGGTCACAATCTGGAAGCTCAGTTACAGGCAGCAGGTCACAAGGTTGAACTTTTATACGCAGGCGATAACGATATCCCTACACAGGTAAGCCAGATTGAGAATATGATTTCTGGTGATGTTGATGTTTTGGTTGTGGCTCCTATTGACGGAGGCGCACTGACAACTGCTCTGCAGGGTGCTATCGACAAGGGTATTCCTGTTGTTTCATATGACCGTCTGATTATGAATTCAAAGGCAATTTCATACTATGCAACCTTTGATAACTACAAGGTAGGACAGATCCAAGGTAACTACATTGTAGACGCATTAAAGTTAAAGGATGATGCAACAACCCCTAAGAATATCGAGCTGTTCACAGGTTCTATCGATGACAACAACGTAAACTTCTTCTTCGGTGGTGCCATGGACATTCTTCAGCCATACTTAGACAGTGGCAAGCTTGTATGTAAGTCAGGCCAGACCAAGAAAGAGCAGGTAGCTACCTTAAACTGGTCAACTGAAGAAGCTCAGAAGCGTATGGAGAACTTAATTTCATCAGTAGGCTACGGTCCTGACGGCGTTAAGCTTGATGTTGTTCTGTCATCAAATGACTCTGTTGCCAATGGTGTAACCAATGCTCTGACAGCATCAGGCTATACAGCAGACAATTTCCCAATCCTGACAGGTCAGGACTGTGACAAGCCATCAGTTAAGAACATGAAGCGTGGCCTGCAGACCATGTCAGTATTCAAGGATACCCGTGTTCTGGCTGATCAGGTTGTAAAGATGGTAAATGCTATCGTTGATAACAAGGAAGTTCCTGTTAACGATACCAAGACCTATAACAACGGTACAGGCGTAATTCCTTCATACCTGTGCTCACCAATCGTTGTAACCAAGGATAACTTAAAGGAAGTCCTGATCGATTCAGGTTACTACACTGAAAAGGAAGTTAAATAATTAGAAATAAACTAATTTTTAAACCTTGATACAGGCCGGTTTTACCGGCCTGTTTTGGAGAAGAGAATAAGTATGACCGAGCAAAAAATATTGCTTAAGATGAAAAACATCACCAAGCGTTTTGGCAAGGTAACAGCCTTGAAAGACGTTAACTTGGAGGTGAAAGAGGGAGAGGTTCATGCACTTGTCGGTGAAAACGGTGCAGGAAAATCAACCCTTATGAACGTCTTGAGCGGCGTATATCCCTACGGCTCTTATGAAGGCGACATCATCTTTGACGATGAAACATGCAAATTTAACCAGATCCACGATTCTGAAGACAAGGGTATTGTAATTATTCATCAGGAACTGGCTCTGGTACCTTATCTTTCAATTGCTGAAAATATGTTCCTTGGCAACGAAAGAACCGCAGCCTATTCAAACGGCGTAATCGACTGGCCTAGAACTTATCAGAGAGCAAAGGAACTGATGGATCTTGTGGGGCTTGATGAAGATCCTCATACCTTAATTAAAGATATCGGTGTTGGTAAGCAGCAACTAGTTGAAATCGCTAAAGCAATTTCCAAAAACTGCCGTCTGTTAATTCTTGATGAGCCAACAGCATCATTAAATGAATCTGATTCCCAAAAACTCTTGGAGCTGATCGATAAATTCAGATCTGAGGGCATGACATCAATCATCATTTCACACAAATTAAATGAGATTTCATACATCGCAAACTCAATTACAGTAGTTCGTGATGGTTCAACCATTGAAACCTTAGATAACAACGATCACAACGTATCAGAAGACAGAATTATTGCCGGAATGGTAGGTCGTGCTCTAACTGACCGTTTCCCTAAGAGAAAACCTGAGCATAAGGTCTCAGATGAGATCTTATTAGAGGTTAATAACTGGAACGTTTCACATCCATTAAATCCTGATCGTAAAGTAAACGACAATGTTTCTATCAAGATCCACCGTGGTGAGGTAGTTGGTTTTGCAGGACTTATGGGCGCAGGACGTACTGAGTTTGCAAAGAGCTTGTTTGGTCATTCATACGGCATCAAGATCCATGGTGAAGTAAAGATTAACGGCAAGGTAGTTCACCTCAACAATGTTCGTCAGGCTATTGAAGCAGGACTTGCTTACGTAACTGAAGACAGAAAAGGTGATGGTCTAGTACTTGAAAATCCTATTTCAACTAACATGACTTTAGCAAATCTTGAGGCTGTATCAGACCATATGGTTATTGATAAGGACTTAGAGCTTGCAAAGGCTAAAGAGTTAAAGCAGGACTTAAACGTTAAGTGCGCATCTGTATTACAGAACGTAGGTAACCTATCTGGTGGTAACCAGCAGAAGGTGTTACTTGCTAAATGGATGTTTGCAGAACCTGATGTTCTAATCCTGGATGAGCCAACCCGTGGTATCGACGTTGGTGCTAAGTACGAAATTTACTGCCTTATCAACAAGCTCGTGGAAGCAGGTAAAGCAGTGCTGATGATTTCTTCAGAATTACCAGAAGTTTTAGGTATGTCTGACAGAATCTATGTGATGAATGAAGGCAAGATCGTAGGTGAGATGCCACGTTCTGAAGCATCACAGGAAAGCATTATGTCTGCAATTTTACGCACTTCCGGTAAGAAAAAATCAGTGGAGCAATAAGTTATGTATATCTTAAACATGTTAAAGCGCAACACTCTGTTAATTGCGTTAATTTTAGTCATGATCCTATTCGAGATTGCAATTCAGTCTACAGGTCATGGATCATTATTCTCACCTTCAAACTTTACTAACATTATTTACCAGAACAGTTATGTGATTATCCTAGCTGTTGGTATGCTGTTCTTAATCATCGGCTGCGGTAACATCGATTTGTCTGTAGGTTCTATCGTAGCTTTAGTAGGTGCAGTAGCAGGTGTACTCATGGTTAACAACGAGTACAACATTTATATGTCAATGGCTCTATGCTTACTGTTAGGTATCGTAATCGGTGCGTGGCATGGTTTCTGGATCGCTTACATCCGCATCCCATCATTCATCGTAACCTTAGCTGGTATGTTACTGTTCCGTGGTTTAGCTCTGATTGTGTTAGATGGTATTACCATTAACCCATTCCCAGCAGATTACTTAACCATGTTCACCTCATACTTCCCATCATTTGGCCCAGGATACTTCCAGGAGCAGTTAGCTTCAGGTTTATCACGCGCTGAAGTAAGAGCTGGCATGAGTGCAATCGTATTCTCAAAGACCATGACTGTAACTGCAGTTATCGTAATTGCTTACTTAGTAGGTATCATCTACAGCCGTGTTTCAAAGATTAAGAAAGGCTATGAAGTTGTGCCTTTATATGCTTTCTTATTCCAGCACGTATTAGCTCTTGCAGCAATCATCGCTTCATGTATTCTATTAGGTGAGAACAAAGGTATTCCAGTTATCTTAATCCTAATTGCTGTTGTAGTTATCGTATACGCTTTCATCGCTAACAAGACTGTTGTAGGTCGTAGAATTTACGCTCTAGGTGGTAACGAGAAGGCTGCTAAGTTATCAGGTGTTAATACCAGCCGCTTATTATTCCTGTCATATGTAAACATGGGCTTATTAGCAGCAGTTGCAGCTTTAGTTTGCGTAGCACGTTTCAACTCAGCTTCTCCAATGGCTGGTACCGGTTATGAGTTAGACGCAATCGGTGCTTGCTTCATCGGTGGTGCTTCAGCTTACGGTGGTGTTGGTACTGTAGGTGGTGCTGTTATTGGTGCTATCTTCATGGGTGTTCTAAACAACGGTATGTCAATCTTAGGTATTGACGCAAACTGGCAGAAGGCTGTTAAAGGTTTAGTTCTGTTAGCTGCTGTTGTAACCGACGTTATGTCAAAGAAGAGAGTAACTAACTAATAGTTAAAAAAAGCAGGGGCGAGAGCCCCTGTTTTTATATCAAGGATATATACGTATGTACGAGTAATAAATTCAAATGAATGAAAGCTCGTAATTTAGATAAAAACAAAATTTGGGGAATATCATGCGTTATTTATTAGGTGTTGATTTAGGTACTTCAGGAACAAAAACAGTTTTATTTGATGAGACTGGTAAAGTAATCGCGTCAAAGACTGTTGAATATCCTTTATTACAACCAAAGAACGGTTGGGCAGAGCAGGATCCAAAGTTCTGGTACGATGCAACTATTGAGTCTGTAAAAGCAGTTCTTTTACAGAGCAAGGTAAACAGTGACGATGTAGTTGCATTGTCAATTGCAGGTCAGATGCACGGCTTAGTAATGCTTGATAAGGACGGCAATGTCCTGCGCAACGCTATTTTATGGTGTGACTCAAGAACCCAAAAACAATGTGATGAAATCACTTCATTAGTAGGTAAACAGCGCTTAATTGAGATTAATGCAAATCCTGCTTTAACCGGTTTTACTGCTCCAAAGATTTTATGGGTTCGTGAAAACGAGCCTGAGTTGTACAAAAAGTGTACAACCATCCTGTTGCCAAAAGACTACGTGCGTTACATGTTAACAGGCGTTAAGGCAATGGAAATTTCAGATGCATCTGGTACTAACTTATTAGATATCACCAATCGTGTTTGGTCAGATGAGATCTTAGAAAAATTAAATATTGATAAGAATTTAATGCCTCCAATTATCGAGTCAAGCGCTGTAGCAGGTCATATCACTAAAGAAATGGCAGAACTTACAGGATTGAAGGAAGGCACAATCGTAGCTGGTGGTGCTGGTGACAACGCTGCAGCTGCTTTAGGTACAGGTGTATGTAAAGAGGGTGATGCTTTTGTAACACTAGGTACATCAGGTGTTATTTTTGCTCATACCAACAAGCCTTCAATCGATCCTCTAGGTCGTGTTCATACTTTCTGTGCTGCTGTAAAGAATTCATGGACAGCAATGTCATGCACACTGGCAGCAGGTCTATCATTACGCTGGATGCGTGATGAACTATATACTCTTGAAAAAGACATCGAAGCTAAGAAAGGCAATGATGTTTACAATTTAATGACTGCAAATGCTGACACTGTTCCAGTAGGTTCAGATGGTCTTATTTATCTGCCATATTTAATGGGCGAAAGATCTCCTGTATTAGATCCTAATGCTAGAGGTGTGTTCTTTGGTTTAACCGCCCGTCATACTAAATCTCATATGACAAGATCTGTTCTAGAAGGCATTACACTTTCACAAAGACATAATCTTGAAGTGTTACATGCGATGGATATTGATCCTAAGACCTTAACCGCTTGCGGCGGTGGTGCTCAGTCTCCATTCTGGCGTCAGTTATTAGCTGACGTTCTAAAGTGCAGCATTGTAACTACGACTTCTAAGGAAGGTCCTGCTCTAGGTGCAGCAATTCTAGCAGGTGTAGCTGCCGGCATTTTCTCATCAGTAGAAGAAGGTTGTGATAAATTAGTAAAGAGATCTGACAAGCGTTCTGATACTAACAGTGATGCTGCTTCTAAGTATGATGAGATTTACAAGCTCTACTCATTCTTATACCCAACAATGCGTCCTGCTTTTGCAAAATTAGATACCTTAAGACAGAAGTTAGATGGTGATAAGGTTGCAAAGTACAAGGATGTAACTGATATTGAGTTTGAGCGCTATGGTAAGGTAATTTCTGATATACCAACAGATAAGATTTTATCTTTATTAGAGAAAACTCCATTAACCGATGGTACGGATTACAAGCCATCAGTTGAAGTTCTAGAAGAGCCTTCATTAGTTAAAATTTTACAGGATCAGGTCTTTGGTGGCTTAAAGATTCAGGTAGGTTACTGCAATGGTCATAACAAAGCACTAAATGCTTTAGAGTACCACCGCAATGCTGAATTGAATGTTGCTGCTAATGATGCTGTGCTCATGGTAGCTCCAATGACTGCTGTACATGACGGTATTATTGATACCAATGATGTAGAGTTATTTAGAGTAAAGAAAGGTCAGGCCGTACTCTTCTATGAAACCACCTTACATTATGCTCCATGTGTAGCAGACGGTGAGGAGCATTTCAGAATGTGTGTAGTTCTGCCGAAGGATACCAACACTGATAGACCTGAAGGTGTAACTCATGATGGCGAATCCGGCTGTTTAACTCACAATAACAAGTGGTTATTTGCTCATAAAGATTCATCTGAGGGTAAGTCAGGAGTAACTACAGGACGCCTAATCGGTGAAAATATTGTATTAAAGTAAACTCTAATACGTAATAAAAAATTATGGCGCCTTAAAAGGCGCCATATAACAAAGATGATTAGCAAAGGATTATCGCGATGACAGTAACAGTAAAGACTTTAGCAAAAGCAGCTGGTGTATCTCGCGGAACAGTAGACAGAGTTCTCCATAACCGCGGATCTGTTAAAAAAGAACTAGCTTTAAAAATAAAAACATTAGCTAAAGAATTAGGTTATGTACCAAACAGAGCAGGTCGTGCTCTGTCTGGAATCAGAGAGCACTACAAGATAGGCATTATGTTACCTAGTATTGGTAATGCCTTTTTTGACGGTGTAATCGAAGGTATTGAAAAAGCTTGCCTTGAATATGAAGAGTTAGGAGTTGAAGTAATCTTAGATAAAATCCAAGGTTATGATGAGGCAACTCACCTAAAATCAATTGATGAGCTAAAGAAAAAAGGTTGCTCTGCTTTGTGTCTGGCAACTATAGATACGCCTTCTGTTGCTGAAAAAATCAAAGAATGTGAATTACTCGGCATCAAGATCATTTTAGTAAATTCTGATGTCTCTAATTCAAACAGAATCTGTTATGTAGGTTCTGACTATATTAAAGCAGGTAAGACCTGTGCTGGTTTATTATCTTTAATTTCAAAATTTGAAAAATTAAAAATCCTAGTAGTTACAGGTTCTGCCTTCATGAAAGGTCACAGACAGAGAATTGAAGGTTTTGAAAATGAACTTCAAAATCTCAATGTAAATTTTGAGATCTGCGCTCAGATAGAATCAAATGATTCAGATATTAAAGCTCAGATTGAGACTACTAAATATCTTACAGCACACAAAGACATTAACTGCGTTTATGTAACAGGCGCAGGTGTGCAGGGTGTAGGTGCCGCTATTATTGCTACAGGTCGTGATGACATCGTTGGTATTGCTTTTGACGATATCTATACCACTGTAGAAATGGTAAGAGCTGGTATCTTTAAGTTTGTAATCTGTCAGCAACCTGACAGACAGGGATATCATGCTGTAAAGCGTGCTTATCAGATTTTATCAGGAACTGTAAACGAACAGGCTATGACAGACTTCTATACAGATACCATTATTAAGATTGCATCTAATATTGGTAAGTAGTTATAGTATTTAACCCAAATTTAACCACTGCATAAGATTTATATTTGATGCAAAATTCGCTCAATTTTAAGGCAACCTTTAGGTTGCTTCCTTTTTTAGGTTAAAAAGAAAATATTTTTTCTACCAAACTTTCCTAGATGAATATTGAGTAAATTCTCAATTTTAGATAAATCTTGTGAAAAATATAAATAAAGCACAAAGATTTTCTCTTTAATATGTTAAAATTAGTCGGCTTTCAACTGAGTTTGTGATCGGTCTGAGAGTTTTTGTTTAATTATCACAAAGGAGCAAAATTTTATGTTAACAGTAGCTGACAAGGCAAAAATCGTAGCTGAGTTTGGTCGTAACCCACAGGACACTGGTTATCCAGAGGTTCAGATTGCATTATTATCTGCAAGAATCGCTGACCTTCAGCCTCACTTTGAGGCTCACAAGAAGGACCACCACAGCCGTCGTGGTTTATTACGTCTAGTTGCTCAGCGTCGTAAGTTGCTCGACTACTTAAAGGCTTCTGATCTTGCTCGTTACAGCGCAATCGTTGAGAAGTTAAAGCTCCGTCGCTAATATTAGCGTCTGGCTAGGGCGGCATAATTGCCGCCCAATTTATATAAGTCCCACGAAAAGAGGCAAATATAGTGGGAAGTTTCGGAGATAAGTTGATGAATTTAAAACCAATAGTACGCACCTTTAAATACGGTCGTCATACAGTTACATTAGAAACAGGTGCAATTGGTCGTCAGGCAGATTCAGCCGTAATGGCATCTATGGACGATACAACAGTTCTAGCAACAGTTGTATGCAACCGCAACGAAGAGGTTGAAGGTCGTGATTTCTTCCCTCTAACAGTAAACTATCAAGAACGTTCTTATGCTGCAGGCAAAATTCCTGTAAGTTTCTTCCGTCGTGAAGGCAGAGCAACAGAAGGTGAGACTCTGATTTCACGTCTTATTGACCGTCCATTACGTCCATTATTCCCAGATGGTTTCGTAAATGAGGTTCAGGTTGTTGTAACTGTAATGTCAGCAAATCCTGAGATCCCAACAGATATTATTTCTATCATTGCTGCTTCAGCTGCATTAGCATCTTCAGGCTTACCATGGAATGGCCCTCTAGGTGCAGCTCGTGTAGGTTACATTGATGGTCAGTATGTATTAAACCCATTATCCTCAGAGTCAAAAGTTTCAGATCTTGATTTAGTTGTAGCAGGTTCTGAGAAAGCAGTAGTTATGGTTGAGTCAGAGGCTAACTGCTTACCTGAGTCTGTAATGTTAGGTGCTGTGATGTTTGGTCATGAGCAGCAGCAGACTGTAATCAAGGAAATCGAAGAGTTTGCAAAGCAGGTAAACCGTCCAGTATGGGATTGGGTAAAGCCAGCTGAGGATACAGCTTTAATCGAGGCTGTTAAGGCTGATGCTGAAGCTGCTGTAGGTGATGCTTTTAGAATCGTTGATAAGTTAGAACGTCAGAACAAGTTAGCTGAGATCCAGAAAGCTACTGCTGAGAAGATTAAAGCTTCTAAAGAAGAGTGGGCTGAAAAAGACAATGAGATTGCTAAGATCTTCTTTGAGTTAGAGCGTAACATCGTTCGTGAAAGAATCTTATCAGGTGAGAAGAGAATTGATGGTCGTACCTTACGTATGATCCGTCCTATCACCATTGCAACCGGTATTCTTCCACGTGTTCACGGTTCAGCTTTATTCACTCGTGGTGAGACTCAGTCAATCGGTACCTGTACTTTAGGTTCAGAGCGTGATGCTCAGACCTTTGAAGATATGTCTGGTGTTCGTTCAGACAGATTCATTCTTCACTATAACTTCCCTCCATACTGCGTAGGCGAGATTGGTTTAATTGGTTCTCCAAAGCGTCGTGAAATCGGTCACGGTCGTTTAGCTAAAAGAGCTTTAAAGGCAGTATTACCACCATTAGATAAGTTCCCATACACCATCCGTGTAGTTTCAGAAATTACTGAATCAAATGGTTCTTCATCAATGGCTTCAGTATGTTCAGGCTGCTTATCATTATTAGATGCTGGTGTTCCTATCAAGGCTCCTGTTGCTGGTATTGCAATGGGTCTTGTAAAAGAAGACGACAGAGTAGCAATCTTAACCGATATCATGGGTGATGAGGATCACTTAGGTGATATGGACTTTAAGGTAGCTGGTACCCGTGATGGTGTAACAGCACTGCAGATGGATATCAAGACTGACGGTATTACCCGTGAGATCATGCAGAATGCATTAACTGATGCACATGCTGCTCGTATCCACTTATTAAATGTAATGCAGAAGGCTATCCCAGAGCCTCGTCAGACCTTATCTCCTTATGCTCCACGAGTTGTAACCATTAAGGTTCCTGCTAACAAGGTTAAGGAAATCATCGGTAAGGGTGGTTTCAACGTTCGTTCAATTCAGGCTGACACCAACTCTCAGATCGACATCGAAGATGATGGTACCGTAAAGATTTCTGCAACTTCACAATTATCAGCAGAATCAGCTATCAAGCGCATCAACGATCTGTTAGTTGAGGTTGAAGTAGGTAAGGATTACGACGGTAAAGTTGTACGCATCACTGATTTTGGTGCATTCGTAAATATCTTACCTGGTCGTGACGGTTTAGTTCACATTTCTCAGATCACTGAAGAGCGTGTTGAGAATGTAAATGATTACTTACGCGTTGGCGATGATGTTCGTGTACGTGTGCTTGATATTGACAATACCGGTCGTATCCGTTTGTCAATCAAGGCTATCACCGATGAGCAGAACAAGGCTAACGCAGCTGTTGAGGCTCCAACTGAAGTAACTGAACAGGAAACTGTACAGGTTGAAGATCAGGTAGTAGAGCAGCAAGCCGAAATGCCAAATCCTTACGAGAATAGCCCTCGTGAAGATCAGCAGTAATTTTAAATAATTAGAATAAAGGCCCTTCGACTCTCGTCATGGGCCTTTTTTAACGTAAAGATGTCACAATCAAATTCGAACCCAAATACAGACTCAAATTCTCGCGAACTATTTTCATCTCGCTTAGGTTTTATTTTAATAGCCGCTGGCTGTTCTATTGGTCTTGGTAATGTTTGGAGATTTCCTTACATTGCAGGTCAGTACGGCGGTGCTCTGTTCGTTTTAATCTATATTGCATTCTTAATTCTTTTAGGCATTCCCTTAGTGACCATTGAGTTATCTGTTGGTCGAGCCTCAAGACGCAGTATTGGTCTATCTTTTGAAACATTAACTCCAAATAAAAAATGGAAATACTGCAAGTATTTCATGATCTTTGGTAACTATGTGCTCATGGCTTTCTATACCATGGTTACAGGTTGGATGCTTTATTACACTATTGAGATGTTTTCTGGTTTTTTAACTAGTGTACCCATGACACAAGAAGAGTCAGGAAACTTTTTCAACTCCATGCTTCAAGAGCCAGAACCACAGATCATGTTTACAGCAGCAGTTACCATTGCAGGCTTTGCTGTATGCGCCTTTGGTTTAAGAAAAGGAGTCGAAGGGTTTACTAAACCTTTAATGGTGCTGTTATTCCTGTTATTGCTGTTTTTAGCTACTAGATCATTCTTCTTACCAGGCTTTAAAGAGGGTATCCAATATTACCTGTATCCAGATTTTTCAAAGATCACTAAAGATAATTTCTATGAAATTCTCTCTGCAGCTTGCGGACAGGCTTTCTTTACACTAGGTGTAGGTATTGGCTCTTTGCAGATCTTCGGCTCATATATGAGTTCTAAAAAATCAATTGCCTATGAAGCTTCAGTAATTGCAATTTTAGACACCTTGGTAGCTTTTCTAGCAGGTATTGTGATTTTTCCTGCTTGCTTCAGCTATGCTGTAGAGCCAGGTCAGGGCCCAGGACTTATCTTTGTAACCTTAGTTTCTGTATTCTCACATATGGAATATGGTCAGTTCTGGGGAGGAGTATTCTTCCTGTTCATGTTCTTTGCTGCTCTATCAACTCTGATTGCAGTATTTGAAAATGTCATCGGTATTACATTAGATATCTTTAGAATCAGCAGAATCAAAGCTGTGATCTGTAATTTTATTTTGATCTTTGCGATGTCTCTTCCTGTGATCTTAGGTTTTAATGTCTTAAGTTTTATTCATCCTATGGGGCATGGATCAGTAATTCTTGATCTGTATGACTTTATTCTTTCTCAAAATATTATAGAGTTAGGTTCGGTTGTATATGTACTGTATGCTTCTTGGCACTATGGATGGGGCTTTGATAACTACTTAAAAGAGGCTAATTCAGGTCAGGGACTTAAAGTAAGCAGTAAGTTGCAATTCTATTTTAAGTATGTATTGCCAATAATTGTATTAGTACTGTTTGTTCAAGGCTATATCTCAGTTTTTAATCGCTAGTAATAAAAGAAGTAAAAATTAACTAAGGTTACCTTTATGGAAAGAAAACCACGTGAAATATTTAAAACAAGACTAGGCTTCCTGCTTATTGCTGCAGGTTGCGCGGTAGGTATTGGTAATGTATGGCGCTTCCCATTTATTGTAGGTCAGTATGGTGGCGCATATTTCGTTTTATTATATTTATTCTTTTTAGTCACTTTAGGTATTCCTTTATTAACAGTAGAGCTTGCAATTGGTAGAGCATCAAGAAGCTCTATGGCTTACTGTTACGAAGAACTAGAGCAGGCAGGTTCTAGATGGCATATTAACAAATGGTGGCAGTTCTCTGGTAACTACTTCTTGATGGCATTCTATGTCGTAGTAGCAGGCTGGATGCTTTACTATTTCTTATCATTTGCCTTTGGTGAGATCCCAACTAACATCACTCGTGATGAAGCTGCTCAGACTTTTGGTAATCTTTTAGCGTCACCTGTAGTGATGTTTGCCTGTGTTCTGGCGACTGTAGTATTCTCTTTTGCTATCGTAGCTTTGGGAGTGATTAAGGGAGTTGAAAGATACACCAAGCCTTTAATGGTAGTGCTGATCCTTTTATTAGCATTCATGGCTTGTAGATCTTTTAACTTAGATGGATTTGCTGAGGGTATGAAATTTTACCTGGAGCCTGATTTTTCAAAACTTGAAAATAACTTAGGTCAGGCTATCTGGGCTGCTATGGGACAGGCTTTCTTTACTTTATCAGTAGGCTTTGGTGCGATTGCTATCTTTGGTAGCTATATGTCAGATCGTCATAAGATCCTAAATGAGGCTATCTTTATTGCTTCATTTGATACCATCATTGCGCTTTTAGCAGGTGTTGTAATCTTCCCTGCATGCTTTACCTATGGTATCAACCCTGATGCTGGTCCTAATTTACTGTTCTTAACAATGACAGTTGTGTTCTCAAATATGTCTTTTGGCTCCTTATGGGGAACATTGTTCTTCCTGTTCATGTTAATTGCAGCTGTATCAACAATGATTGCTGTTTTTGAAAGCTCTATCGCTGGCACCATCGAACTCTTTAAGATCTCAAGATTCAAAGCAGTTATCATTAACTTCTTTGTCATTATCTTAATGTGTTTACTGCCAATGTTTGGCTTTAACATCTTATCTGATGTTCATATCTTGAATGCAAATTCAGGTATCTTAGACTTCTTTGATTTCTTGGTATCAAACAACATCATGCCAATAGGTTCAATTGTCTTTGTACTGTTTGTCTGTGCAAAGTCTGGTATGTCCTGGAAGAGATATATTGATGAGTGTAACGTAGGTAAGGGCTTTAATATGTCAGAGAAGTTATTCTTCTACTACCGTTATATTCTGACATCGATTGTGGTTGTAGTTTTAGCAATAGGCTACTACAAAATCTTTATCGGTTAATTAAATATGGGTGAGTGTATATAGCTTTCTATAAATACTCACCTAAAATATAAAACTCAAATAATAAGGTAAGTTAATAAGGATTTTTTATGGATTCAAGCAGAGAGCAGTTTAAAACCAGATTGGGCTTTATTCTGATTGCAGCAGGTTGTGCTGTAGGCATTGGTAACGTCTGGCGTTTCCCTTATATTGTAGGACAGTACGGTGGTGCTTTCTTTGTACTAATCTACCTATTCTTTTTGATTGCGATGGGTATTCCTCTTTTAACAGTTGAATTAGCCATTGGTCGTGCTTCTAGAAGTTCTATTGCTTATTGCTATGAGAACTTAGAGGAGAAAGGTGCACAGTGGCATCACAACAAATGGTGGCAGTTAGCAGGTAACTACATCCTGATGTCATTTTACGGCGTGATTACAGGCTGGATGCTTTACTATTTCTTTGAGTTTGCTTCAGGCTCTGTAGCTCCACATCTTGAAAAAGATGTTGCTGTAGCTAACTTTGGTAGCATTCTGCAGGATCCTGCAACTCTATTCTCATGCATGGCTGCAGTTGTAGCATTTTCCTTCTTGATTGTAGCTTTAGGTGTCGTCAAAGGCATTGAGCGTTTTACCAAACCTTTAATGTTACTGCTGTTAGGTCTTTTAATCTTTATGGCTTTACGTTCTGTAACCTTAGATGGTTTCATGGACGGCGTGTCATTCTATTTAAAACCTGACTTTTCAAAGTTACAGGATAACTTTGGTGAAGCTGTCTGGGCTGCTATGGGACAGGCTTTCTTTACCTTATCAACCGGTATGGGCGGTATTGCTATCTTTGGTAGCTACATGTCAACAAAGCACCGTTTATTAAACGAGGCTCTGTTTATTGCTGGTTTAGATACAGCTGTAGCACTCCTTTCAGGCTTTGTAATCTTCCCAGCATGTTTTACCTACGGCATTAACCCTGATGCAGGTCCAAACTTACTGTTTGTTACCATGACCATGGTTTTTTCAAACATGAGCTTTGGCGCTTTCTGGGGAGCTTTATTCTTCCTGTTCATGTTAATTGCTGCTGTTTCTACTTTAATTGCTGTGTTTGAAAACATCATCGCAGCAAATCTTGAGCTATTTAAGATTGACAGAAAGAAGGCTGTGCTGATTAACTTTATCGTGATCTTAGGTTTATCAGTATTACCTGTTTTAGGTTTCAATGTTCTCTCAGATGTTCACATCATCGGTTCAAATACTGGTATTACTGATTTCTGTGATTTCTTAATTTCAAATAACATTCTTCCAATAGGTTCATTAGTATTCGTGCTGTTTGTAACCTCAAAGAGCGGTATGAAATGGGATCGCTATATCCAAGAAACTAACGTAGGTGAAGGTTTTAAATTGACACCTAAGTTATTCTTCTATTACAGATACATTTTGACCACTGTAATTGCAGTACTGCTCATTATTGGTTATTACACAGTATTTAATCGAGCATAATACTTACAACAAGGTGCCATTGGACGTATAATCTCAGTGTATAAATAAAACACTGAACCAATGGCACCTTGTAGAAATGAAAACCAATAAGCTAATCAAAGGGATTATCTTTACTTTCTCTTTATTACTTCCACTCTCTTTTAATACTCAAGCACAAGCAAATAGCTCTAAAGGTCAGATTAGAACTTTAACCATCGAGCAGGCTGAAGCATTAAAGCACCATAAATCTTCTGCAAAAAGAAGCTCTGCAAAAAAGAGTACAGCTCAAAAGAAATCTTCAAAGTCACGTAAAGCTACTGCGTCTAACAAAAAGACAGCACATAGCAGTACTAAAAAGAGCAGAAAAAAGAATACTAAAACACCAGCTAAAACTCGTGTAAGAACTACTACTCCTCAGGAAAGAGCTATACAGTCAGAATATGTAACTGCTCCATTTGATTTCTCGGATGAGAATCCACTAATTGCAACCACACCTACTTTGATTGCTCAAAGAAAGTATTTTGCTGATGCTGAGAGAGCTATTAAAAGTGGGGATACCGATACAGCTTTATCAATTCAGAACAACTACTTAAGAAACTATCCATTATCCTTGTGGATTGATTACTGGTATTTAGCTAACAATATGGATGTATCTAAATACCCCCAGGTTAAACAGTTTATTAACTCAAAAGTTCATCAGGAATTAGGTCTGTTGCTAAAGAGAAAATACATTGAGTATTTATCATCTGTTGGTCAATACAAGTTAGTTTCAGATTTAATCGGTAAAAAGCCATTTCAGGATGACAGTGAGATGGCAAAGTCTCAACAGGCCCTTCAATGCCGCTTCTATGAAGCTCGTTGGCAACAGGGGATTGCTGATGTTACAGCAGCAACCTTTGCTTCAAAAATGTATTTACAGCTGTCTCCATATCCTTCAAGCTGTGCAGGTTTAATCTACCTTTGGGGACAGAATGGATATCTTGATGATAAGGTGCAACTAGAAAAGTTTGAAAGGGCATATATCACTAAAAACTACACTGAAACTACAAGATCATTAGCTCATGGTCTTGAACAAACTCAATTTGCATCTCGTGTAGCTCAAGAAATGTCACTTTATGACAATCCAGCAGCAGTGCTTTCACTAGATTATGTTGAAGGTGATGAGAACACTCAAAGAACTGCTGTGCTTGCTTTTAAGAGATTTGCAAATCTTGATCCAAAGAGTGCAACTCCAGCTTTTGAAGCTTTTGCTGAGAAATTTAAGATCAGCGATACTGAAAGATTAGAGATCTTCCAGATCATTGCAAAAGGCTTTTTATCAAGACAGTCTACAGAGGAAGAAGTTCTATGGGTAGATAGAAATCTTCCTGCAGTGGTTTGGTCTGAAGAAATTAAGATTATGCGTATGCGTAAAGCCATCTGGTTTGCTCAATGGCAGATTGTTTATGACTTATATGATCATTTAACAGAGCTTGATAAAAATGCAGTTAACTGGCGTTATTGGAAAGCAAGAGCTGCCCGTGAGATTGGACGCACTCAAGAGAGTAAGTCACTCATGGCAAAGGTTGCTAAAGACAGAAGTTTCTTTGGTTTTTTAGCCGCTCAAGAATTATCTTTAAAAATGCCATTTAACCATGAGCATTTATCAAAATCAGCTCAATGGCCACAGACTGTAGCTAAAAATAAAGCTGCAGTGCGATTCTTTGAATTTAGAGCTTTAAAGGATAGTAATGCAGCTATTGAATGGCGTGAAATTGCTAAGACTGGTACTAATGATGAAGCGATGTTAATGGCAGAGTGGGCTTTATCTACAGGAAACATCAGTTATGCAATTTCAAGTGTAGTAGCTGGTCAAAGATGGAGTGCTCTAGACTACAGATTCCCTAAGCCATTTTTGACCCTGTATCAGAAATACTCATCCTACTCTAATGTACCAATTTCATTCTTATATGGTATTTCTCGTCAGGAGAGTATGTTAAATCCTGATATTAAATCACCAGTAGGTGCTGTAGGTTTAATGCAGTTGATGCCTGGTACTGCTAAGATGGTATCCAGAAAGAATAACTGGTCATATTCAGGAACTGGTGATTTAGTAGTCCCTGAGAACAACATCAGATTAGGCTCAGCATATCTTAGAGACATGCTAGACAGATTTGATAACAACAGAATTTTAGCAGCTGCTGCCTATAACGCAGGTCCTGGCAGGATCAACATCTGGAAATCAAAAGATGGTAAGGGAAGAGATGCTGCGATGTATGTTGAGAATATCCCTTTTAAGGAAACAAGGCAGTATGTTCAAAATGTTCTTCTGTATGACACAATTTACAAAAAGCTGTTAACTGGTCAGGAAGACAGATTATTGAACTCAAATGAATTGGGATATAGATACTAATTTTTTGAAAAACCGTAGGTTCTTGTAGACACTACTCTTTACAAAGTATCAAAATTTGCTATTATATTCACCGTTGCCCAGGTGGTGAAATTGGTAGACACGCTACTTTGAGGGGGTAGTTCTGCAAGGAGTACGAGTTCAAGTCTCGTCCTGGGCACCAAATCCACATCTTTTAACCTATCCCAACCTATCCCAAAATCATTTAAAACTCGCATTCTGATGCGCTTTAACTTATAATTAACCTATCCTAAGTTATCCCAACTTAACCATATCATAATGCCTTCGTCACTCCTTCGTCACTCCTAAATTTTGATATTTTTGCGAGTGACGGAGTGACGAAAGAGTGACAAATTAAAGGTTAATTTTATGAATTTTGTACAATTCAATGCCCTTGTAAAAAAAGCTAAAGCTACAGGTAAAATGGTCAATCATACCGTAGAGCAAAATCTTTTTATTAGAGTGTCTCCTGCTACCGGTATTGGCACTTGGTATGCGAAAGCTAAACAGAACAATAAAAATCTAAGCATAAGATTAGGTTCTTTTCCTGATGTTTCTGTAGCTATGGCAAAACAGCTCAAAAATGAATGGCTGAAAAGCATTTCTGTTGTACCAGATATGACTATGAATGCTTCTTATACAGTTAGAGAAGCTTTTAATGATTGGTATGCTAAAAAGAAACTTACAGCTCGTTCATTTGAATATATGAGACTTCGTATCGAGCGCCATATCATTCCTATCTTTGGTAACATTCAGCTCAAAGATCTAACTGCTTATGCCCTCATCACAGCGTGGCGACCACTCGAAGAGAAAGGTCAGATTGAAACTCTAAGAAAACTCTGTGACTACGTAAAAGATATGTCTGTTTTTGTACAGAATACTGGTCGCATTGAAAATATGCACGACTTAACTCATATCAAAACTAATTACCCAAGAAAACCATCTGAGCACTTAGCTGCAGTCACTCCTGAAGAACTGCCTGAACTCTTCTATGCTCTTGAATGCAAACCTAGAGTATATGGCGTTGTATGGAATGCGATGATGGTACAGTTCTATACATTGTCACGCCCTGGTGAGATTGCTGAAATGAAATGGGATTGGATAGATTTCGATAATGATGTTATTCGCTTTCCTGCTGAGATCATGAAGACAGGAAGAGTTCACGAAGTTCCAATGTCAAAGCAGTTAAAGATCTTGCTAATGGGTATGCCTCGTGTTTATGAGTATGTATTTACAAGTGATCATTTTAAACGCAAGGGTGAGCCTATCAATCGTGAATCTGTACGTCTGATGTTCTCTAAAGCTGGCCTAGGTGGCATTCAGACTGCCCATGGCATACGTTCAATCGGTGCTACTTGGTTAGCCGAGCAGGGCATTAGAGAGGATGTAGCAGAGTTGTGCTTGGCACATTCATCGGACAATCAGGTAAGAAAGGCATATCAGCGCAGTGAGTTCTTAGAAAAAAGAAAACCTGTAATGCAACAGTGGTGTGATTATGTTGATGAGTGCAGAGCAAAGGCTCATGAGAAGATCAGAAAGGAATTAACTAAGCAAAGTTAGTTTGAATAAGCTAACATAAAAGTAATAATAATTTCATTTTACTGATGTCAGTAAAATGGAAAAACGAGATAACTATTTGATTATTAAAATAAAAGAGTTTAATTATGGATAAACAGTCAATCATAAATTATAAAAAAGGGTTCGATTCGGCAGTTCATGAACTTTCTAATGAAGGTAAAACAATAGAGTATTGGAAGGCAAGAGAATTACAAAACTTGTTAGGTTATTCAAAATGGCAGAATTTTTCAGATGTAATTAATAAAGCAATATTATCTTGCAAAAACAATGGAATAAAAGTTGGAGATCATTTTATTAGCTGTCAATCGGATGTTTCTATAGGCAAAGACGTAACTAGAAAAGTAGATGATTATTTATTAACTAAATATGCATGCTACATGATTGCTCAAAATGGAGATCCTCAAAAGAAACCAATTGCATTTGCTCAGAGTTACTTTACTGTTCAAACTAGAAAAATGGAACTAATTGAACAGAATTTAAATGAAGTTGAACGATTAAATGCTAGAGAACGATTAACAAGATCTGAGGTTGAATTATCAAAGAACATTTATGAAAGAGGAGTAGATGAGCAAGGCTTTGGAAGAATAAGATCTAAAGGTGATAAAGCATTATTTGGAGGGTTAACAACCAATCAAATGAAGGAGAAATTAGGTATTAAGAATAAAAGTAGACCTCTTGCAGATTATTTGCCTACAGTCACAATATTAGCAAAAAGCTTAGCTACTGAAATGACAAATTTAAATGTAGAAAAGAACGATCTTCATGGAGAATCCCCTATTACAAAAGAGCATGTTGCTAACAACACAGCAATTAGAGGAATGTTAAATGAAAGAGGTATAAAGCCAGAATCTTTACCTCCAGCAGAAGACACTAAAAAACTAAAACGAAGGGTAGAATCAAATATTAAAAAGATTTCAAAGCTAAAATAAAGTCAAGATGTTATTTATTAACAGCCTATTATTTTAGGTGCTTTGCATCAGATAAATAAGCCATTTGTATAATATATTGTTAAAATCATCTATTAAAATAGAGGAACAATCTTTTTTAATAGATGAACATCTATTTTTATAGATGATGACTTTTAAGGCAGTATCTCTACTGCCTTAAACTCACTTCTTTAAGATTGTATCCACAATAAATCTGCTTGTAGTTTTGTCTGATGATTTTGCAAGCTCTTTAATCTGATTCATCTCATCTTCAGTACAGACAACAACAATGCGCCCTGATTTCTTGAGTTCTGGTGCTTTGTTAGGTCCTGTAGTTCCAACAGGACGTCCTGCACCTTCTCTGTGTCCGCCTCTCATGATTAACCTCCGAAATATTGAACCAGCTTTATTGTGATACCAATAACGTTAAGTACAATGATAGCAACTAACAGCCATTCAGTTCGATTTAACTTTTTCATTTGAAAATACCTCAAGTTTAACTTAAACTTAAAGTACCCTTAGGGCTCCAACCTAAGGGCAGTTAAGTTTATCTTAATACCAGGTCAAGGATTTGATATACGACTGTTGAAAGGAAAGTTAATAACATCAGTATCTCTATTCTTGACCATTTACGTTTGCACGATTGCTTACGTTTCTTTTTCATCTCTCACCTCCTTATGTTTATAATTATATATTATTGATTATTTAATGTCAAACAAATAATCTATAAATATAGTAAGAAACATAGGAGCGATATAACTAAAAAAGGCAGTATCTCTACTGCCTTTTCCGCTAGCTTCTTGTTACAAGTTCATTTTTATGAATTTTAACTGTATTAAACCTCTTTAACTTCAGAACGCTAATGTCAGCTGCAGTTGCAGCATCATAAAGTCTTGCTTTATTAATGTCTCTTAAAGCAAAACACAAATCCTGAGCTTGTTTCTGCAAAGAAGCAATTTGATCATAAATAGCAAGAAGATCAGGTCTGAACATCTGATGATAGTAAAGTATATGATCAACAGCTACCGCCTGACTTTCTGTTATCAAAATACCCCTATCCTGTCTATTCTCAATCTGTGCTTGAGATGTGTTCTGAGGATTACCTTTATTAAGTGCGATTGCATAACCTTGCTTAAAAGCTTTGTTTGCAATATCAACTAATGCAACAAAACTTTCATCAGACAGGTTGTTTTTATCACATAGTGACTTAATCTCTTCTTCATACCAGCAACGTTTCTGCTTTGGCTGTTCTTTTTTCTGTGTATAAATTCCATTAGCGCGAATTGAAGGTAATACTTCATTACAAATCCACTGCCTGAACTCACGGGCAACCTTAGCGCGTGATCTCATCATTACAAAGTATAGCTGTGGCTCGGTGATAAAGTTAGCTTCAATTCTTGAGCCGTCAGGGCGTGTGACCATACCTACGTTTAACGTAGGGATGCTAAATTCCTCTTTAATTGAGTTAACAGCATGGTTTGGATTTGCTAACTGAAGTACTGTGCACACATCAGCAAGACAGAATAAGATCACACCATCTTCAGATGTAGCAATACGAATATTTGAGTTATGGAAATCGTAGGTTGAGATTTGAGTATTAGACATAATAAATGTCTCCTTTACAATTTACTTTTGATAATGCCTTTTGCGGGCGGTGAGTGCTCAAAAACTCGTTGTAAAGACCGAGCGGTGCTTATTCAATATATTCACACCACACTCACCATACAGCAGATACACGAAGTCTAATGACTGTGTATTTAAAGAGGTGAGATGACGCTTGTCGCAACATCTGCGCTTTACATAGTCGTGTTTTTGAGGCACGGTAGGGCAGTCCCTACATCGGCGATAATAGCGCAGAAAAATGGGAGCGTCAAGGAGTTATTTTTGTTCTAAAAT
>ERZ1026876.549-NODE-549-length-21743-cov-16.204583_pt1 | contig 21743 bp, 33 predicted proteins | sample MGYA00380168_ERZ1026876 | MGnify/ENA primary metagenome ERZ1026876 (study PRJEB33269, sample SAMEA4719804) | human gut metagenome | biome: human-associated habitat; feature: organic feature; material: feces | place: Cameroon | collected 2013-10 ... | reverse complement strand
CTGATATCCCCCCCTATCCGTTGCGCCTTCCGCCTGTCTATGGGGACCGGCGAGGGGAACTTTTTCCAACTCTACGGTATATTTTTGAGAAAGGGGAAGCCATGACAAAGGAAAAATGGGTTGAAACTATCGAAAAACAGATGGAAAAGCTCGGCACGGCTGACCCATCTTATCAATCTGCGGTCGAAACGCTGGCAGATATTTTGGAACAGCGGGACAAGACCAAGGCTGAATTCAAAAAGTCCGGCGGAATGTCCGTCATCGAATACACGAACAAGGGGAATGCAACCAACATGGTGAAGAACCCCTTGCTGATCCTGTGGGACGACCTGAACAAAAGCGCATTGGCATACTGGCGTGAATTGGGGCTTACTCCATCGAGTTTCAGGAAGATGACGGGCGGCGCAAAGGAGAAGGAGGAAAGGGGCGGACTTGCTGCTGCCCTTGCAAGCCTTGAAAAAGATTAAAGGTAAGAACTGGCCAATAGTGCAGGAGTATGCCGAAAGCATCCGGGACGGAAGGAAGGTCGCTTGCAATGAATTGCGCCAAGCGGTTGACCGATTTTTCGCAGACATTGAAAGTGACGAGTATGATTTCGAAACGAAAGGGCCGGAGTTTTGCATCCAAATCATCGAAAAAACACTTTGCCATCAGCAAGGCGAAAAGCTGGACGGAACACCGCTTCGGGGGAAACCGTTCCTACTGGAGCCTTTTCACAAATTCATCATCTACAATCTTTTAGGGTTTAAGCTGAAAGGCACCGATGTGGTGCGGTTTCACGAGGCCCTTATTTTTATACCGAGAAAGAACATCAAGACGAGCTTTGCCGCATCGCTTGCTTGGGCACTTTCGCTTTGGTATCGGCGGTCTGGTTCCAAGACCTACATTTCGGCTGCGGCCTTGATGCAGTCCCTTGAGAGTTTCAACTTCCTCGATTACAACATCAGATTGATGGGCGAGGACGAGAAGCATGGCGGCTCCATTAAGATCATCGACAACAACAACGAGCACTCGATGGATGCGGAGCTTGCGGACGGTTCATTTTTCATCCGGGCGCTGGCGGCAAACCCGGACGCACAAGATTCGCTGAACTGCAACATCGCCATCTGCGACGAAATCCACGCTTTCACGAAGCCGAAGCAATACAACCTTTTCAAAGAGGCGATGAAGGCATACACAAACAAGCTGTTGATAGGGATATCGACTGCCGGTGACAATGAGCAAGGCTTCCTTGGCCAAAGGTTGCAATACTGCCGTAAGATTTTGGACGGTACCATAAAGGACGAACAGTATTTTATTTTTATCTGCTGTGCAAATCCTGATGAGGATGGAAATATCGATTATACAAACCCGGTCGTTCACGAGATGGCAAATCCGGCTTACGGCGTATCGATCCGGCCGGAGGAAATCTTAAACGACAGCTTGCAGGCGCAGAACGACCCGCAGCAGCGCAAGGACTTTTTCGCAAAGTCGCTCAATGTGTATACAAGTGCCATTAAGTCTTACTTTAACATCGACGAATTTCGGCGAAGCGACGCAAAGTATAACTGGACTATCGACGAGCTTGCGAAGCTGCCGATAGACTGGTACGGCGGCGCTGACCTTTCGAAGATGCACGACCTAACGGCGGCTGCGCTTTTCGGGAATTACAACGGCGTTGATATCGTGATTAGTCACGCATGGTTCCCGGTTGTTCAGGCGCATATAAAAGCCGACGAGGATGGCATCCCGTTATTCGGCTGGGCTGATGATGGGCTATTGACCATGTGCAACAGTCCGACCGTCAACCACGCTGATGTAGTCAACTGGTTTGTGATGATGAGGCAAAAGGGCTTCCGCATCCGGCAGGTTGGCCATGACCGAAAATTCTGCCGTGAATATTTCATTGGCATGAAATCGGCTGGATTTAATATCATCGACCAGCCACAGTATTTTTACAAAAAATCGGAGGGCTTCCGGCATCTTGAGCAGAGCGCCAAAAACGGAACGCTGTACTATATGCATTCAGAAGCATACGAGTATTGCGTTGGAAACGTTTCTGCCATCGAAAAGACCGACGATATGATCCAGTACGAAAAAGTAAGACCGACAAACCGAATTGACGTGTTCGATGCTTCCGTTTTCGCAACGGTGCGATATTTGGAGGCTTTGGATAAATCAAAAGCAGCAAAGAAATGGTGGGGTGATAAATGAGTAGCTTCTTCAAACGCTTCCGCTCTCGGGATAAGCCCCAGAGCAGAGTATGTATGTGTGACGTGCAAGGATGGAAGGACATGACCTGCTCCGGCTATACGGATTTGGCTCATAACCCGGAGATTTGTGCAGCTGTTGACAGGATCGCATCGCTGATCGGCAGCATGACAATCTACCTGATGCAAAATACCGACGGCGGAGATGTGCGTGTCAAAAATGGGTTGTCCCGTGTGGTCGATATCGAGCCGAACGAATACATGGGTCGGTCTAATTTTATCCAATGGATCGTAAAGACGATGCTTTTGGACGGGCGTGGGAATGCCGTTGTTTTGCCGAAGACGAGAAAGGGCCTGTTGAAACGGCTTGACCCAATCCCGTCTGCGTTTGTATCTTTTGTCGAGTACGGTGAAAGAAGTTACAAAATCAGCATCAGCGGAAAAGAATACGACCCGAAGGATGTTTTGCACTTTGCAATCAACCCTGACAGCTATTATCCGTGGAAAGGCACCGGTTACAGCATTGCGCTGGCCGATGTAGCAAACAATTTGAAACAAGCGGCATCCACGGAAAAAGGTTTTATGCAAAGCGAGTGGAAGCCGTCGCTCATCGTCAAAGTGGACGCAATGATTGACGAGTTTTCGAGCCCGGAAGGTCGCGCAAAACTTCTCGACGAATTTGCATCGTCAAACAAAGCCGGTGAACCTTGGCTCATCCCGGCGGAGCAATTCTCGGTTGAGCAGGTACGACCGCTTACCCTGTCCGACTTGGCGCTGGCAGACTTCGTAAAACTGGATAAGACAACGGTGGCAACCATACTCGGTGTGCCGCCTTTTGTTTTGGGTGTCGGAGAATTTAAGCGTGACGAGTGGAACAACTTTATCTCCTCCCGCATCATGCCGGTGGCGCAGATATTGGAGCAGGAATTCAGCCGCAAGCTGCTTTACTCTCCCGATTTCTTTTTCCGCTTTAATGTCAGGTCGCTTTACAACTATTCGCTGGAGGAAACCATCAAGGCCGGTGCGGAGATGGTTGACAGAATGGCTATGACCAGAAACGAGTGGCGAAGCTGGATCGGGTTGCCTCCGAGCGAGGGAATGGATGAGCTTCTTGCGCTTGAAAACTACATCCCGGTCGACCGGCTCGGCGATCAGAAAAAACTAAACGGAGGAGGTGAGTAAATGGTAGGAGCAAGACAGGCAATTTGCAGAAATGGCGATTTTAAGACCCGCGCCGCCGATGGGAACCTCTACATTGAGGGGTATTTCGCAACCTTTACCGGCGAGTACCGTATGTGGGACAAGGCTGTTGAGCGGATTGACCGAGAAGCATTTGACGGAACGCTCGGAGATGATATCCGCGCGTTGGTCAACCATGACACGACAATCGTGCTCGGCAGAACCACAGCCGGAACACTGACCCTCCGTGTCGATGATATCGGTCTTTGGGGGTCTATCCTCATCAATCAAGCCGACCAAGATGCGATGAACGCCTACGAGCGAGTAAAGCGCGGCGATGTTTCGCAGTGTTCTTTCGGGTTTGACATTATCAACGAAGAAACTGAAATTCGTCCCGATGGAACAACCGTGTGGACGCTGAAAAAGGTCAAGCTGTATGAGGTTTCGGTGGTCACTTTCCCTGCCTATGAAGATACGATGGTCGAGGCGAGAAAAAAGGACCTTGAAAAAATCAACGGGCGCAAGCTCGAACAATGGAGAAATGAAACCATCAAAAAACTGAAAAGAAAGGAGTGCTGACGATGGCACTGAAAGCAATTATGATTGCCAAGAAACTGGAGATGAAGCGTGCGGCGTTTGACGAGCTCGTGGCGAAGGATGCCGAGTTTGAAACCCGCTCCGCAGAAATCGAAAAGGCAATCGGCGAAGCAAAGACCGAGGATGAGCAGAAGGCCGTAGAGGAAGCCTTGGAGAAATACACCGAGGAAGAAGCTGCTCACAACGAAGAAAAGGAGAAACTCTCCGCAGAGATCAAGGGGCTTGAGAAAGACCTCGAAGATGCAGAGAAGGACCAGCCCGAACCCAAGGGCGACCCGGAACCCAAAAAGAAAGACGAAAGGAATGATTTTACCATGAACACTATCAACATTCGCTCCCTCCCCATGAATGTACGTGCCTTTGACGCTCTCCCCAAAGAACAGCGTGACGCTATCGTAGCCCAGCCCGATGTGCAGACCTTCTTTGCGGAGCTGCGTAACGCTTCCCGCAGCAAGAGAGATGTTACCGGCGGCGAGCTGACCATCCCTGTTGTGTTCCTCGACCTCATTGCGGAGAATATGTATCGCTATTCCAAGCTGATGCGGCGCATCCGCATCCGCAATGTCAACGGTGAAGCCCGTCAGACTATTGCCGGTACCGTTCCCGAGGCAGTTTGGACTGAAATGTGCGGCGCTATCAATGAGCTGACCTTCGGCTTTAACCAGATTACCCTTGATGGCTTCAAGGTTGCCGGTTATGTTCCTGTTTGCAACTCTCTGCTGGAGGACAACGATGTAAACCTTGCTTCCTGGATCGTCGAGATGCTGTCCGAGGCTATCGGCCTTGCCAAGGATAAGGCCATCCTGTATGGTAAGGGCGCTGGCCAGAAGATGCCCCTTGGCATTGTAACCCGACTGGCGCAGGAGAGCAAGCCCAGCGATTACCCGGCCAATGCTCCTGCTTGGGTTGACCTGCATACCTCCAATGTTATCACAATCCCCACCGATTCTACCGGCGAGGCTTTCTGGGCTGCACTGGCTGTTGCTGCTGGCAACACCTTCACCCGCTATTCCCGTGGCGAGCGCTTCTGGGCGATGAACAGCAAAACCCTTGCTACTCTGCAGTCCAAGGCAATCCTTGCTACCGCTCTTGGCCGGTATGTCACCTTTGACGGTATGACCATGCCCATCATCGGCGGTGATGTGGAAATCCTCGAATTTATCCCCGACGGCGACATCGTTGGCGGCTACGGTAACCTGTACCTGTGGGCGCAGCGTTCCGGCATGACCATCGAGGCATCCCGTGAGGTACAGTTTATTCAGGATAACACCGTATTCCGTGGAAAGGAGCGTGCCGACGGTATGCCCGTTATCCCCGGCGCATTTGTTGCCATCAACATCAACGGCGCTTCCGTGACTACCTCCATGGTCTTTGCGGCCGATACCGCCAACAACGCCAAGCTGTCCGGGCTGACTGTTGGCAGCATTACCTTGAGCCCTGCGTTTGACGGCAACGTATTGAGCTACTCCGCCAATGCCACCGCTGCCACCGCTGCTGTTACCGCCACTCCCGAGGTGGCCGGTGCACAGGTTGCAATTTCCTACAACGGCGCTAACGTCAAGAACGGCGGCACCGTGACTTGGCTGGCTGACGGCAAGGCCCATCCGCTGACCGTGACCGTGAAGAACGGCAACGAAGTGATGGTTTACACCGTCAACGTGACTAAAGCATCCTAAAGGGGGTTAAGCTATGACAGATGCTGATATCCTTGTGATTTTGAAAGTGGATTTACAGCTTTCCACCGATGCGCTCGACAATTACTTGCTTGCGCTGATAGCATCTGCCAAAGAGTACATCAACACCGAGGGTATCGTGCTTTCCACCGGCACCGGCGACGCTATGCTGGTGGAAATGTACGCTGCCTATCTCTACCGGCAGCGCCGGGAGAAAGTGGTGGCGATGCCCCGAATGCTCCGCTGGGCGCTTAATAACCGTTTGATGGAACAAAAGGCGGGTGATCGGGTTGGATGATATCATCACGCTCATCAACCAAACTTTTGCACAGGACGAAATCGGAGTAGAGATTGCCACAGAGACAAAAACGCCAGTTTGGGCGCATCTGCGGTCTGCAACCCGTGCGGAATTCTTTTCTGCCGGTCAAAGCGGGCTGCAGCCGTCTCTTGTGGCGGTCACCCCGATAGCAAATTACAGCGGGCAGAAAATAGCAGAGTGGCGGGGGAACCGTTACTCTATCTATCGTACCTATTTTGCAGATGGCGGCGACGAAATCGAACTCTACCTTGAGGAAAAGGTGGGGAACGATGGATAAGCGTGTAAAGCCCGATGAACTCGCCAATGCGATCATGAAAGAGCTCAAAACCTACGACCAAAAGGTAACTGATGGCGTAAAGAAGGAAATCAAGCAAGTCGCCAAAGAGTGCCGGGAGGACATCGTAAACATGAGCCCCGTAAAAACAGGCGAATATAAATCGGGATGGAAAGACCGTGTTGCTTATGAGGACAGCGCAGATGTGAGGATTATTGTCTATAACAAAAAAGACCCATATCTTACACATCTGCTGGAGCACGGACACGCAGGGCCCGGAGGGATCGCAAAGGGCTCCGCCCGCCCATTTCCGCATATTGGCCCCGCAGAGCAAAAGGCAGAGCAGAAGCTCATGAAAAAAGTAAAGGTGGTGGTTAAGAAGGCATGACGCTGAAAGAATTGAATTCCCTGTTAAAACAGACGAGGATGCCCGTAGGCTACGGTTACTTCAACAAACCGCAACCTCTCCCCTACATCCTTTATCGTGTCTCATACTCAAATAATTTTGGCGCTGACAACAGTGTCTACCACCCAATCAATCATATGCAGATTGAACTTTACACAAAAGATAAAGACCTAACAGCAGAGGGCAAAGTCGAACAGGCTTTGTCCTCTCTGTTTTGGCAAAAGTCCGAAAGTTACATTGAGGATCAACAATGTAACCAAGTAGTTTATGAAATCGAGGTGTAAAAATGGCTGATAAAGTTAAATTCGGTATCTCGAATGTCCATTACGCTATCCTCGACGGGGAAAAGAACACTTACGGTACTCCCGTAGCCATCCCCGGCGCAGTTAGCCTTTCTTTGGAGCCTTCCGGCGATACCACCCCGTTTTATGCGGACAACATTCAGTATTTCGTAGCCGTGGCGAACAGCGGCTATACCGGCGACCTCGAAGTCGCCGTTTTCCCCGAAGCATTCCTCAAGGATGTGTTCGGGTACACTCTTGACACCACCAGCAAGGTGATGATCGAGAATGCCAATGTTCAGCCCAAGTCCTTCGCCCTGCTGTTCCAGGAGGAGGGCGATGTGAACGGGACGAAGTTTGTTCTTTATAACTGCACCTGCACTCGTCCCTCTCGTGAGCTGAATACCACTACGGAGAGCGTGGAGCCGCAGACACAGACCGTCAGCATCACCGCTTCCCCGCTGGCAAACGGCAACTCCCTTGCCTACACTACGGCGGAGACCCCGGAGGAGACCGTGAACGGCTGGTACAATGCCGTATTCACTCCGACGACTGGAGGCTGAAATGAACAAAGTAATCGAGATCGACGGAAAAAGCGTAGGGTTGTGCGCTAATGCGCTGACCCCCCGCATTTACCGCCATAAGGTGGGTCGGGACATTGTCCGTGACCTGCAAAAGCTACAAACGGCAGCGACATCCGAGGACGGTTCTTTTTCCGTAAGCGATCTTGAAATCTTTGAGGATGTCGCTTTTATCATGGCTCGGCAATATGACGGGTCTATCCCGGACAATGTTGACGAGTGGCTGGAGCAGTTTGAGATGTTTTCCATCTACAAAGTGCTGCCTGCCATTTTGGAGCTTTGGAGCCTGAACAACAAGACTACCGCTGTTCCAAAAAAAAAATAAAACAAACCGTGCGTGAGCCCACCGGGTCAACCTTTATGCTCCGCTGCGCCGAACTCGGGTTATCCGACGAAGCGCTGGAGGACATGACCTGCGGCATGGTCTACGATTTGATGATCGAAAAGGCCAACGACGCAGAACAGTATGCCATAAAGGGCAGACCCGGCGGCTTGCGTGATTTCTTCGCAGGAGGTGGTAAGATTGGCTGAAAACGTTAAAGGCATCGTTGTTGAAATCGGCGGCGATACAAAGGGATTGTCAAAAGCGATCAGCTCGCTGAACAGCGAAATCCGTGGAACGCAATCGGAGCTTAATAAGGTCAATCGCCTGCTGAAACTCGACCCGACCAATATCGACCTGCTCAAACAAAAGGAGCAATTGCTCGGGGAACAAATCAAAAATACAGAAAACAAGGTTGAAAGCCTCCGAAATGCCAAAAAGAAAGCGGATCAGGAAATGGCGGACGGCACGGAGATCAACCAAAAACAATACCGTGAATTAGTCCGGGAACTGACCAGCGCCGAACTGAAGCTGAAAGACCTGCAGGCCGAGGCATCCAAGAGCCGTGCAGCGCTTGCACAGGTTTCCGCAGTTACCGGCGAGATCGCAGAAAAGTCCGGGAATATTGCAAAGAAGTTTGCACCTGCATCTTTGGCCGTTGCTGGCGTAGGCGTGGCGGTTACAAAAGCTGCTGTAGAATTTGAAAGCGCCTTTGCTGGCGTTGAAAAAACAGTAGACGGCACTACAGAGCAGCTTGCGGCACTCCGGCAGGGCATATTGGACATGGCAGAAGAAATTCCTGCGTCCACTACGGAGATTGCGGCGGTTGCGGAAGCTGCTGGACAGTTGGGTATTGCCACCGATGATGTACTTGACTTTACCCGCGTTATGATCGACTTGGGCGAAGCAACCAACCTTTCCGCTGATGAAGCTGCCTCTGCACTTGCCAAATTTGCCAACATTACCGGAACGACCGCTGATGAATACTCCAAACTCGGCAGTACCATCGTTGACCTTGGCAATAACTTTGCCACAACAGAGCGCGATATTGTTGAGATGGCTACACGCCTTGCGTCTGCTGGTACAGTTGCCGGGTTGTCCGAACAGGATATCCTTGCATTGTCTACCGCAATGTCCTCGGTTGGCATCAACGCAGAGGCAGGCGGTACGGCAATGACCCAAACAATGACCGCAATAAGCAAGGCTGTGTCTGCTGGCGGTGATGATCTTGAAACATTCGCAAAGATCGCTGGTGTATCTGCTTCTGAATTTGCAGATATGTGGGGCAATGAGCCGATAGACGCAATCAGGGCTTTCATCGGCGGGCTTGGGAAGATGAACGAAAATGGAGAGGACACCATCGCCGTATTGGATGAATTGGGGCTCTCCGGGATTCGCCAGTCCAATATGCTTCGTGCGTTGGCCCTCGCATCCGATGTGTTGGACGATGCTGTTACAACTGCAAATACTGCATGGGACGAAAATATTGCCCTCTCCAACGAGGCAAGCAAAAGATACGCAACGACCGAAAGCCAAATGAAAATTCTCCGAAACGGGCTCAATAACTTGGCTATCTCCATCGGTGATATCCTGCTGCCGATTATCAACAAAATCGTCGCAGGACTGCAAAATGCAATCGAATGGTTTACAAACCTCGACGATGGGGTCAAAAAGACGATTCTTATTGTCGGCGGCCTTATTGCAGCGATTTCCCCGATTGCAGGTATTATTTCGGGAATTGCCGGAGCCATCAGCTTTATAACTGGAACGGTTATCCCGGCGCTGATAACGGCTATAAATTTTGTAATCGCAAATCCTATCGTGCTGCTCATAGCGGCCATTGTCGGACTTGTTGCGCTGATTGCAACAAAAGGCGACGAAATACAAGCCATCCTCCAGCGTGTAGATGATTTCTTACAGGGCGTATTTACTACGGACTGGTCGGAATCGTTTGGGGTATTGGGTGAAATCTTAAACTTTTTCTTTGCAACGGTAAAATCCATTTGGGATTCCATAAAAGCCGTTTTTGACGGTATTATCGATTTTATCCGTGGCGTTTTTACCGGCGACTGGGAAAGAGCATGGAAAGGTGTGCAGGAAATCTTTAAGGGAATCTTTACGGCGCTTGTTGCCATTGCAAAAGCACCTCTTAACGGAATCATTGCACTGATCAACATGGTTATCGACGCAATCAACTGGATGATAAACGGGCTGAATAAGATACACTTTGATGTTCCAGACTGGGTGCCCGTTTTAGGCGGTAAGTCCCTCGGATTTAATATTCCGACCATCGGAAAGATTGCTTACCTCGCCAAGGGCGGAGTTTTGTCCTCCGGCAGCGCCATCGTCGGCGAAGCCGGGCCGGAGCTGCTTACCATGGCTGGTGGCCGTGCCCATGTCATGCCGCTGAACGGGAACGAACGAGGCGGTATCACCATCGAAATGAACAACACGTTTAACGGCTACGATAACGCAGCCGGTGAAGCTGCCGCAAGGAACTTGGTACAGGCGGTCAACCGTGCGCTTGGGAGGGCTTACTAATGAGAAAATTTAAGCTCCAGAACGGTGTCGGTGCCGAATGGGATTTGATGGATAAAACGGCGTACTTTAATGCACCGGGCGGATTGGGCTTTGGAAAAACCTACTCCACAATCCAAGCCGGAAGCGCATGGCTGGTATCAGATGAATTCCTTAACCAGTATGCCGTGACCGGCGAAATGATATTTTTCGACTACGCACGGTATCAGTCGTTTATTTCGTTCGTGACAAAAGGCCCGCTTTACCTGATGTATTCGCCGCTGGACACTTGGTACAAAATCAAATGCGAGGTGCAGTCTGCGGATAAGACGGAGCTGAAGTCCGGCTATTTGGCCGTACCGATTACATTCCTCTGCTTCGGGACTTGGCATGAAGCCGTTAAGGTAACGCAAAGTCAAGCGCCAGACCAAGGGATTAAAAGGTACAGCTATACTTATCCCTATTACTACGCAGAAACAGCAACAGGAACGGCAAAGATAAGAAACGGAGATTTGGCATCTCCGTGCAAGCTGCAAATCTTCGGACCGGTCGTCAATCCGGCTTGGGCGCTTATCAAGGCCGGGGCCCGTGTAGCGGTCGGAAAAGTAACCGCAACAATCCCTGACGGCCACAAACTCGTTGTTGATGCTGACCCTGCAACAATGGAGATCGCCGAGTATGCGCTCGATGGAACATACATCCAAAACCTGTACCAGTCCAGCGACTTTTCGACCGGCCGATTTATCTATGCTCCGCCGGGAGAAAGCACTTTGACATTTTCGCACGACGGAACGTCGGATATCACCGCATATGTGGAGGTGGAGAAACTTGCATACTCTGTTTAAGTGTGAGGTTTTTGCGCGGGATTACACCTTCCGAAGTTTTGCTCCGATTGAAAGCCCGGAGATACAATTTGACTACTTGACCGTAGAAAAAACTACTCTCCGGGCCGTAAAGCTGGATGCAAAAAAGGGCGACTTTATAAGCGTTACAGACCAAAACGGGAATGTAGCTTATCAGGGAATCGTTGACGATGTTGAAACCGATAAAACGGGCGTAATGATTTCGGCACAGCCGCTGATGTCGCTTTTTGACACGGAGGTATATTTCGACCGCACGACCTCTGCAAAGATCGAGCCTTTTATTGCTTCGATCATCCGGGATAACTTTGTTTCTTCTGGCGATGCTTTGCAAAACATAGCCGGTATGACGGTGGAAACGACCTCCGAAACGACCGGGGCGCTCAACCTCAAGGATAACATCCACAGCTTTTACGAAATCATCACGAAATCGCTGACGGCTTACGGCGTGGCGGTCAACATGAGCTTTGACCCACAGAAAAAGACAATCTCCGTTAAAGTCGGCAAGGTTAGCGGAACGGCGGTAATCGAAACAAATCTACAGGCCATTGTGGATAAAAACATCATCATCGGCGACAGCACCGGCCAGCTGAACAAAGTGACTATCTACAACAAGGCCGATGAGACGCAGCACATAACCTATTATCTGCACCCAGACGGAAAGGTCGACACCAACAACACGGACAGAATTACCCCTGTGTTTTTTGCGGCGCAGTTTTTGGAAACGGATAACAATTTTGAATCTGCTGCATACAAAAAGGCTTACGAAGCGTTAAGCCCGCAAAAGTATGACAACATGATAGAACTGACTGCCCGCAACGACTGCGGCGTACTTGATACCTCGATGGCCATCGGCACAGAGGTTTTGGTCATTGATGGCGACAGCAGTTACAAATCGATCCTTACCGGCTATGCAAGGTCGCAGGATGTTACAAAAATGACCTTCGGCGTTGTCCGTGCAGACCTTACCAAAATCTTAATCCTTGAAAGGAGGGCAAACGCATGATAACGCTGCTCCAGTATAACGCATCTATCGTAACTCCAACGGATGATGCGTACCTGTACAACCACATTATCAACGACAGCGGAATCTTTACTGGCGTTGAGGTAACTACACAGGGTGGTAACATCATAAATGTTTCCGATGGCCGTGGTATAATCCTCGGTCGAAACTTTGTTGTGGAAGCCCAAACGATCAATGCGACGCTTCCGACCAGCGGCTCCGTCCCCGGAAGATTGCTTATCCAAATTGACATGGCAAACACCGAAGCGCCGATTGCTTTTGTGACGCAGGCAGCTGATCCGCTTCCGGCGCTGGTGCAAGAGGACATCAATGCAAGCGGTACGGTGTATCAGCTGCCGATAGCAACTTTTACGGCACAGCCGACGATGGTTTCCGATTTGCAGTATGTAGCGCACACCATCAGCCCCGGTACTGTTTCGAGCTTTAACGGCCGCACCGGAGCGGTGGCACCGCAAACCGGCGATTACACCGGGAGCCAAATCAAAATCCCCGGCTACAAGCAGGCAACCTCCCGGCAGAATGTAACCGCAACAGACACGGTAACGCAGGCCATCGGAAAGATGGAGTACAAGATAAACCGCGCTTTTGTGGTTAAGCAAATCTCCCTCCCTGCCGCATCTTGGATGGGCGCAGAAAGTCCGTACAGCCAAACCATCAGCGGGCTTGGGACTACGGCAAACAGCAAGGTAGACATCCAAATGGATGCGACTTCCCTCGGCGTACTCATCGACAGCGGCACATCTGCCCTTTGGATTGAGAACAATAACGGAACGATTGCGGCCAAGTGCATTGGTGATAAGCCGAACGCAGACATGACCGTACAGGTTACGATAACGGAGGTAACAGCATGAGCGTAATTTACGGTAACCCAATCATTGCAGGTGGTGGTGGCCTTGAGCTTGTAGCAAATGTCGCTGACGGGGCAACCGTTACTGCTACCCTTGGCAGCAAGACAGTGACAGGTGTTTCTGTTGGTGGTCAGGCACGGCTTAAAATACCACAGGAGGGCAAATGGACGGTTTCCGCAACAAGCGGCGCACAGGTATCAATCCCACAGATAATCAGCGTTCCTGCCACAGTTGATATTACATTAACGACCATACAAGAGCTAAACGATACAAGCTGGGCAACAATTAAGCAGGCGTCTGATGCAAACATGGGAGCAAACTTCTGGTCTGTTGGAGACTGTAAGGAAGTGACCATGAACGGTAAGGTTTCTGACGGTCTTACCCTTACAAACTATTCTGCTTGGGTGTTTATCATTGGGTTTAACCACAACGCAGAACGAGAGGGCAACGGCATAGCATTTCAAGGCTTTAAGGCAACAAAGAACGGTACGCCTGTATGCTTAACGGATAGTAGTTATAGCAGCACCAAATCAAGTGGTACATGGTTCAATATGAACAACACAAATACCAACACTGGTGGTTGGCAAGCAAGTCTTATGCGTAAAAATGTTATGCCGCTGATAAAGACTGCTTTTCCTGCTGACCTTCAAGCAGTTATCAAGCCAAGCACCATATTTACAGCACCAAATACTGGTAATATTGAATTAACAGTAACAGAGGACGAAGTTTTTCTGCTTGCGGAATATGAAGTGTTTGGAGCGAGAAGTGGTGCTTCTACTCAGGAATCGAACTATCTTAAACAATACGCTTATTACGCAGCGGGGAACAGTAAAGTGAAGTATAGACATAATTCTGTTAGCGCTGCTGCCTATTGGTGGGAGCGTTCTCCCAGTTCCAACTACCCCGCCTTTTTCTGTTTTGTCGACACCGGCGGCAGCGCCAGCATTAACAACGCTTTCTATTCTAATGGCGTCTCCCCATGTTTCAAGGTATAACATATGGACTACATTTGTTTTAAGCGTTTTAAGCAAAACGCCTTGTGTGGCGAAGTAAACATTCCATATGGCACAAAACTTGATGAAATTAACAATGTAATCAGCTATTTCGGAAATCCTATTTGCTATATAAAAAGCCAAAATGCCTATGATTATTTCGCAAGAAATGATGATGGCAAAGGCTTGGAGCGTGGGAAACTGACAGCAGAAATAATCAAACTGCTGAATAACCGCAAAGACGGAAAGTACCAATACCGATGGGATAGGATTTGGGATGATTTATCCTTGCTGAAATACAAACGCCCAGAACACGATGATTATTGGTTGTGGAACTATGATTTTTTCAATGCTTCGATTGAGGAGCTGAACAGAATTAAATCCATGATACTGGAGGTGTGACAATGTATAAAATCAATGCAGAAGGCAAGGAATACTATTCCGACACCTTGGTATATGTGAAGAAGGCCCCAAATGGGTGCTATGTTCCTTGTTTGGCAGAGGAAGCGGAGTATGTTGTCGGTAAAGTGTCTGAAGATACCATTTTTGAAAACGCAGAGGTAGAAAATTTCGATGGTGGTTCTATGGCATCAGATATGCAGGAAGCATTAAATATTTTGGGGGTGAACTAAATGGGCTACTATACCGAAAAGGCCAAAGAAGTAAAAGCAAAGCAGGAAGCCGAAGTGAACGAACTGTTACAGCTTATAGCTGATGCAGTAGAAGAAAAATATCAAGAAGACGTGGAGGTAATCAACAATGTATAAGATGATGAAAAAGCTGATTGAGAAGAAGTTTTACAAGACCGCTGACGAAGCGCAGAACAAGCTGGATGTATTCTTTGCGTGCAACCGTCTGACCGATGACGAGTACAGCGAGTTGACCTTGCTGGTGGAGACTGTGTATACGGGGGTATAAGCCTATGGAGCCGAGCGTAATCGTAGCTGTAGTCACAGGCATTGCATCGGTCGCTGCCGTGGTCATTACCAACAACAAAAGCAACATGGAGCGTGACCACAAGGCCGATATCGAGCGAGCCGTCACCAACGAGAAGCTGGACGAGCTTACAAGAGAGGTAAGACGGCACAACGGCTTTGCGGAGAGAATCCCCATCTTGGAGGAACGGACAACCGCCCTCAATAAAAGAGTAACCAACCTTGAGCAGAAGAAAGGAGCTTAACCATGAACGAATTTGTAACTTGGACTTCCCTCGGTACTTACGCAGGCGCAGTCATGATGGTCACCATCATTACCCAGTTTTTGAAGCAGACCCCCCTGCGGAACATCAACACTAACCTCTTGGCCTATATCGTTTCCGTACTTATCCTCGTGGGCGCAGAAGCGTTTACGGGAGCCGAGCTGACGGTGCAGGGCGTTATCCTGTGCCTGCTCAATGCGGTCATCGTGGCCTTGGCTGCCGGTGGTACTTATGATGCTGCTACGACCGGCATGGTCAAAAAGGTCAAAGAGGAGGAATTCCCTCTTGAGGAGGTGGCGAAGGATGCCTAAAGTGTATCTTTCCCCCGAACGCAGACCGGCTCCCCATGCCCCGTACTACGGCTTTCCCGGCGTGTACGAGCATGACGTGTGTGTAGAGATCGGCGCTTATTGCGCCGAGGCTCTCACCCGCTGCGGGTTTGATGTGATGGTCGCATCCCCCGACAAGACGATGCAGGAGCGAGTGGCCGAAAGCATCGCTTGGAAATCCAACCTCCATATGCCCATCCATACCAATGCAAGCACGGCCACCTTGAAAGAGGGGTCTGCACAGGGCCCGACCGTCCTGCGCTACGGCAGAGCCGGAGGCATCAGCGACCGAGCCTGTCAGATGGTCTACCGCAGACTTATGGAGATTTATCCCCGGAACACCCACCGAGGGGTCTACCAAAAGGACGAGTTTTACGAGATCGGCAAAACCCCCATGCTGTCGATCTATCCCGAAATCGCATTCCATGACAATGGTCAGGATGCCATTTGGATCGTGCAAAACAAAAAGCGCATTGCCGAGGCACTCTGCAAAGGCGTGTGCGACTGGTTCGGTGTAACCTACAAGGAAGAAGAAAAACCGCAGACCGACTATGACAAACTCCTTGCCGAGCTGGAGGACATCAAAGAAAAGTACAGGACAGAACACGCATCCGCACAGGCATTGCGTGGCAGAATTTTAGCCGCCATCGAACAGTACGATACGGCGGCCGAATAACTCACTTTGTAACTCACTTTTATTCCGAAAGTGTGTTTTTTATTCCTTTTGCGCAGGAAACAAGAGCGAAAAACCCGCTTAAATACTGCATTTTCCGCATATAGCGTTTAATGCGTGTGGGTTCAAGTCCCATCTTCCGCACCAACGAGAAAGCCAGTAACCATGCGGGTTACTGGCTTTTTTCTTTTGCAAAAAAACTCACAAAATAACTCACTTTTTTTCCTGCTGGCCAAGAATTGATGTAAACACGCCATCAAGTGCGCTGGTTATTTGCCGATCCATCCCGGACACAGCGTGACCGTAAACCCCGAATGTGTCCATACTCTTGGAGTGTCCGACCAATTGCTTTACCCATCCTTCCGGCAGGGACTGGGCAAGGGAAACGAAAGTATGACGGAGCTCGTATGGTGTCGTTTTCGGAATTCCGTTTGCCTTGCAATATCTTTGGAAAAACTTCCGATAGGTTTCCGTTGTCGGCATTTGGAACAGATACAGGCCGTTTGACTTGGATTCCTGATCCTTTACAATCGCCTCTGCGATTTCGCCCAAATAAACGCTGCGTATCGCATTTTCGTTTTTGCCTGTAGTGATTTCGTTATCCTCGTTTATCGACCGTCTTACCTCCAATCTGCCCTGTTTGAAATCGTTCCGCATGATACCACGCAATTCCCCGGGTCGCAGGCCGGTCAAAACCTCAAGGCGATAAGCATTTATATATGGGTCTTTTACCAATTTACCCTTGTAGATTGTCGTATCAACGGAGAAAAGCGTTACAATGTCCTTCGGCTGCAAAATGTTGCGAACGCCAACAAGTGCGCCCTTTGGAATTGTTATATCCTCCGGGACAAAGCCGGTCACTTTCATTTTCCGCAGATATTTGCAAAAAGAAACCATGTCGGCACGGATGCTTTGCAGATACTTTTTTGATAATTTCCCATTATTGTAGGCATAGTCGATTACTTTTTGCAAAATCCCATCGCAAAGAGCATCTGCCTTTAGGTGGCCTATCCTTGGGTCAATCCATGTTTTCCAGCGGCTTTCCTGCGGCCGCCAATTCGATTGCGAAGTCCGAATTTTAAGCTGCTCCATGTAGCTTTCGTGCAGCTCTGATAGGTGCAGCTTCGTCCCGCAGATGCCTGATGCTAACCAATCATCTGCTTTTCGGTTCGCTTCCCTCTGCCCTTCCCTTCCCGGTCGGCTGCTTGTAAATGTTTTTCTTATGCCGTCTTTCTGGACGGCGATCTGCCAGCGGTTCTGCTTCTCAAGCCACTTTGCCGTATTTGTCCTTTCTTTCATTTTTCCCCTCCTGATAGACAACCGCCCTCGTTTCCGGGGGCGGTATTCTTTTACCAATAAATTCTTATATATGGCTCATAAATATCGGTGTAATCTTCTCGTTCTTCGACCGCTAATGCTTTCTCAAAAGCAACAAAAACCGGTTCTTGCTCATCCAGTTTTTTCGCAATGTTAGGCGGAACATTCCCAATCCGATCTCCGTATATTGCTATATACTTTTCATTATCCCAGTCAAACTCTATTTTTATTTCGTCTCCATGTTCCAAACTTGATATTATTTCTTGGCAATCATCAGATTTGTAAGCGGTCAATGCAACTACCGTTTGTTCCCTGCATTGGTACTGTTTTTCCTTGTCTCTAAAAAAAGCAATTTCTACCTTATATTCTCCAGTTGTATCATCCGCCTTTTTCAAATACACAACAACAGAATCACCGCGCTTTGCATAGTCCAAAAACATATCGAACTTAAAGTAGAGATCGCCTGCATATTCTCCACCATAGAGTAGTTTTACCTTGCCATCCCCCAACTCCCATTTGAATTGATGGTTGGTTTGTAATGATGTATCTGCAATAAGGTTGTTGATAGCATCCAGATTAACCGGCGTGAAATCTGCTATATATTCATATGAAAGGTGTTTCCCCTTGTATGAACTGTGTTTAATGTAACTAATCTGCTCCTGCTTTTTTGACTTAACGGAAGGTTTCTTTGCGGTTGTATTTTTTGTAAATCTTTGTGAAAAGCCAGCAAAAATGCAGAATGCGTAAAAAACAATCCCTATAGCACCAATAAACTTTCTATCGCCGAAAAGCAATGTAATCGAAAACAAGATTCCGCATACACCAAAGATGATAAGGGCCAATCGAGCTTTTTCGTTTTTCATCACAAAAGTCCTTTCTATTGTACGCAAAACAGTGTACGATTATATTTGGAAAGAACATCTGTTCTTAATCCCGAATTAGGCCGTAGTTCATGTTCTGCGCATCGATAAGTACAAGATACAGGATCATCATCGCCAGCAGGACGAATATAACTGCGAAAAGCGTGTTGGACAGCTTCCGGCGCTGGCGCACCTGCTCTTTCAGCACCTCTATCATTTCTTCGCTGCTCTGGCTGTCGGCTTTGTTATAGACTTCCCGAACAAAATATTTATCGAGAGATATGTGCAGCGCTTGACAGATGGAAGCAACGAGAAAAAGGCTCGGATTTTTGGTCGGCTCTGAAAGCAGCCGGGAGATCGTCCTTTCGACTGTCCCGGCATTGTCAGCCAAGTCCTTGTGGGTCATGCCCTGCTCCTGCCGTTTTGCGGCTACCTCCAATAAAAAGTTATCCCAATTCCTTTCATCGTCAGAATTCACAAACTCATCTCCTGTTTTTTGTTACCGGACACTTTTGCCCGAAAAACATGACAAATTTTGCGCCGAAACCGCCGAATTTGGCGGTACAGATTGATAATGCAACCTGTTACAATTGAATTGTAGCAGATACCGGTTGAATTTGGAAGGATTTTTATTTTACAATAATCGACAAAAGAGGAGGAACACCAATGGATTGGAACACGGCGTTAGAGCAGCTTATTTTACAAATGACCCCTGAACAATGCGAAAGTGCTATTTCTCTAATAGCAGAGAAATGGCCTTATATACTTTCTCGGCTTCCTCCGGCGAAAGAGTCCGGGAAAGCTCCATAAGTTTTTTGTTGGCAGGATGCAGCTCACCTTCGGTGGGCTGTTTTTCTATTTCATTGTCCATCAACCAATCGATTGAAACATTAAAATAGTTTGCTACCTTTTTCGCCTGTGCCGGGTTTGGATAAGTCCCCCGTTTTTTCCATGCGGTTGGTGTCCCCATACCAAGGCCGATCTCTGCTGCCGCCTTTGTTGGGGAAATACCGTTTCTTTTGCACAATTCACAATACTTGTCATAAAACACAAATAATACACTCCTTTTTGTGCATTACAACAAAAATTCAAATTTGTGAATTCTAATGCTTGCATAATTCAATTATTTGAATTATACTAGGAATAGAAACTCACAAAGGTGAATTTCGTTTTTGTCTGCGGTGGACTTGTTCTGCAAATTCATTCTACCATAAAGACAAAAAAACTTCAATATTTTGAATTGAAAGGAGGAAATTTTGGATGCCTGCACAATGGACAGGTGAGCTGGTTGGTAAAATGCACAATAACAGAGTGTCGTCACAAGAACTTGCAGCAAAAATAGGATGTTCAACAAAGTGGTTGAGCATGGTCCTTAATGGCCACTGTAGCCCAAAAGGTGCCGAGCAGCGCTTTAACGCTGCGCTGGACGAGCTTATTAAGGAAAAGGAGGAGTAAATGGAAGAAAAAACGATCACAATCATCGCCCTTGCTGTGATGTCAATAGCAACCATCGTATTTATCGCAATCAATAACCATAAGGAACAAAAGCGATATAAGTTGCCGGAGCGGAAAGGAATAGTGCCAGACCCGCCCTACATTACACCTCGCCCGAAGTCTGCGCGGGAAATCGCAAGAGAATATGCGAAATCCGGCAGTCCCATCGGGAAACGAGAACTGCGAAGAATGCTACGCCTACAATTGGCCGCGGTGACAGACGCCTATCAAAAATGGGAAAAGTACGGTCCGAATGAACTCACATCTCTCACAAATGCAATGATAGCACTCGTTAATCTGATAGAGCGGTTTGGGCTGATGGAGGAGGACAATGCCGAAGAAGATCGATACATATCGGAAACTGCGGGCGCTGATGCTGGAGCTTGGGCACGACCAAACGACCCTTGCCAAGCGGACAGGCATGACCCGCCAGCAAATCAGTGACAGAATGACCGGGAAGGTGCCGTGGTCGCTGGAGGAAGCCTATAAAGTCTGCGACACCTTATTTATCGCAATCAAGGACATTAAACAGTATTTCCCCCCGCGGGGGGCAGCATGAAAGGAGATTTTGAAATGGAAACCACAAAAATGACCTACATCAACTGGATTAACGCAAGGGTAGCAAAGCCGTCCAATGACGGAACTTATCTTGTTTTCTCCAGCTACAAGAGTTTTTTCGAATGCAAATACAGCGCAGATCGTGGGCTGTTTTATTTCGAAAGCAGCCCCGAAACCGGAATAGATGTATTTTGGTGGACTATAAAGCCCGAACTGCCGGAGGTGCGAGATGAAGCGTAAAGAAGTGATCGAATTCCTGAAGGAAGCCCTGTATATGCTCATGGCCTTGGCCAGCATGGTCGGCTGGATGGTCATCCTGATGGGGGTGTGTCCCGGATGACACAGAACGAGCGCATCGAAGCCATCCGAGAAGTATTCCCCGGCTACTCGAAGCCCTTGGACAGTATGTGCAAGCGCCCAGAATACTACGGCGTTAAGCGTACACCCGAAGCGCAGGCGCTGATAGCGAAGAAGCGGCAAAAGCGTGATGTTTATAACCTCCATGTCTGCGTTCCCAACGGGTTTGTAGACATGGTGGAATTCCGCAGGCAGCTCATCGAGATGGGCTACGGGAACTTTTCCAACTGGGTGCTGCGCTGCATCCGCCGCCAGCAGGAGGAGTACAAAAAAAGAAAGGCCCCCGTCAAAGACGGAGACCCAACCACCACCATAACTATACACGATAAGAGGAGGGATGTCAAGTGATCGTCTACAAGGGAACCGACAAGGACATGAAATGCCGAGGCTTCCAGTTTGAGCTTGGCAAAGAATATGTGGAGGAGGAAGCGGAACTGTGCGTCAAAGGTTTCCACGGATGTGAATACCCGCTGGATGTGTTCGCACACTACAATCCTGCTGATAGCCGCTTCTTCGTGGCTGAACTTGACGGCGTAACGGATGAAACAGAAAGTAGAGACACCAAGCGGGTTGGAACGAAAATAAAGCTCCGGGCGGAAATCGGTATCGCTGGTATTGTAAAAGCTGCGGTTGAGCACATAAAGGAAAGAGCCGAGAGCAGCAAAAATCAGACCGGCAACTGGAGCGCTGCGACCAACACCGGCTACCAGAGCGCTGCAACCAACACCGGCTACTGTAGCGCTGCAACCAACACCGGAACCCAGAGCGCTGCAACCAACACAGGCAACTATAGCGCTGCAACCAACACCGGCAACTGGAGCGCTGCGACCAACACCGGCTACCAGAGCGCTGCGACCAACACCGGCTACCAGAGCGCTGCGACCAACACCGGCTA
>ERZ1026876.541-NODE-541-length-21984-cov-21.798121_pt1 | contig 21984 bp, 19 predicted proteins | sample MGYA00380168_ERZ1026876 | MGnify/ENA primary metagenome ERZ1026876 (study PRJEB33269, sample SAMEA4719804) | human gut metagenome | biome: human-associated habitat; feature: organic feature; material: feces | place: Cameroon | collected 2013-10 ... | reverse complement strand
CACCCCATTTCCTAAACAGTATACCATACTGTCTAACAAATGGGGTGCAGTTCATCGTCCCGGCGGGCGTTTTGGTCATGGAGAAACAAGAGAAAAAGCCCTGCCATCCGGCGGGGCTTTTGGCGGGCTCAATCGTCCGTTTTCAGCTCCATATCCAGCTCCGGCATCAGCTCGTCGCTGATGACCGTCAGCATCTGCTCCAGCTTGTCCACATCCTCGGCGGGGAAACGGTCCCGCACGCGCTCCACCACGGTGTGCAGGTAAGAGTAGCTGATGTTGTAATATTCGATATACTTCTTGGTCGGGCGGAGGTGGTATTCGCGCCGATCCTTGGTGGACTGGATCTTCTCCACATAGCCCTTCCGAACCAGACTGCCGATCTTATACGCCGCGTTCGGAGTGGAGATCTGCATCATGCGGGAAAACTCTGCGATGGTCGGCTCGCCCATCGCCATGATCCCCTCCATGCAGAAGGACTCCACCGTTGTCAGTGTGGCCTCGCGGGTGGCGAAGCGCTGAAACACGTTCTGGTAGAAGTGCAGCTTAAATTTAGTATAGACGTCATTGAATGCTTTTTCCAGCATGGTGCGGCTCCCTTCGATTCCCTCAATTTCTTTTAGTATATCATATTTTTGCCCGAACGCAAGCGAAAAAGGGGCTGTTGCAAATAACTCCCTCCGTCACGGCTTCGCCGTGCCAGCTCCCTCTCGGAGGGAGCCTTGGCGTAACGGTAAGCTGTGAAAGCCTCCCTCATTGAGGGAGGTGGCATCGCGTCAGCGATGACGGAAGGAGTTGTGCAACAGCCCCTTGCTGTTTATGGGGAAGTTACTTCATCAGCTTCTTGAGCTTGAGCCACGCGCCGAACACGTCATACTTGGTAACGTAACGGTCGGGGTCAAAGCGGGAAGCGTCGTTGTCGTCGGCGGGCTTCACAAGGCCGTTGTCGATGGCCCAGCGGGTCGCCTTTTGCAGCTCGATCTCCTCCGCGGGCACATCGCTGTACAGGCTGGGCAGAGCCGCTTCGGGCTTGCCCGCCGTCTCCCACAGCAGCACCACCAGCTCACGCCGGTTGGCGGGCACCGCCACACCCTTCGGCAGGTTCAGCTGCAAGTAGCTGTCCACGCCAAGGCTCACGCCCTGCCACACCAAGATGCCAGCCGCTGCGCCGCCCACGGCCACCGTTGCCATGGTGCCCAGCGTCGAGGGCCCATCGTCCTCGCCCGGCAGCTCGGAGGAACGGTACTGCGCTTCAATGGTGATGTCCGCTTCCGGCATCGCAAAGGCCATGTGGGGGTCGTGCAGCTTCACGCTGGGGTCACCCGTCAGCGTGTCCTTGACTCTCTCCGGGAAGCGGATGCTCCACACGTCAAAGGTCATGCCCTCCGGCACTTCCGACTCGTCCACGTCCACCGTCAGTTTGGTGCCCTTCGCGATACCTTCCACCTTCGTCTCGCCATTGATCTTGCCGCCCTTGACGGTAACGGTGTAGGTCTTGGGCTGGTCGTCGGGGTTCGGGGTGGGATTCGGGTCAACGGGGTCAGGGGTATCCTCCTCATAGTTTGCCTTCAGCGACACTGCACCGTCAGGCATTTCAAAAGTCAGCGGGTTTGCTTTCAGCTTTTCTTTGCTCAGACTCAAAGTGCCCTCTTCCACCGTCCATTTGGTGAAGTGATAACCGGTCTTTGCCTTGGCCGTCACTTTGATTTCTGCATTGGCTTCGTAATCACCGCTGGCTTTGGTTTCATCGTCGCCAATGTAGCCATCTTCAACGGTCAAGGTGTAGGTCGTCGGTGCCTTGTCCTTGTAGGTTGCCGTTGCAGTGGCCGCATGGCCGGGCATTGTAACCTTAATGGTTGTATTGGTCAACTCATAGCCAGATACCGGTTCCAATTCACCGCTCAGCTCCCATCCGGTGAACACCTTATCTTCAGGAACTTTTTGCGTCAAGGTGATTTCTGCATCCTTTGCATACTCTCCGCTGTTTTGTGTCCCATTCTCATCTCCGATGACGCCATTCACAACCGTCAGGCTGTACGTCTTCTTCCGGCCGTTTGCGGTCAGCTCCAGCTCACTGCCCGGCATCGTCAGGGTATAGGTTCCATTCTCGTTTTTCGTAATCGTGTTCACGTCAAACTCGTCCGAGTCACTTGTCCAGCAGTCCAGTTCAAACTCCTCGTCGGTAAACTTTGGCTTGATCTTAATCGTTGTGTTTTCTGTGAACTCGGTTCCTGTCATATCAACAAGCTCCGCATTCACCAGCGTCAGCGTATACTTCGGCTGTTTAATGGTCAGATCAAACGAGTCAGTACCACTGATATTCTGCGTCCACTGTGCGCCATCCGGGGCGGTGACCGTCACCTGAGCAGGAAGCGAACCGTTGGAAGCATTTTTCGAAAGCTTAATCGTCGGAAGCTTTCCAGACGCATCTGCGATCACATAGAACTCGTTGACCGGCATCTTGAACGGGTTATCCTGCAAGCCCGCATATGCGGTTTCACCATCCGAATAATTCAGGTCTACCGTCCAACAATCGGTCAGCCCCTCGTTCGACGCAAACAGACAGCCAGAAAGCGTTCCCGTGCTGCCCGGTTTTTTCACGAAGATGGAATTGCTGATTTCTCCGTTATTGCTAACCGTCACGCCGAGATTTTCAAAATAGCAGTTTGTGATCGCGCCCTCGTTCTCCACAGTGGTATTATTGCCCACAACCCAAACATTCGAAAGCTTCGCGCCACGCTCAACAGCAACGGAGCAATCGATTCTCGTGTTGGCATCCGCAGCAAATTCAAACGTGCCGCTTAGCGTCAGGGTGCCGTTGCTGTACGTCCAGCCGGTGCCCTTATGTCCGACAACTATGCCGTCCTTATAAACCGGCTCACGGTTGGTCGTAACGGGTTCGCCGTTGTCGTTGATTTCAAGCTTCGTCTCGTATGCTTCGTACGTTGCCGTCAGGGTCACATTGCTCGTGGGCATCCGGAAGGTCAGGGTCGCGAGGGTCTTGTCCGTCAGGTTAATTTCCTTGTCATCCGCATCCTTGAGCGTCACGCCGTCGCTGACCGTCCAGCCCGCAAAATACTTGCCGCTTTCCGGGGCGGCAGCTGTTACGGTCACAACGGTGTCTTCTGCGAGGGTAGCAGGGGACTCCTTCGTTTCCTCACCGACCTTGATCGTGCCGTTCGTCACGGTCAACGTATACTTTACCGCATCGTTCAGGATCACATTACCAGAGGCGGGTGCTGTAAAGGTATAATAGTCGTCCGATTCCTTCGTGATCGCATAGCTCTTGTCACCGTTGACATTGGTGATTGCTGCTACCGTTCCGCTTGCGTCGAGGATGCTCACACCAAGCTTCGGTGTATTGGTAAAGTAAAGCGTTGTGCCTGTTACCGGATACTTTCCGGCCTCTTCCAGCCGCGCTGTGATCGTGTTCTCACCATTTCGGGTCGTCAGACTGCGCACATTCGAGAGTCCACTATATTTTTGGCTGAACAGGCAGGACACATAGTTTTCTCCGCCCGCCAGCTCATCCACATTGATCGTAGAGTTGCTGATGGTACCGACATTATACAGTCGGCTTCCCTTGAAATAGCACTGCTCTGCATTGCCGCTATTCGTAACAACTCCTTTAAAGACCGCGTTTGTAATGGACGCATTATTCAGCGCCGTATCGCCGCCCTCAATCACGACAGTATAGTTACTATTTACAGTAGCACCATTCAGATTGAGTTTTGTACCTTTCAGGATCGTCAGAACCTTTTGGCTGCTCAGAGTCCAGCCGTTGCCCTGATAGCCGCCCACGCCGTCGGGTTCACGGTCAGTCGTTATAACATCGCCGCTCCCATCGAACGCCAAGGTCTTATTATAATCCTTATAGCTGGCCTTCAAATGCACTTCATTTGCGGGCATTTTGAACGTCAATTCACGATCGTTCAAGCCGTTTTGACTTGTGATGCTGCCTTCTGGCAGGGTCGTGCCATCTTCCAGCGTCCAGCCCGCAAAATACTTGCCGCTTTCCGGGGCGGCAGCCGTTACGGTCACAACGGTGTCTTTTTCAAAGCTGCCGCTCTTTGCATTTTCATCAATCGTACCGGTCGTGCTGGTGATCGTGCCGCCGTCTACGGTCAACGCATATACATCCTTGGTCTTATGCAGCATTACCGTTGCACCATTTGCAACCTTGCCCGGATTCAGCGTAAAGTAGTAGTACCCCGATGCACCATCCCACTTCCACATTGCAATTTGGGAGCCATCGTTAATGGTAACAGACCAATTATTGTGAACATCCTCATAAGTACTAGCATCTCGTTTCAGCACCCTGATCTCCGGTTTATAGGTATCACTGGGCACCACATACGCAGAAGTGCATTCTATCTTTTGATAATAAGAAGTTTCAAAAACGATGTTTGTGTCCGTCTCACCGGGGTCCATTTTCAGCGTGTAACCGTTTGAAATCGTCCCTTCTCCACTGGGCTTGAGCGCAAACACACCACCGGTGATCTCACCACCGGCATTATTGAGTACACTTGTGTTGCTGGTATCGGTTCCGGTAAACATGCCGCCCGTGATTTTGCCGGTATTGGAAACCGTTTTCTGGAAGATACCGCCGGATATCGTGCCACCCGCTTTATTCCAAACTATTCCGGAAAATGTGCCGTCCGTTATGGTCGCGCCTTTCTCTATTACGATATCACACTTTGTTGCACCGTATGATCCGGCGCTTCCCGTGCTAGACGGATCAATATGAGTAAAATCCCACGTGCCGCCGGTCAGGGTCAGAGTGCCCTTGCCATCCGCATTATACTTCCAGTTGGTCCCTATATAGTTACCCTCATTATCCATCTCGCGGTTCGTCGTATTAGGCTTGCCCGTGCTGTCCATTTTCAACGCTGGGTCATAGTACGTCGCTGTCAGTTGTACATTGCCCGCGGGCATCGTAAACTTTGTGGGGTTCGTGGTTAAATTGCAATCGTCAGCAAAAACAGTCGGCGTTGTGGTACCTTCTGCAACCGTCCACGCCTTAAAGGTTCGGTCGTCCCAGCCATCTGCTGTAACTGTCACTTCGGTATTTTCCGGAATCTTTGCCTCTCTATTATACCGGAGATTCCAATCCACCGTAATCTTACCACCTGAAACATTCAGATTGAACGGTTTATTCAATTCCACATCACTCGCTGGCATGGTAAAAGTAACCGTGGTTTTATCACTGGAGCCATTTGTATAGAAACTGTTGCAATTATTTACGCCAATCGGCTTGCCATTGATATTGTTGATACCAACCGCGTTTCCAGATTTGTCATAAGCTGTACGGTGATTTGGAGGGAGTTGATGTCCTCACCGTTGCTATCCTTCGTCAAAACGGCCCATGCTCTTCTGCCAAAATCAATGTAATCCGAAATTGCAGCAGTTTTAATCTTTATCTTTCCAGCGTTATCATTACCGATATATGTCTTGCCTTCATTGTCATAGGCGTTAATGGAAAAGCATACTTCATCTGCTGCACCGCTCGGAGCCATCTGGAATAAGCCGCCCGTGACATGACCTGCGGTGTGACCATTGGTATACGAAATATGGTTCGCCGTGAAAATGCCGCCAGTAATAGAAGCATCATCCTCGTTGGTAATTGTTTTTTCGCCAGAGGCACCACCGGTAAACAAACCGCCGTTGATCGTACCGTAGACAGTTTTATCCGTTCCATCTACCGTTACTGTTCTGCCTGTATTATTGAATTCATTTTCAAACGTGCCGCCGTTGACCGTTCCCCAGTTATAAACGATCCCTGTATAAGTGCCTCCCTGAATCGTGCCAGCATTATAAACACGGGTGGTAAACTTGCCGCCTTTCACGGTCGCACCATTGTCGATCGACACTTCACATGTCACACTATTCAGTGCAGAGCTCGAAGAATCAGCGGGCTTCGTATGGGTAAAATCCCATTCGCCGCTCGTTAGAGTCAATGTCGGCGGTAGGTAGCCGCCATTCCTATACTGCCATCCATCGCCCTCATAGCCGATAGTCGTCGGGATATCTCCCGCTATAATTGGCTTGCGTCCATCTGTTACCGGCGTACCATCAGCATTCATTTCCAATGTCGTGATATAGCCGTCCGTGTCTCTTTCCTCCGCCAGCACCGCAGTCCCTCCGCCGGGGGTCTGCGCAGGGGCGCTGACGGGGAACAGCGAGATCATCATGCTCAGCGCAAGAACAAGGCTGAGAATGCGCTTTTTCATAAAAGTACCTCCTCGTTTTCCGAAATTTTATCATTCTGCTATCAATATAACACATTTTGACGCATTTCGATAGAGGAGGCGTGCATTCTCAGCCTTGTATATTTCAATCTTTTCTTTTTATCGCGGATTTTCCGGGGTCAGCGCTTGCGGGCCGCAAACTTGGCGCGGATGACGCTGAGGGCGATCAGCTCCAGCGCAATGGCCACAGCCAGCAGGATCAGCGAGGTGAAAAGGCTGGCGCTGGCGCCGAGGACGATCTGGCTCAGGCCGGTGATGACGTAGCAGACCGCCGAGATGGCGGCCACGGTGATGGCATAGGGCAGCTGGGTGGACACATGGTTCACGTGGCTGCAATGGGCGCCCGCCGAGGCCATGATGGAGGTATCGGAGATGGGGGAGCAGTGGTCGCCGCAGACCGCGCCGGACAGGCACGCCGCGATGGAGATGACCAGCATCTCGCCCTGCGGGAAGGCGTGGCAGACGATGGGGATCAGGATGGAGAAGGTGCCCCACGAAGTGCCGGTGGCAAAGGCGAGGAAGACCGCCACGAGGAAGATGATGGCAGGCAGCAGGTACTGCAGGGCCGCTGCCGAGCCGTTCAGCAGGTTCGCGACGTAGTATTTTGCGCCCAGCAGGTTGGTCATGCCGGAAAGGGTCCATGCCAGCGTGAGGATCAGCATGGGGCTGACCATGGCCTTGAAGCCCTCCGGGATGCAGGCCGCGAAATCTTGGAAGGTCATCACTTCGCGCACGCGGTAGAAGACGAAGGTGAACAGCAGGGCAATGCTGCTGCCCATCACGAGGCCCGCCGAGGCGTTGCAGTCCGAGAAGGCGGTGATGAAGTCCACGCCGGAGAAGAAGCCGCCGGTGTAGATCAGGCCGAAGATACAGGCCGCGATCAGCACCACCACCGGCAGGATCAGGTCGATAACATGGCCGCGGGTGTCGGTGCCGTCGTCCACATCGTCGCCGTAGGGGCGGTCGTCGGTGGTGAAGAGGTCGCCGTTCAGGGCGTTGTTTTCATTGAGCTTCATGGGGCCGTAGTCGGCGCCCGTGAGCACGAGGAAGAAGATCATCACCAGCGTCAGCAGAGCGTAATAATTGTACGGGATGGTGCGCAGAAACATCGTAAAGCCATTGATCCCGGAGCCTTCCGGCACCGAGGAGGTGACCGCCGCCGCCCAACTGGACACCGGCGCGATGATGCAGACCGGGGCCGCCGTGGCGTCGATGAGGTAGGCCAGCTTGGCGCGGGAGACCTTCTGCCGGTCGGTGACCGGGCGCATGACCGAGCCCACGGTCAGGCAGTTGAAGTAGTCGTCCACGAAGATGACCACGCCCAGCACGAAGGTCGCCAGCTGCGCCCCGGCGCGGGTGTGGATGTGGGTGGACGCCCACCGCCCGAAGGCCGCGCTGCCGCCCGCCTTGTTCATCAGGGCCACGAGGATGCCCAGCATCACGAGGAAGACGAGGATGCCCACGTTGCTGGAGTCGGCCAGCTTCGCCACCATACCGCCCTCTTCATTAAAGAACAGAGTGTTCAGCGCCAGCTCCAAGTTGCCGTTGGCGTAGAGCAGCGCACCCGTGGCGATGCCCACCAGCAGCGAGGTGTAGACCTCCTTGGTGTTCAGCGCCAGCACAATGGCCACCACCGGCGGCAGCAGACTCAGCGCCGTGCTGTACACCGCGCAAGTGTAGTTCGCCGGGTCCGTGATGGTGCCGGGCGTTGCCGCCGTGCACCACAGCAGCAGCCCGAACACCAGCACCACGCCGGCCCACGATAGATTCACTTTTTTCATAAAACGATTCCTCTTCTGATTTTTTTCCCCGGCGCGGGGCAGACTATCCCCAAGAAACACAAAGGGGGTGGCCGACGCGCCGGATTATAAAGCGCTGTACTTTGAGCTGTTCCGCGCCAGCGAACAGGCCGCCCGCATCCTGCTGGAAGCCCAGCAGAAAGCGGAGGAGCAGATTATGGAGGACGACCAGCCGCCGCTGCGGCTCAGCCCTTCTTCGCCTGAGCCTTCGCCGCGAACTTCGCGTCGTTCACGATGAAGCGCTCGTGCACGCCGCCGCCCACAGGGCCTTTTTCATCATGCAGGGATACCTTAAACACCAGCTTGCGGCCTTCCACGGCGGTCAGCTCGCTCTCGCAGGTCACGGTCATGCCTACGGGGGTGGGGGCGGTGTGCTCCAGCTCCAGCTTGGTGCCCACGGAACCGCAGCCCTCGTCCAGCTCACCCGCCACGCTCATCCAGCAGGTCTTCTCGGCCAGCGCCACCAGCGCGGGCGTCGCGAAGACGTCCAGCGTGCCGCTGCCCATGGTCTTTGCAGTGTTTTCGTTCGTCACGAGCTGGCTCTGCTCGCCCCTGATGCCAACAGTCAACATAAAAATACTTCCTTTCTTCAATCGCCGCATCGGCAAATACTTTCCAGTACCTTGATAGGATACCACACTTTCCGCGCCGATGCACCTGTTTTGGAGTGATTTCTGCAATTTTCCTCTTCCGCTTTTGCCCAAAACGCGCTATGATAGGGCCGAAAGGCGGTGTCCTCTATGAGCGACTTCTGGAAATCCTATGATATCACCGCGCTGGAATACGGCGAAGGCTACCAATGCTATCCTCTTTACGGCAAGATCCATCGAATTGAGTTGGCCCTTTCGCTGCTCTTTATCGTAGGGGTCGCGCTCTGGTACAAGCGCAGCGGGGCGAAGCTGCGCCGGAAGATCTTGGTCGGTGTCACAGGTCTGCTTTTACTGGACGAAGCTGCTCTGCTGCTGGGCATGGCCTTGACCGGCCAGTGGAACTGGAGCTATCTGCCGCTCCATCTGTGCAGCATCAACGTCTTTGTCTGCCTTTACAACACCCTCTTCGACCAGAATTGGTGCAAAGAGGAGCTGTATGCCCTCTGCATCCCCGGCGCGGCGCTGGCGCTGCTCTGCCCAAGCTGGCTCGATGTGCCCTCGTGGTGGACGCTCATCAATCTGCACTCCATCTCCATCCACGCCCTGCTCGTACTCTACCCGGTCCTCCTCGTCGTGGGCGGCTACCGCCCCAGCGTCCGCCGGGTGCCGCAGGTGCTGGCCTTTCTCTTCGGCTCCGCCCTGCCCATCTACTTTCTGAACAAACCCTTGTGCACGAACTTCTACTTCCTTAACAACCCCTACGGCAACATCATCACCACGGCTTTCACCAACCTGCTGGGTGAAAAATACTATATTCTCGGCTTCCTGCCCGCCATTGCGGCGGCGCTGGCGCTGATGTATCTGCCGTGGGTGGTGGCCGCCCGCCGGAAGTGACTTATCCAGATTTGGGACGCGGCGTTTTTTGTTCCCCAAAACGCACCCTTTTTGCAGATTAAAAATGCAGTTTTCTTGCGTATTGCGGTAAAATTCAAGATTTTTGATTATGGGGCAAAAATCTTTGCAAAAGCCCTTGACAGGGGCTGTTCTGCGTGATACTATGAACACATGAACAGACATTCATATGAATCCACAGCGAAGGGAGATGCCGAGATGGCCGAAGCAAAAGATGCCCTGCCCGCAGCGCAGCCGCAAGCGGTCGCACTGCCGGACGACGAGGTGCTGTACGAGCTGGCCGACCTGTTCCGGGTGTTCGGCGACTCCACCCGCATCAAGATCCTGTATGCCCTGCACGACAACGAACTCTGTGTGCAGGACATCGCGAACGCGGTGCAGTTGAGCCAGTCCGCGGTGAGCCACCAGCTCCGGGTCCTCAAGGATACCAAGCTCGTGCGGTTCCGCCGGGACGGAAAAACCGTTTACTACGCACTGGACGATGACCATGTGCGCAGCATCCTCTCCTTGGGGATGGAACATATTGAGGAATCGTTGAAAGGCAGGTACTACTTATGAAGAAGAACTACAAGATCGAAGTCGATTGCGCAAACTGCGCGCAGAAGATGGAAGATGCCGCCAACACCGTTGCCGGTGTGGCAAGCGCTACCGTCAGCTTTATGACCCAGAAGATGAAGGTCGAGTTCGCTGAGGGTGCGGACCCCCACGATACCATGGTCAACGTTCTGGCCGCCTGCAAGAAGGTCGAGGACGACTGCGAGATCTTTGATATCTGAAACTAAAAACCGGATGGAAACGGCTCCCCCGCGGGGGAGCCATTTCCATCCCAGAGCATTTCTCTTGTGGAAAGAAAGTGCAGTTTTCAACAGTTTCCACCGGGTTTTCAACACGTTTTGCGGAAAATCTCAAAAACAAACGGGAAAAAGTCAGATTTCTCCGGGAAAACCTCGTGGAAAACACGGGGGAAAACGTGGAAAAAGGTTTTTTCCGGGGAAAACCTGTTGAAACTGCTCCCACCCCTACCCGACAAAAGGAGAATCCCTATGACCAAAAAACAGAAAAAGGTGCTGTATCAGATCATCGCATCGGTCGTCCTGATCGTGATCCTGCGGCTCCTGCCCGCTTTCCCCACGCCGGTGGAGCTGGTGCTCTACCTGATCCCATACCTCGTAGTCGGCTGGGACGTCCTGCGCAAGGCACTTCTCGGCATCAAGAACCGCCAGCCCTTTGACGAGTGCTTCCTGATGGCCGTTGCCACCGTGGGCGCCTTCGCGCTGGGCGATTACGTTGAGGGCTGCGCCGTTATCCTCTTCTACCAGATCGGCGAGCTGTTCCAGAGCGTCGCCGTGGGCAAGAGCCGCCAGAGCATTTCCAGCCTGATGGACATCCGCCCCGACTACGCCAACATCGAGGACGAGGACGGCAAGCTGGAGCAGGTGGACCCCGATGATGTGGAAGTCGGCACCGTGATCGTGGTCCAGCCCGGCGAGCGCGTCCCCATCGACGGTGTCATCGTGGAGGGCACCTCGGCCCTGAACACCGCCGCCCTCACCGGCGAGAGCCTTCCCCGCGACGTCCAGAGCGGTGATGAGGTCATCAGCGGCTGCGTCAACATGACCGGTCTGCTGAAGGTCCGCACCACCAAGGAGTTCGGCGAATCCACCGTCTCCAAGATCCTCGATCTCGTGGAAAACTCCAGCATGAAGAAGGCTCGTACCGAGAACTTCATCACCCGCTTTGCCCGTGTCTACACTCCCGCTGTCTGCTACAGCGCACTGGCGCTGGCCTTCCTCCCGCCGGTGGTCCTGCTGCTGATGGGCCAGCCCGCCCGCTTCGGCGACTGGATCTACCGCGCCCTGACCTTCCTCGTCATCTCCTGCCCCTGCGCGCTGGTCATCTCCATCCCGCTGAGCTTCTTCGGCGGCATCGGCGGCGCTTCCGCCTGCGGCATCCTCGTCAAGGGTTCCACCTATCTGGAAGAGCTGGCCCGCACCGGTGTCGTGGTCTTTGATAAGACCGGCACCCTGACGCAGGGCACCTTCAAAGTAGTGGGCGTCCACCCCGAAAACGGCGTGACCGAAGCCGAGCTGGTGGAAGCCGCCGCACTGGCCGAGAGCTGGTCCAAGCACCCCATCTCCCTGAGCATCAAGAACGCTTACGGCAAGGAGATCGACGCCAACCGCGTCACCGATGTGCAGGAGCTGGGCGGCCACGGCGTAACCGCGAAGGTGGACGGCAAGACCGTCGCTGCCGGCAACGCCCGCCTGATGGCAAAGCTGAACCTCTCCGCCCCCGAAGTCACCGAGCCGGGCACCATCGTCCATGTTGCCATTGAGGGCAAGTACGCCGGTTACCTCCTCATCGCCGACGTGGTCAAGCCCCACAGCGCACAGGCCATCAAGGGCCTGAAGGCGGCGGGCGTCCGCAAGACGGTCATGCTGACCGGCGACGCCGAGCCGGTGGCCAAGGCCGTTGCTTCCGACCTCGGTCTGGACGAGTACCACGCCGGTCTGCTGCCCGGCGACAAGGTGGATCAGATCGAAAAGCTCCTCGCCGCCAAGAGTCCGAAGGAAAACCTCGCCTTCGTGGGCGACGGCATCAACGATGCACCCGTTCTGTCCCGTGCCGACATCGGCATCGCAATGGGTGCCCTCGGCTCGGACGCCGCCATCGAGGCCGCCGACATCGTTCTGATGGACGACGACCCGGCCAAGATCGCCCTCGCCATGAGCATCGCCCGCCGCACCCTCCGCATCGTATACGAGAACATCGTCTTTGCACTGGCCATCAAGTTCGCATGCCTCGTCCTCGGCGCACTGGGTCTGGCAAGTATGTGGACCGCCATCTTCGCCGATGTCGGCGTCATGGTGCTGGCCGTCCTCAACGCCACCCGCGCCCTCTACACCAAGGACCTCGCCCGCAAGAACGAGCGATGACCCCGTAACCATTCAAACGCCCTAGGACTTCCCCGCTTCGGCGGCTGTCCTAGGGCGTTTTTGCGGCAAAGAATCTTTTTCCGGAAAAATCTTGCAATGTCCGCAGATTCTGCTATACTACTACTAAACTAGGGGGTTAGTGTATATGAAAGATTCCGAGATCGCATCGCAGCCCACCGGCACCGTGCTCCGGGCGCTGAAAGCAGCCGCCCCTCAGACGGTGCCGGTGTTTGCCGGGTATCTCGTGCTGGGTATAGGGTACGGCATTTACGTGCAGTCGCTGGGGCTGCCGGTCTGGATGCCCATGCTGATGGGCACCGTCGTCTACGGCGGCTCGCTGGAGTTCGTGCTGGCAAGCCTTTTGCTGGGGGCTTTTTCGCCGCTGCCGGCCTTCCTGATGGCCTTGATGATCCAAGCGCGGCATCTGTTCTACGGCCTTGCCATGCTGGAGCGGTACAAGGGCTACGGGCTGCGCAGCTTTTATATGATCTACGCCATGAGCGACGAGACCTTCTCCATCACCTGCTCCGCCGAACCGCCGGAAGGGGTGGACCGGGGCTGGTTCATGTTCTTCATCACCCTGCTGGACCAGATCTACTGGGTCGCCAGCGCGGGTCTCGGCGCGGTGGTGGGCTCGGTCCTGCCCTTCAGCACCGAGGGTGTGGACTTCGTGATGACAGCCATGTTCGTCGTCATCTTCCTGAACCAGTGGGAGAAGGAAAAGCAGCACATCAGCGCCCTCATCGGCATTCTGGTGCCGCTGGTCTGCCTTGTGGTGTTCGGCTCCGGCAGCTTCCTTCTGCCCGCTATGGCGTGCATTTTGGTGCTTCTGCTGGCGCTGCGCAAGCCCATTGAGAAGGCTGAAGCCGCCCACGGCAAAACGGAGGTGCACTCATGACCACACTGCAAATGGGCATCACCATCGCGATGTGCACGGCGGCCACCATGCTCACCCGCTTTCTGCCCTTTCTGATCTTCTCGTCCAAGGACCAGCAGCCGCCGGAGGTGGTGCGGTATCTGGGCCGCGTCCTGCCCGCCGCCATCTTCGGGATGCTCATCGTCTACTGCCTGAAGGGCGTGACCCCCTTCGCGGGGAGCCATGGCATCCCGGAGGCCATCGCCATTGCGGCGACCATCGCGCTCCACAAGTGGAAGCACCAGACCCTCGTCTCCATTGCGGGGGGCACGGTCTGCTATGTGCTGCTGGTGCAGCTGGTGTTCTGATACGCAAAGAGGGGCTGTTGCAACGAACTCCCTCAGTCACGGCTTCGCCGTGCCAGCTCCCTCTCGGAGGGAGCCTTGGCGTAACGGTTAGCTGTGAAAGCCTCCCTCATTGAGGGAGGTGGCATCGCATCAGCGATGACGGAAGGAGTTGCAACAGCCCCTCTTTATGTTGTGATTACAGCACGATGAAGGTGCAGGTGGCTGCGGGCAGGGTCAGTTCCCCAGCTTTGGCCGCCACGGGAGCCATCTCCGGCAGAGCGTTGCCCTCGCCCAGCACCAGAGCCTTGCCGTTGCAGAGCATGGTCTCGGCACGGAGGGTCTCGGCGGAGAGCTGATACACCTCGGCGTCCTTGGGCAGGGTGACAGTGGTGGTGTCGGTCCGGCTGTTGTTGATGATGAGATACGCCTTGCCGGGCTTTCCGTCGGCGCGGGAATGAGCGTAGACGTGGGCACCCTCCCGGATGGGTTCGGCGGTGTCGTAAGCAGTGTTGCCCATCAGGCGGTGCCACAGCAGCACGGCAAAGTAATTGGGGCGGGGGTCGAAGCTGCCGTGGCTCAGGAAACCATAATCGCTGGATGCCAGCGTGTTGTGGAAGATGATGCCCTTGGTCACGGTGCAGAATGCCCCCAGCTCGTTGAGGGTACGGAAAACATCCAGATAGGTGGAAGCCCATGTGGTGCCGCCGCCCCCTGCATCGCCGGATTCCGTGACCCAGATCTCACCGCCGGGGCAGTAGATGTCCCGCTTCTCGGTGTGGTACTGGATCATGCTTCGGGCAACGTCCAGATAATCCTCGCTGGTGGCCCGGTCCGGCAGCCAGTAGGAGTTGGGCATCATGGCTCTCAGCCGCTCGGCTACGCCGTTGTAATAATGGTAGCTGTACACGTCCAGCTTTTCCTGCATCCCCTTCAGCAGAGCTTCCAGCGGCACATTCTTCAAAAAGCTGTTGCTGTCCCCGGCCGACTCGTAAGCGGGGTCGCTGTTGGAGGTGCCCTCCGAAGTGCTGGTACCCACGAAAAGGCAGTCGGGGTAATTTTCCCGCAGCCAGCGGGCAAAGATATCCTGATTTTTGGCATACAGCTCCGGGGTGTAGCCCTTGGGGCAGCCGGACATTTCCAGCAGGTTGGGCTCGTTGACGAACTCCACCGCGTCAATGGGTTTGCCGTACTCTTTGCTCAGGGCAAAGATCTGCTGGGCCTGACTGGGGTTCCACGGCTCGTCCGCGTGGTGCAGACCCTCGCAGTCGGCCACGGAGATCAGCAGCTTTGCGCCTATCGCCTTGCAGAAGTCCAGCACTCCCACCCACTGCTGGCGGTTCAGGATAGCGCCGTAGCCCTCCGGCACCTTGCCGCCGGTATGGCCATCGAAATCGTAGTAGGTCTTGGTGGCCCAGCTGCCAGAGACCCGGACCCACGAGGGGCCGATCTCTTTGGCCAGCGTCCGCAGCTTCTCATCGTAGAGGTCGATGGGGTCATAATACTGCATCAGCCCGCCCTCGGCGAAGATATCGGCGTTGAGGCCGCCCTTCATTTCAAAGGGCGCCGTGCCCGCGATCTGTTCCGGGGTGTAGGCTTTCCAGAAGGTGCCGCCGGTGACTTCCGCCATCTCGACGTTGTAAGATACCAGCCGCTCATTGCCAACGTGCAGCTCACGCAGGGCTTCGGGGTCCAGCTTCACGAATTGTGCCATAGTGATTCTCCTTTTCATTTTTTCTGAATCCAGAATAGCACAGCCCCCGAACCTTCCATGAGGAAGATTTCGTGGAAAAATCGTATTATTTAGTGATAAAATGTATCAAAGTTGATCTGCCGATAGAACCGCTGCTGAAGCTGGTCGAAGCTGTCGCAGTTCTGGGCCAGCAGCCACATCACCTTGGTGACGACGGCTTCAATGGTCATATCGTGGGCTTCGAGGAAGCGGAAGCGGTTCTTGACCCGCTTGCCGACCTCGTAAATGCCCACATCGCTGCCCTCGTAGGTGACTTGGGTGGTCAAGATCAGAATTTTGCGGGTCTTGTCGTAGTCGCCCAGACCCTCGGCAAAGGCGTCCATCAGCCGCTGGGGGATGCCGCCGACGCCAAAACTTTCCACAATAACGCAGTCGTATTGTTCAAAGATGGCCGGGATGAGTTCCGGGCCGAGGCCGGGCGTCAGCTTGAGCAGGAAGACCTTCGGGTTCAGGGCGCGGCCAAACTCCACCGGGCCGGTAGGCCACGGCGAGGGGATATAGCGCACCAGCCGGTCGCCCTGCACCAGCGCCAGCTCCGGGAAGTTGACCGACGCAAAGGCATCGTAGCTGATGGTCTTGTTCTTCTTGGCGCGGGTGCCCGCGATGACATGGCCGCCGAACACCACCATCACACCCCGGCTGCCTTGGTCGAGGGCGCAGATGACGCTGTCGCGCAGGTTCTTTTTGGCGTCGGTGATCTCGTTGGAGATGGGCTGCTGGGCACCGGTCAGGATGATGGGCTTGTCCGCGTTCTGGATGAGGTAGGACAGCGCCGCCGCCGAGTAGGCCAGCGTATCGGTGCCGTGGCAGATGATGAAGCCATCGTAGAGGGCGTAATTTTCCTGCACGGCCTTCGCCATCATCAGCCAGTGCTCCGGGCCGAGGTCGGTGCTGTCGATGCTGCACAGCGCCAGCGTTTCGGGGCAGCACAGCTCGTTGAGCTCCGGCAGATGGGCCAACAGTTCCTCGCTGGTCAGGACGGGCTTGAGCCCCTGTGCGGTGCGCACGCTGGCGATGGTGCCGCCGGTGGTGATAAAAAGCAGACGCTGCTTGGTCATAAATTTCGATACCTCCACGATCCAATTCAAATTAACTCAGTATAACACACTCCGCCCCGGATGAAAAGTGGGCCGTTTTGGAACTTGGTCACAGATTTTTGCGGGAAAAGGTGTATACTAGAGGAAAAAAGGGGGAGCTATCCATGCCGAACATCGTTATCATCGGTTCCGGCCCGGCGGGGGTGTCGGCGGCGCTGTACGCCGCCCGCGCAGGGGTCGAGACGACCGTTCTCACCAAGGGGCCCGGTGCGCTGGACCGTGCCGAACTCATCCAGAATTACTACGGCTTTGCCGAACCCATCTCCGGGGCCGAACTGGAGCGCCGGGGCATCGAAGGGGCAAAGGCGCTGGGGGTGCAGTTCGTGACCACCGAAGCCGTGGGCCTGACCTACACCGATAAGCTCACCGTAGAGACGCTGGCAGGGGATTTCCCCGCCGACGCCGTCATCCTCGCCACCGGAGCCTCCCGCGCCGCCCCGCACATCCCCGGCCTTGCGGGGCTGGAAGGCCATGGCGTAAGCTACTGCGCCACCTGCGACGCTTTCTTCTACCGTGGCAGAGATGTGGCCGTGCTGGGCAGCGGCGAGTACGCCCTGCACGAGGTGCAGGCTCTGCTGCCCGTGGTAAAGAGCGTCACCCTGCTGACCAACGGCTCCCCGCTGACGGCCTCCTTCCCGCCGGAGGTGACGGTCTGCCCCGAAAAGGTGAACGCCATCCTCGGCGAAGAGCGGGTCAGCGGCGTAGAACTGAACGGTGGCAAGACCGTGGCGCTTTCCGGCGTTTTCGTAGCGCTGGGCGTTGCGGGCAGCACCGCGCTGGCCCGCAAGCTGGGGGCCGAGGTGGACGGGAACCGCATCCTCGTGGACGAACACATGCAGACCACCCTGCCCGGCCTTTACGCCGCTGGGGACTGCACCGGCGGGCTGCTCCAAGTGGCCAAGGCCGTTTATGAAGGGGCGCTGGCCGGCACGGAAGCCGCCAAGGCCCTGCGGAAAGGATAACATCATGTCGGAAGTGCAACCATCTGCCGTCAACCGGAACTGCCTTGCGTGCGCGTTCCCGTTCTGGGGCCAGCTCACTCCTGCCGAGCAGGAGCAGCTCTGCCGCTTCACCCGGCCCGTGAAATACCAGAAAGGGGAGCGGGTCCACAGCCCGGTGGAAAACTGCGTGGGCATCCTGTTGCTGCGGTCGGGCCAGCTGCGGGCCTACCTGCTCTCCGAGGACGGCCGCGATATCACGCTCTACCGCCTGTTTCAGGGCGAAGTCTGCATTTTGTCAGCCTCCTGCGTCATGGACTCGGTGAACTTCGACCTTTACATCGACGCCGAGGAGGACACCGAGGCCTACTGCATCGGCGCGGGCGTCTTCCGCCAGCTGATGCAGCAGAATGTCTACGTCCGCTGCTATGCCTACCAGATGACCGCCGAACGCTTTTCCGACACCATGTGGACGATGCAGCAGATCCTCTTCATGAGCGCCGACCGGCGGCTGGCCATCTTCCTGACGGACGAGCTGGCCAAGACCGGCGGGGCCGACCTCCACATGACCCACGACCAGATCGCCCGCTATATGGGTTCCGCCCGCGAGGTCGTCAGCCGTCTGCTGAAGTATTTCGCCGGGGAGGGCCTCGTCCGCCTCTACCGCGGCGGGGTGGAGGTGCTGGATAAGGAGCGGCTGAAACAGATCGCCCACGGCGCATAAGAAAAGGAGCGCACCATCAAGCGATGGTGCGCTCCTTTTTCGATCTTTTCTCAGCTCTTGCAGCCAGATTCCTCTTCCACGCCGGTGAAATCGGAAGCCTCGGCGATCTTGGTCACGTCGAACTTGCCGTTCTCGTCCCTAGGGGCAACGGCAGGGCCGGCCTCCACAGGGTTCACGGACACTTCGCCGGCTGCGGGCTTCTCTTCGGCCGCTTCCGGCTCTGCGGTGGCCTCAGCCTTCTCGGCCTTGGCTGCTTCCACGGCAGGTGCAGCTTCCGGGGCTTCGGGCTCCGGGGGCTGCCCATCCTCTTTTGCAAAGGCAGGGGGCCATGCGGCACCCGGCTCCGTGGGGGTGTGCTCCGCTTTCGCCTCGCCCTCGGCGTAGGCCTCGGCGGTCTTGGCGGCCTCTTCGGGGTCCTTCTCCGCGTCTTCGGGGAACTCCACCTCTTCCACGTGGAGCGAGCCCTTATCGTTCAGCACCTTGTCCAGTGCCACGATGGCGACGCTGGTGACGGCGACGGCCACAGCCGCGCCCAGAACACGAAACAACGTTTTCATGGTGAGATCCTCCTTAGATGTGTGGTGGTCAAGAGAATGTTACGACATCGTTCAGCGGCTTTTCGGCGGGTTCCACCGAGATGGCGGTCAGCACCGGGCCCTTGCCGCGGTAGATGTTGTGGAACTTGTAATTGACCTTGGCGGTCACGGTGACCCATGCACGCTGCTCCAGCGCCTTGTAGCCGTCGTAGGAGCAGGGGAAACCGACGAACTGGATGTCCTGCACGCAGCAGGTCATGGCGAAGCGGCCGGGCACGAAGCTGTTCTTGCCTGCGCGGTTGGTCTGGCAGACCTGCGCGAGGAACTTGACGGTCTTGCCCGCGTACTTCTGGGGCTCGTCCTGACAATCCATATACCAGATGCCGAAATCGTCATCGCCGATCTCCACCACAGGCTTGTTCAGGTCGAAGGGGAGCGGGTCGGGGATGTCGTCGTAGGCTACGCTGCCGTCGGCGAACTCATAGGCGATATCGCACTTGCGGGATGCCTGACGCACCAGCTTGTGCAGCTCCTGCCGGGCGGCGTCGTTGTTGACGGCCTCGGCGCGGTTGAAGACGATCAGCTCGCTGCGGGCGATCTTGTCCAGCAGCAGGGAGCGCATCGAGTTGTCGCGGGCGTAGGTCAGGGCCGTGGTGCCGTCCGCCGTGGCGATGCACTGGTAGACGATCCAGTTTTCGGGCAGGTTGTTCGCCAGATCCTGCAGCAGCCACATGCCGTTGTACTCGATGACCACGCGGCCCGCGTCGGCCTCCTTGGCCAGCTTGGCAAGGTTCTGGGGGTTCAGCTCGGCCTTGTCCTCCAAGTTGTAGAGGGTCACGCCGGGGAAGGCGAACTTCTTCTGGTTATACTCTTCTTCGCCCTCTTCGCAGACCAGCAGCAGGGTCTTGTCGCCGGAGTCGAAGTTGGGGTCTTCAAACGTTTCCTGAATGAACTTGGTCTTGCCACTTTCGAGGAAGCCTACAAACAGGTAAACGGGGATCTCATTTGCCATAGTGATCTTTCTCCTCTTTCCGGGATCAGCAGCCGAACAGGCCCGCAATGGCCTTTTCGTCCAGCTTGGAGCCGATGACGACCAGCTTGCCGCCCACATCGGCACCGCGGGAGCGGACCTCCCACTCGCCGGGCACATAGTCGAACTCCAGCCAGCCGTCGGCACCGCCGTCCACGATGCCCTTGGAACGCAGGATCATGCCGTACTTGCCGGAATCCAGCTCCGTGAGGGCGTGCTCGATATCCGCCTTGGCGATCTTCTTGGCGGTCTCGACGCCCCAGCTCGTGAAGACCTCGTCGGCGTCGTGGCCGTCGTGGTGATGATGGTGGTGATGGCCGCAGCAGCAGTGGCCGTCCTCATCATGATGATGCTCGTGCTCGTCGTCCTCGTCATCATGGTCGTGGTGGTGATGCTCATGCTCATCATCGTCGTCGTGATCGTGATGGTGGCAGCAGCAGTGGTCATCCTCATCCTCGTGGTCGTGATGATGGTGATGCTCGTGTTCGTCATCGTCATCATCGTCGTCGTGATCGTGATGGTGGTGGCAGCAGCAGTGGTCATCCTCATCCTCGTGGTCGTGATGGTGATGATGCTCGTGTTCGTCGTCCTCGTCCTCGTGGGCGTGCTCCTCGTTGGCCTTGGCAGCCATGGCGATCAGCTCTGCCTTGAAGTCGTCCTTGGTGGACATGGCGTTCAGGATCTGCTCACCGGTCAGGGCATCCCATGCGGTCGTGACGATGGTCGCAGTGGGGTTCTTCTCGCGCAGCATGGCGACAGCGGCAGCGATCTTCTCCTCGCTGGCGGTCTGGGTGCGGCTGAGGATGATGCAGCTTGCGTGGCTGATCTGGTCATCGTAGAACTCACCGAAGTTCTTCATATACATCTTGACCTTGTTCACGTCGGCCACGGTAATGAAGCTGTTCAGCTGAACATCCAGATGCTCCGCCACACCCTCGACGGCGCGGGTCACGTCGCTCAGCTTGCCGACGCCCGACGGCTCGATCACGATGCGATCCGGGTGGTACTGCTCCACCACCTGCTGCAGGGCAGCGCGGAAGTCGCCCACCAGCGAGCAGCAGATACAGCCCGCATTCAGTTCGTTGATCTGGATGCCGGACTCCTTCAAAAAGCCGCCGTCAATGCCGATCTCGCCGAACTCGTTCTCGATCAGAACGACCTTCTGGCCCGCAAAGGACTCTTTGATGAGCTTTTTGATGAGGGTCGTCTTACCGGCACCAAGGAAGCCGGAGAAAATATCAATTTTGGTCATAATGCTGTTGCCTCTTTCTTTTTCCAAAGCCCCCGCAAGGGGCCGTCAAGCAATCCGAGCCGCAGAGTGCTGGCTCAAAAATCCTTATATTCCTATTATAACAAGGCTGTCAATGGGAAAACGCCTTTTTTCATGAGAAAATTGTAACTTTTTTGCATCTCCTTCCCCAAAATCTGCTATACTGGGCTTATCAAAGTTTTTTCGGGAGGACGCCGCAGTGACCGCACAGATAATGCAAATCGGGAACAAAGCTTGCCGCATTTACGGCGAAGCCCATGCAGAATACCTACTGCTCCAAATGACCGGCGAACACGAGCTGCAAAGCATGGAAAGCGAGATTGCCGCTATTGCACAGAGTGCGCACCACTTTTTATTTGCGGCCATCCCGGTGGAAAGCTGGAACGATGCACTTTCTCCGTGGGAAGCCCCTGCCGTGTGGGGAAAGCAGGGTTTCGGTGGCACTGCTGCGGACACCTTGCGCTTTCTGACAGAACAGGTCATCCCCACACTGAAGCAGCAGTTTCGTCTCCCGGAAGACGTCAAAATCATTCTGGGCGGCTACTCGCTGGCGGGATTGTTTGCGCTGTGGGCCTCCACCCAGACTGATCTGTTCTATGGTGTCGCCGCCGCCTCGCCCTCTGTGTGGTTTCCGGGCTGGATGGAGTTTGAACAGCAGCACCCGATGCAAACACAGCGCGTTTATCTGAGCCTTGGCGACAAGGAAGAACACACGAAAAACGCCGTCATGGCTGTGGTGGGCGATAACATCCGCACCCTGCACAGCCGACTTATAGAGCGTGGCGCAGACTGCACCCTTGAATGGAACAGCGGCGGGCATTTCAAAAACGCTGACCTGCGCACGGCGAAGGCATTTCGGTGGGCGATGGAGGAACACACATGACCATTTTGATTGATGTGGACCGCCGCCCTGTTCTCATCCGCACCATCTTGCCGCAAAAAAGGCACCAGCCT
>ERZ1026876.538-NODE-538-length-22053-cov-9.721156_pt1 | contig 22053 bp, 35 predicted proteins | sample MGYA00380168_ERZ1026876 | MGnify/ENA primary metagenome ERZ1026876 (study PRJEB33269, sample SAMEA4719804) | human gut metagenome | biome: human-associated habitat; feature: organic feature; material: feces | place: Cameroon | collected 2013-10 ... | reverse complement strand
ATATCAGACTTTAATGTTTCAATGTTTGTAATTGCAGTATCAATTACTTCAATAATACTTTCCATTTTAGCTTTATACTGCAATTTATTTTTATAACCTTCCATATCAGTCAGAAGATTTTCTATTGCTTGCAGGCAATAATTCTTTTCATCTTCTCTTCTTGATTTTTCTTGGCTTCTTTCATAAAATTTTATCAAAACATTTTCTGGCATTTGTCTTGCTACGTTTTCAAGTTCTTCTTCGAGTAACTGATTATTATTTAAAACTTCATCATCTGGTTCATATCCTAAAAAATCAGTTATCATTTTTGCATCTTCACCAAGCATCATTTCAATTACTTTATCAATTAACATAATATTTCCTCCAATCTTATAATCTTGGTTTCAAATCTCATCAAACTGAGGTGATGCAATCTCTTCTTTAGAAATATATCCTAAACAATATTTCTGTTGTTCTCTCATTGCATCACAAATTCTCATAATCTGTGAATATCCATCAGACTGACTTTCTGTGTATTTAGCTGCAATCTGTTCAATTTCTTTAATATATTCGTTCATCGTTTTTTCCTTTCATTTGAAATGCGAGGTTAATTGTCAATTACATTTCTTAAAGTTCTCTCAATAGTTGCTTTATCGTATGTCCCGGAATGTCCATTAGGACAATTAGGAAGCTTATTGATAGCTGCGATACATTTTTCAATCAGCTCTTTATCATGTTCTCTGAAATTTATGTTTTTATTATATTCCATGTTTATTTCCTCCAATCTTCTAAAGAAATGCGAATTTTATATACACCAATATTCTTCTCCATCCATTGCTCGTTTCACTTCATCACTGGATAAATCATATAAATTAGCAATGAAGTCTATTGCATTATCAATGTATTGTAATGATGCAAACTTTTGCCTATCCCGTAGACAGCTGATTGCCTGTTGCAAGTTTCTTTCTTTATGCAACAATTCTTGTTGTTTGACACTTGCATATTTTTCATAGTTACTTTTCATATCTCTTACCTCCAATTTAAGGAAACATGCATCTAACTGCATATTTCCTTTTTGTTCACTTGTATTTTTTTATTCTTTCTAAAGAAATATATCAATGTGGTTTATACCCATTCGCAATCATATCATTAAGATAAATCTCTTCTGGATATGCATCTAGTGTCCAGAATTTGTTTACAAAACCAATAGTTTCATAAACGTCATATAGGTCTTTTAAAAAATCCCTTTCTCTGTCTGCACTCATTTCATCCCTTGATTCTGGATATTTTTCATTCAATTCATCCCATGTCATAATGTTTTCCTCTCTTTTCTTCAAAAGTCCACAATAGCTTTCATTTCGTCAACATCTTCTGTTGATAATCTAAAACTTCCATCTACATAATTTCCGATTGGAAGCTTGATGTGATCACTTTCTTCGTTGAACTTTTCCATGGCCTCTTCTAGTGTATCAGCTTCTACATCCACATATCCAGCCATTTCCCATGTTACTGCTACTCTCATAATATTTACATCCTTTCTAAATGTTTTTTGTTCACCAATCTTCAAGCCCATATTGGTCTTGTGACTGCATAATTGTCGTCGTGTCTAAAATTACTTTCCTCAATATCAATTACTCTTAACTGATTAGCAAATTTTAGCATCTTATCTGCCGAACCCTTGATGCAGTTTTCATATCTGTCTCTGTTTTCTTAAATCTGTCTTTTGATCCAGCAGATATAATTTTCTGCTTCTTGTATTGTTCTATAGCTGCTTGCACAATCGCTATAAAAGTGAAACAGCCTATTTGAGTAACACGATTCAGGGTCTTCGATCATCTGCCATCTGGTGGCATTTGATTTAATCAGCAATCCGTTAAATTCAAAATCGTTTAAAACTTTATTGCTTTTGCCTTTGACAATTACATAGCTCATATTGTTCCTTCAATTTTAATAAAATCTTAAACTTCGGTTTCCTCTTCATCAACATCTTCTTCTATCAAGTCTGTTTCAAAATCCGCTATGAAACAGCCGTGATCAAGATGTGTTCTTGCGTCACCCTCTAAGATATTTTGTGCAATTTCATTTGCTTTATCTTCAGACTCTGCACATATTTCTAATTCGTCCATGATAATTCTGACCGTGTATTTATTCATAATTTGTCACCTCTATGATATTATTATCAATTTCCATCTCACTTGATGGATTTACAACTCCATATTGATTTATTCTATAGTTACCATATGTTATTGAAGTGCAAGGATTATCTACAACGATAGATAAAATGTTAATTCTTTTTATCTTATGACCATCATAATCATTTCCAGAAACCTCATCTGTTGAACCGTCCTTATATAAAATACGGAATGCATAATCACTCATATCATTTCCATATTCTATATTTTCAAGGTGTTCATCAATATATCCAAGAATATCTTTTCGTGTTGTTTCTTCAACAATCATCTTTTCGTCAATATCAGTTATTAGAAAATGCCTTGATTTCACTTAACCATCTCCAATCTTTTAAAGAAATGCGAATTTCAATTACTCTGTATCACACAGCATATATCCCATTCCTGCTAATATATCTGGCGCATTATCATAATTGATTTCCTCAAAATCTTCTTCCATCCATGATAAAGTTCCTTTACAATCACATTCGGGACAAGTATTTTCTCCATGTTTTATCAGCATTGCTCTACCACAATTATTGCATGCTACAAAATCACAATATTCGCTTTTGTTTTCGCTTGTAACTCTGTCTAATACAATATTTTCATCCATTTTTAATCACCTTTTACCTTTCTTATACGTCTCAAATCCAAACATACCCTCATCGCAGTTTGTACAATGAAAAGGATATGTTTTCCTCAATTCTTTGCATGTCTCACGAACAACTTTGTGTCCGCAGCGCTTGCAGTATATGTTTTTAACCATTCTGTTCCTCCTTTGCGTCAAAGCTTTTAACAGCATAAATACACTCCTGAATCGCTCTGTTCCAGATATATGTGCTTATACGTTCCGCTACCGAGTCATCATGCGCTGTGTCTTTGAGCTTCTCAAGCTTCTCAATCAGCGCTTTCTTTTCACGCGTTTTTCTTTCAGTTTCAGACGGAGTGCTGATTTTCTCAAAAAGTATATTCTTTACTATGTCGTGGATTTCCTCCAGCATAACCTCATTGTACCTTGAATGAGTATCAGTACATTCAAATCCAAGACGATTGCATGTTTCTGACACAAATTCATCCAGCACCCATGCAATCCAGTCGCATTTTGCAATTTCAAGATCGCTGTCAGATAAATTTTCAAGGTCTTCTTTTGTTTCAAAATAAACCTCTGTCTCAAACTCATCCTTCCACCAGTTTTTAAAGTCGCAGGCAGAGCTGTTTATCACATCCCTTACTGCGTCCCTTATAATGTTGTCAATTTTGCTCATATTAGTTCCTCCTGTTTTAAGAATTCATTGTTTCTGCAAATGGCCTGTACTCAACAGGCATTTCATCTTTCATGTCGTAACAACCTTCCTCAATGCACTCTGCTATCGCGCGTGCCTGCTTTTCTGACATGGCCTTAAGCTCAGCTTTTGTCATTTCGGCATCAGATGAAGCTTCATCACTGACACCCATTTCCTCGGTGTTCCATGTGATTTCTCCTGTCGGTCTGAGTCCTTCAGCAAGGTGAATGTATGCATACGCTTCACCATAATTAAGACGTACCCTGTCAGACACAGATTCCCTGATACTGCCGTCTCCGTTACATGGCCATTCAGTTAAGATGAATGGATACTCACGCGTCAGATACCTGCACAGTTCTGGGGCTGGTCCGAATTTGATAATGTCGTCGGCGACCGCGCAAAGCAGGTTGATCTGGTTAATCCAGACCTTTCGCATGTCGGGCAATCTCCGAAGCCCATTTTGTTCCTCCTGTCTTCTGCTTCCTACATGCATCACAAGATCTGCAAGCTCGTTCTGCAGTTCCTCAAGCCTTAAAGCCTGCTCCGGAGATATATCCCCGCTTTTAATGTCATTTTTTTCCTGATATTTAAGAAAAACATCGTCTGTTTTTTCTTCTATCAGCTTCAATAGTTCCTTTCTGTCCATTATTCAATTACCTCCATTTTTCTTTTTTATATAGAAAGTATGTTAGAAAGTAGAAAAATGCATCAAAAAGCCCGCCTTTTAGGCGGGCTTTACTAACTGCATACGCTTGAGAATATGTAGCTGTTCTTTGAATCAGGGTCTTTTATCGGCTTAAGCCATCTTGGCACCTCGATGAAATCCTCAGCTATCATCTTCATGTCCTGCTCCCTGAAAATAGCTCCGTAAACAGTGCTGCCATTTGTTGTATCCTCATAAAACAGGCTGTCCACATAGCTGAATCTGCTTCCCCACGGGACAAATTTTCTCAGATAATCAAGCGTCTTAAACATTTCTGCTGACTCTGAAAAAACAATAGTTGAGTTTAAAGCTTCACCGCAGAGATTTTTGATTACATCCCTTGAAATATCCAAAAGGTTCGCCACGATAACAGGGACGGCTCTTTTTGTCACGTCCATCCACGGAATGCTTATAGCAAGGTCTCCCTTATCCTTGTCATACCTCACTCCGGCAACAGCGAGTATCTTCTGGCTGCTTAACTTCCTGAGCGTATAAAATGTAACTGGCTTATACACTTCATATGACGGATGCGTAAGAATGTCACTGTCCGCCATGCCCCGGCGGGGACGCTTAAGGAAATCCCTTGTTACTTTAAGGTTTACTCCTGTAACAGCCTCAACCTCTTCAAAATCCTCGCCTCCGACTAGCGTCCATGTATACACGAGCTGTCTGTTGTATGCTAACGGATTAACACCCCTTCTGCCTGTTGGATTGATAAAAAAGTTGTGTTTTGGTGCAATAAGCGGGAACCTCTCTATGTCCATGGCTTCCCTGTGGTTCTTTATCCACTCTCTTACCATCTCATCCATTTCATTTATTTTCTGCGTATCCTTCATAGCCATATAAAAGCTTCTCGGCAGATAGAGCAGGTTGCTCTTATCCTTATTGCACTGTTCGCACAAGGCCGTGAGGTTTTTCATGTCGTTTGTTCCATGCCTGTAAATTGGAATAATATGTTCCACCGTCATTGTCTTAAGCGTAAGCTTCTTGCCACAGCAGGCACATACACCCTTTGTGCTTTTCAGTATCTGCTCTTTTTCTTCTTTCGTGAATTTCCTGCGTTCTGTCCATTCATCTGCTGGCACGTATGCCTCATAGCTTGTTTCCGTGTTAATAGTATTCAAAATATAATCCTCCCTGATAAATTAATTTTTCTACAGGGAGTATGTTATTTTTTATTTTTGAAATTTGTTTTCCATATGAAAAAGAGCCTCATATGAGACTCTTTTTTGCAGATACTGCTTATTGTTCTTCAAGTATTTTATTTGCACACGCTTCAAAAATCTCGCCAACCGTTGCCCGCAGTTTGATGCCTATATTTAATGAAAATACCTGACTTATATATAGTATACCACAGGTATACTGGATTTATTTTTGACATCCTCCCACGGTTTGCACCATGGGATTCCTTAGATTCCTGACAGGATCACCCCGTCATATAGACAGGGATATAGCTGACGGTATTCAGGATTTGCGTCCAATGATTTCATACGAAGTGTATTACTTTCTTAGGGACGAGGGAGTGATGCCGGACCCCTTTTTATTTAAAAATCAGCCGTTATACGGCTGGTTTTTTGCTGTTAAAAACCAAAACACTGTTTCATTGATATTTTTGACTCTTTCATATAGTTGATTGTTTCATTATGGACTGCAACAAAGTTTTCAAATTCATATATGCATTTATCCCTGTCGGGATGCTCAAAAGTGCTGTCTGTATTCTTTATAAGGAATGCTGAATATAAATCACGCTGTACACTGTCATTTCCTATAAGCTTAAATCTCTGTGAGAGGGTGATTTTTACACATTCGTCTGTCACATGGTTGTACTGGCTGGACTTAGATGTCTGGGTATTGACTTCCACATAAGTGCCGCCGGAACTTTCGGCCTTGCGGTTTAACTCACTTAAGAACCGTGACGGCGACCTGCGGTTTATGGACCTGCCGAAACGCTTTTTGCGCTTGAATTTATTGACAGCTTTCACAGTCCCGTCTTTCTGGACAACGTCTGTCGGCTTGCCCTGACGCTCTGTTTTGGATGAGCGCTTTGCCAGTGCCGCATAGTCCATATTATTAATTTTTAAGCCAAGGGTGCGGACATTTTTTATTTCCATTTTTCAGGCAATTCACCGCTTATTAAGATATATTCACCTGTCTGAAAAGCATTCCGACAAAGCCTATCATAAAAAGAGTTGTTTATTTTGGGATTGATTTCAAATACTCTACCCGTGGAACGCTCTTTATATTTTACGACAAATGCATCCTCTGATAGATGCTTTAAGTATTCTTCTTTGTCAAAAGCCATCTCTGGACTTTTATTCATATTAGCATCTTTTTTTGTTTTGTCATTGTTCCAGTTGTTTATTGCTGTTACCATATCTGATTTCTCAGTATGCCTTCCACATATACTGCAAATAGCAAATACATTTTCCGTTGTTCCACCACAATAATATAATTTATCCTTTTCATACATCAATAAAGGTCTTTCCTTGCATCCGCAAGGGCATGGCTTCAAATTATCCCACGGATGATGACATTTACCGCTACCAGCCGAACCGATAATAATCGCATTTTTTTCTAGTGTTGAAGATTTTTTTCTTTTTTTCCAAAACATGTAAGCTCATCTACCTCTCTTTTATTATTTGCTCTGGATTCTGCTTCATAGCATCCATACACATCCGAAAAACTCTTTCAGCTCTTTTGTCTAGGTATCTATATTGTCGTCCTTTATAATTATTTGGATTTTCTCTTTAAACAATCCTTTTATACAGCAATCGCACACAGATTTATTCCATAGACTTTGTTTATTGGATAATTCCTGTATAGTACCTATCCATAATGGTTTCCCCAGTAATGAGGAATTTGTTTTATTAACTTTTTGCTTTCCTTCCATTATAACTAATTTTTGTGCATCCTTATAATCCATTCCTGCTTCGTGCAATAAATTCATTTTCTTAGACGCTATTCTATGTGAACGAAATCGCTTTGTATGATGATTTGCATTAATGTATGCCTTTTCTGTCCAGAGTTCACACTTTTGAAATCCGCAACTTATCAACAAATAGACTATTTGTTTTATCGTAATATTTTCATCATATAGCATAATTTATTATATATCCTTTTTTTCTTTCTTTATTAGTTGCTGATAATGTATACTTTTCAGTAGTCGCTTTTATTTTTTTATATAGTAAAATTGCGATTTTTCTTTTATACATCTATCAATCCTCCTGTATCTTTGCCGGATGCTCTAATATTTCAATAATCTGTCTGAGCTGATCCAGACTATATTTTGAATCAAGGCTGTGACTTACTTTTCTTTTAATCGAAAGAACAAGATTTTTTAATTCGATATAGTCTTTAGCTGCCTGTTCGGTCGCAAAGAGCATCCTTGCCCAGCCACAGTTAACAACCTCTGTGAGATAATCATTTGCGCATGTCTGATATCTGCTTCCCCAGGAATCGTCTAATGTTACATATTTTCTGCCAACAGCTTTTACTGTTGCTTCAAATATCTTATTTTCTCTTGTGCCGTAATCGTCTGTTACGATATATGCTTTTTGTCCTTTTTCGAAATCCTTTACTGTTAACATTGTTTTCCTCCAATCATGTCAAATAATATCCTTTTTCTTTTATCATCTCAATATCACGTATATGCAGCATTTTTGTCACCTGCATTTGTTTATTCCCATAGCAGTTGTAGTCAGCAGTTACTTTGCGGCATCCATCCTCATTGGGCTCGCTGATATGAGTTATGTTTGTTACGTATTCTTCTAGTGAACTACTCGGTAATTGAATTACCGAGGATTCCCGCTTAAAATCCTAAATTCACTTTTAAAGACCTCAAGTGATGCCACTATGCTCTGGAAACCTGCCACCGTAAAGTGTGCAGATCAGTTAGAGAGATCTTCTTCCTTGTTTTCTTTTTAGGTACTATAAGTATGATAGATTTTGTTCTGCCCTTTGGCTTTCCATATAAAAGAGCCTCCTCATGGATAGCTCTTTTTATGCTGAAAATAGAGAGCATCTTTTAAAACATCTCTTTTGGCCTTGTTTTTATGTCCATGGCAAGGATTTTATACTTGTCACCTGCGTCTATCTTTCCCTTAACGAAGTTAAGTGCATGCGAATCTATTGTCTCCTCAAGCACGCTTCTGACTGTTCTGGCATTGCCAAATGTCATCAGTTTTCTCTCTCTTGCCATTCTGGTGTCAAATGCGGCATAGGCGTTGTCAGCGACAGCATATCCTCTCTCTCCGGCCATTCCCATAAAAATCTCCCTCATCTCCTGCTCGTTGTAATCCGGAAAGTCCAGATATTCCTTGACACGGGAAGCAAAGCCCGTGTTTGACCTGATAAGGTCTTTCATTTCATCCGTATATCCGGCAAGAATAAGGATAAACTTATCCCTGTTATCCTCCATCTCCTTGATAAGGGTTGCGATGGCCTGTGCTCCAAGCTCATCCTCTGCAAGGGCATACGCCTCATCTATGAACAGCACTCCGCCATAAGCCTGTCTTACTATATATCTTACCTTAATCGCCGTATTTCCCGTTGTTCCAGCTTTCAAAAAATTGCCATCTATCTCAATGATTTTATTCTCTGAAATATATTTATACTTATACAGAAGGCCGGTGATTATCCTTGCCACAGTTGTCTTGCCCGTACCGGGGCTTCCGTAAAATACCATGTGCCTGCCGCTCATCGAATTCCCGGTTTTGTCGTTTGTATCTTTTCTGCTGCTTCGGTCAAATCGCATCCTTGCTTCCATTTCCTCAACCTTTTCCTTGACAGGAACGAGGCCTGTCAGCTTTTTCAGGTCGTCTTCCGGATTCTTTGAACCTTTTTTCTTTATTTCCTTTAAAGCTGTATTTCCGATAATTCCTTCGATATTGGCGGTCTGCTGCATGTCAAGCTGTCTGCGCTCCTCCTTTGAATAGTCGTACCGGCCCTTTCCGATACGCTGGCCAAACTCATCATACTCACAGTCCGCCTTGTACACATTCATTATTTTTCCTGTCTTTTTAACAAAAAACAGCGGAATTGCGCTGATTATTACAACTGCTGCTGTCAGCACTGTATTCATCTTAGCAAAATATCCCATTACAAATACTACTATCAGACATACTGGAAAAGTCATTATGCAGAACATATTGACTAAAAACATAAGTCTGTACTTTAATTTTGAACTCATTAATTCTCAATTCTCCTTTCTGAGCCTTTCCTTTAATATTCCATATGCATCATTTATCTTCTGCGCATAATATGCCGCATCTTCATCATCGTTCATTGTGTCCGGATGAAAAGTTTTTATAAGCTTATTCCTCTGTTTCCTGATTTCCTCCATGTCATATGCATCATCAACAAGCAGGGTTGCTTTTGCAAGAGTATACTCACGCTCATCTACAGCCCCAAAAAAGTCATCAAGGTTTCTGCTGTTGAGCGCCCTCTCCCATGCACGGTTTATAAGTGTCTCAAACATGCATAACACTTCAGGTGCCTCGTATGTGCAGCTTCCATCGTTATTCATCTGCGTAATTCTGCATACATCATCGCTTTTTATGATCCGCCTGAATTCAAGCCGCGGGTTGTGCAGGCTCATGTATATTTCAATATCCGCATGTATTCCACCCTTTACCCACGCGGGATTTAATACTGCAAAGCTCATATCCCTGACATCCGCAAGATTAAATATGTCATGACAGCTGTCCGGCAACATGCCGCCATCGGTCAGTTTCTTTGCAAAGGCAATATACCCCATATGCCCATCAAGGACAAGTTCTCCATAACGCGCAGTCCTTTTAAATGACTTTATGATATACGGATGCCGTCTGACATCTTTTTCTATATAAAACTTTATGTCTTCCATATCGAATTCAGAAATTTTCTTTTTCATTTCTGATGGCAGTTTATTACAGCATTTCTTACAGATTCTTTCATTTCCTTTAATACTTCTGCTAAACAGTTTTCCGGTCTCCTGACCACAGATGCAGCATTTCAAATTATATTCCTCCTACGTTCATATGCAGAGTATGTTTTTTATTTCTCTGAAAAAAGTTCAAAAAAAAAGAGTTCCGGAATTCCAGAACTCTTTTTAGACATATTTTTTCCGTAAAAAAATCGGGAACGAGTATTCACCCATTCCCTACAAAAATTCGAATTTTTAATCGTGAAATTATATTAACATAATTCGTTCATACAGTCAATATAAGCACAAAGGAAAAAGAGAGGTTTCCCTCTCTCTTTTTTTAGGCAACACCTGCGCAGTACACCATGCGGTAGAACTCCGCTTTTGTAAAAGCCCCGTCTCCCGGATGGTTCTTTACATACCTGTCATATTCATTCTGACAGGCAGCGCAGTACTTAACACCTATTTTTACCACGCCGTTGTTCTTTTTTGCGTAGTCTAAAAGTGCTTCTGCATCCTCGCCGTCTATCGTGCGCAGGAATGTACCAACGCCTCTTGCCTCGTCGGTCTGAAGCACAAATGCTTTGACGACATCCATCTTTATTTCGCAGAGCACCTCCTTTGACGGTACAAACTCATCACCTCTGTAGTATCTGAGTTTTACGCGTGCTGTCTTTTCTTTCTTTTCGTTCTCCATATTTCCTCCTATTTTTCATTCAATTTTTTACACCTGTCCTCGCCGAAAACGACGCCAAGCGTGCTGCCATTGTCCCATTTGACATGGATTGTTCCAATGTCATCAACACCAATGACATTTCCCTCTTCGCCGGGCTCAAGCCTTGAATAAGGATCATCCATGCGTATGAGTTTTACTCGTGTTCCTTCCGGATAATCACGCTTCAGTTTCTGCAGCATAGTATCTGATATACGCATTACTGTTCCTCCTTTTCTGACTCGAGCATTATGTAGCTTAAGTTTCTGTCATTATAGACAAAGTCCAAAAGATCCGGAATGCAGGCCTCAAGACTTGGATATTTATTTCTTACATATTCCTTCATATCCATCTGTCCACCGTCGCCTTCTTCGACGGTTCCATAGTCAAGGTCGTATGTCTCATAGTAAACATAATCGACGATACCATCTTCCTCGTCTTCAGGCAGCAGGTTATCTCCCGTACCTTCGCTTATGCACAAAAGCTCATTCTTGGCCGGAACGAAGATTATAATCGAACTGTAATCTCCGTCCTTGCAGCACTCAGTCTTCTCAATTACTTCGTGGCATTGCCCCATGCGCATGCCGCCCTGAAGCAGTTTCGCCCAGTCATAAGCTGTATAACAAAATGCACAGTTAAGACAATTTGCACTTCTGTCCGGATGTTTTTCCCTGAACAGATCAAAAGCTTCCTTACGGTCTTTTGCCCTCACAATCAGGTATCCTCCCTGATATGGAAATTTTTCATCACTTCCAAAAGTGAAGAAAAACAATTCGTCTTTCGGACACTTGTCTTCCTTGACAAAATTAACTGTATCCACAACGACAGTCTCTCCGCAACCTGTTACGTCAAGGGCATCGTAGACGAGTCCTTTGGGATTGCTGTCCTCGTTCACAAGTGTCTCTGATGATGTTCTGTTAAAGACCAGTGCCTCCCTGATTTTTCCTGTCTGTGTCTTGTAAAAGATGCGGTTTCCCGGGTACAGGTAATTGTAGACCTTAAAAAAGGCCTCGATTTCATTGTTTGCCATTTATTATTTCCTCCATTTTTCTTTTTTCTATACAAAGAGTATGTTCGATTTATTAATATTCGAAAAACTATCATTTTATAAATTGATAGTTATAATTTTTTGTGATATAATGAATGCAGATGGAAACATTGAGAAAAAAGGAGAGAAATATGTCAAATGCAGAAATTGCAGCATGGGAGTTGGATAAAAAATTAGATGGCAGGTCTTTACGTTACAAGATTGAAGACGCCCCTTATTATAAAAATCATAATGAAAAATCATTTGATACAATTCGGGAAATGTTGGAGCGCGTTGGTGTTAATCTCGAAAAAGACGATGACTGTCTTTCTATTTCAATTAATTCGCAAAAATACGCTGCCGCGGCAAGAACCTACGCCGGGCGCGGCCGCCGGTTTGCGTATCCCAAAAATGAATATAAGGCATACACATATTCTGACATCGTATATATGCTTAACAGTATGTCTAACGATGAGGTTGCCTCCAAAATAGACATGCCGATTGCCACGTTTTACAGGCACAAAAAAAGACTTGTAAATTCTGATTATTATAAGGCGCTCGACACATCCAGACTGGATGACATCGAATACCTGAAAAGCTGCAGAGATTCCGATATTTGCTTCTAAACAAAAAACCGCTGGATTATTCCTGGCGGTTTTTCTGCATTTCTTGGCACGTACAGTATCTGCATAAAAACGTACCCAAATTGGGCAGATAAATAAAAAGAGTACCCAGAACGGATACTCTTTTTTCTTGTTTATTTCTTTGTAAAATGTATGTTTTCCTGCATGTTTACAGTTTATTCTCCTATCATATCAAGGAATTCATCCTCAGAAATGATAGGCACGCCAAGTTCCTTTGCTTTCTTATTCTTTCCTGATGTACTTTCTACATCATTATTAATAAGGTAGCTGGTCTTTCCTGTTACAGATCCAGTCGCTTTGCCACCTAGTTCTTCAATTTTCGCCTGCAGTTCTGCACGGTTCTTAAAGTGGTTGACTGAGCCGGTGATGGCAAATGTCTTGCCGGAAAGAATATCCTTACCAGCAGGTGCATCTGCTTCTGCTGGAACCTCGACATCAATCCATCTGAGCAGGTCATAAACCTCAGTGTTGCATGAGGTTCTCCACATCTCATCCAGCAAATCCTTCTCAAACGGAATCCATCTAAGGTATTTGCTTCCCCAGTCCCAGAGACTGAGTTCGATCTTTTCTCCAATTCCGTCTATGCCTGTAAAGCATTTACGATTATAGACATCGTTGAAAAACTTCCTCACATCTCCTTTGTAGGCTTTGTCAAACAATTTTGCCTGTCCTTTTCCTACCATAGGAATGCCAAGCGCATGAATGAACGGTACAAATGTTGTCTTGCGGCTTCTCTGGATTGATTTCCAGATATTGTCATATGATTTCTGTCCAAAACCGTCCATTGCAGCAATGTCATGCTCAAAGGTATCAAGCCTGTACAGGTCTGCAAGTTGCTCGATGAAGCCCTTTTCGATGAATTTCTCAAGGGTTTTCTCTGAGAGGCCAATAATATCCATGCAGTCTCTCTCACAGAAATGCACGAACTTCTTGACCTGTTTTACAGCACAGTCAGGATTTGTACACATCTCCACCTCAACATCTCTGTCACCAGAACGTGTAATCATTGGTGATGTTTTCATGCCGCATACCGGACATGTACATGCATGAGACTCAGCGTAAGTAAGCTCATCTCCCGGTGTCAGGTTCTTATCGACCTGTGGGATTATTTTATTACTTTTGAACACTGAAATCCTGTCGCCAACTCTCAGGCGCAGTTTTTTAACGATTGATACATTGTGTACACTCGCTCTTGTAACTGTAGTTCCTTCAAGCTGTACTGGATCAAAGACTGCAACAGGATTAATACGTCCTGTTCTACTAGGAGACCATTCAATTCCTCTCAAAATAGTCTCAACACACTCGTCAGCCCACTTGAAAGCAAAGCCTGTAAGCCTGTTAGGATGATGTCCTGTGACAGGAAGCGCATCAGCAGTTATATAATCATCCGATGCAACGACAAGTCCGTCTACAGGATAATCCAGTGTCTCTACTCTGTCAGAGAAACTGTTCATGACGCTGATGACATCATGAACCTGCTTGCCATCGACAATCTGAAAAGCGTCTGCACTTGCAAGCTCATGTTCAACAACACCAAAGCCTAGTCTCTCAAGCAGTGTCAGTGCACCAAAGAAAGTTTCAGGCACTTCAATCCTATCATCAGCAGCAGGCTCCATATGCACAAGCTTGAATGCTTTAAACATAACCTTTCTGCCTTTGAGCCCCGGTTCCTTCATTGTGATAGTAGAGTTGGCGAGATTACGAGGATTTGAGTATTCCTCTTCACCCTCTTCCAGATTTGAATTAATTCTTTCAAATTCTGAATAGCTCATCAGCGCTTCTCCTCTTACTACCAGCTTTCCTTTGAACCCAATAGTCATAGGAATACCTTCGATAAATGGCGCCTGATGAGTTATATCACTTCCTACCTCACCATTTCCGCGAGTAACAGACTGTACCAGACGGCCATTATTGTATTCTAGTACTATGGTACTACCGTCAAGTTTCCACATGATGTTACAGACTCCATCCCAAGACTCAGAAAAGACTTCTGGAAATTCGTTAATATCCTTTGTCTTGTCAAGAGAAAGTGCCGGAAATTCATGCTTTACTTTCCTGAGTCCGTTTCCGCCAATCTCATCTGCACCAACTTTTTGTGTTGGGGAATCTGCAAGTACGATACCAGTTTCTTCCTCAAGCTGTGCAAGTTCATCAAACATTGCATCCCATTCATGGTTTGACATGATTTCGTCTTTGCCATTATAGTAGGCATCTGATGCCTCATTCAGCTTGTTGACCAGTTCCTTCATTCTTAATGTTTTGTCCATAGTGTTTTCCTCCATTATTTTATTTATATATGAACATTATAAAGATGGATTTTATTGTAAATAAAAAAAGCCCTTCACATTGAAAATCCTTTTTATAGTTGGTTACAATATTTGTAAAGATAAACTATTATCTTCACAATGTTTCAATAAGAGCTCTGTAGGCATTTTTGTGCTGACTTCAGCTTTTATCGTAAAGTCATAATCATCAAACCATATCTCATCATCAGAATCTATTGCTTCAAATTTATCTTCTGACAATTCCTGTCCGTATGCATTTCTACAAGAGCGTTTTGCATCTATTACTTCTAAAGACATTATATTAATGCCTTTTATTTTTTCAAGAGATGCTTTAACCTCTGCAATAGCGATAGGCTCATTATCTCCTGTGTAAAAAATGTTTAGTGTTTTATCCATAGTGTTTCCTCCATTTTTCTTTATATATGACCTCAGCGACACACTAATTGACTTTAATTCCAGTACATTCATAAAAAATGTCTGGATCAAAATTTGGAATACTTTTAATTATCTGTTTATCACAATCAGATAACCCGTTCCACCACAACTGACCACATTTAGATTCATCAAGCACTTTGAGATAACCGCCTGTTGTTTCATAGGTTGGATATGCTGCTTTTTCTTCATCAGTCATATCTTCTTCAGATACCCATTCAACAACATTCTTTGGTATCTGATTCAGTAAATATTTTGCATCTGAATCCATCCATTCACGATATGTCATATTTGATGGCTTATTAAACAGTATAATCTTCTGTTCTTCTGTGTTAAAACAACCAGTATTAAAAGACGATTTGTTCCAGTCCCCGGTGTTCCAGTCCCCGGTGTTGCTGTTTCCGGTGTTGCAGTTTCCAGTGTTCCTGTCCCCGGTGTTGTTGTTCCCAGTGTTCCAGTTTCCAGTGTTGCCGTTTTCAGTGTTGCAAATTCCGGTGTTGCAGTCTCCGGTGTTCCAATTTCCGGTGTTGCAGTCTCCGGTGTTGCAGTTTCCAGTGTTTCTGCCCCCGGTGTTCCAGTTTCCGGTGTTGCAGTTTCCAGTGTTCCTGTTCCCGGTGTTATTATCCCCGGCGTTACAGAGACCCGTACATTTTTTTCCAATGTTGACAATCCGCAACACTTCATCCCACGGGATTTCACGCACGATCTCTAACTTATTAGTGCATAACTCGTATCCGTCTGTCCTCACATCACCATAGGCAATGATTTCCGCTACCTTGTTTTTACTGTTGAAACTGTAATAGTTAAAACAGTCGGCAGCCGTCTGACAGAAGTGCATACCGTGATTGCAAATATCAAGCTCCCCTTCTTCCTCAAATTTTCCGGGGCAAGTGTACTGTTTCGTGTTGCCGTTAGGTGAACATGTCCAATCAGGTCTAAACACTTTAAATCCTTTTATTATCTTTTCGTTGTTCATTTGTTTTTCCTCCATTTTTCTTTATTTTTATATGGAAAGTATGATAGTTTTTACATTGTTGGCACAAAAAAGAGGGCTGACCCCTCTTTTTTTACATTAACGCAATCAATTCTGCTTCCTCTACATACTTTTTTGCCGCATCATATCCATTTCTATTAAGTTCGCCTTCAATGCTAAACCAAAGCGAATCTAAAAAATTTGGAACAGACGCCAAATCCTTATTCGGATATTTTTCTTTGTACCGCTTATATGCTGTTTTGTATAATTCATCCATGATTTGCTCTTCCGCTTTTATTTCATCAACAATATTGTTTAGTCGCTTCATCCATTTATTCTGTTTAGAAATAAAAATGCTACTTTCTAAGCCAGAAAGGATATTTTCTTCTTTTGCAATATCATATGTCGTGCGTTTATCGTGATTTGTTGCAATAAACGATTTCAGTTTAAAGTCTGCTCTTTTATAAATTTTCTTACTAATTCTATAATTCATAATATTGTCCCTTTCTTCTGTTGAACCTCTTGTTTCTTTCTATATATATAATATTCCAGAAACTTCCGTTTCGTTTTAATAAAAACATAAGACACCATCATATAAGTCCGGCGTAAATTTCTCAATTCCCCATCGTGTAATATCTAATGGCAATCCTAAAGTTTCTAATAATTCTTTTCTTTGACATTTCATTTTTTCAAATGCATTGTTTTCATTATCTGCATAGACAACGCATCCGAAATTCTCTTGTGCTAAATAAAACACTTTCATATTATTTTTCTCCACTCTTATGTCCTCGTTATTCATCTGTTTTTCCTCCGTTTTTCTTTTTTATATAAAAAGTATGATAGTTTTTGCTTTAATGGAATTTTACGCGCAAAAATCCCGGCACATGTGTACCGAGAAATTAATTATTATTTTTAGCTCTTCTGTACTTTTCTGTAATTATTCAAAGCAAATGCGACATAATCTGACACATTGCTTTCAGGCTTTGGAAAAATTTCCTTACATTTTCTTTCCAGCTCATCAGATAAGCGGTATACAATCTCATGCTTTCGTCCACGGGCGTCTACATAAAAATATGTAAATGTTGGCATCATGTAAGTGTTCAAAAAACAGAGAAAATTCTTTATGCTCATTTTGTCCATTTTCTCTTTTGTCAGATGCTTTATGAAAATTGGCGCATATATCTTGCTCTTAACCCGCCAGATCATCAAATGAAACGGTTGTCGGGTCATTAGAAACAGCTTTACCGAAAGGTAAATTGGCAGTACATCTACAATCAGCTGCAAAAATGTTATACGATCTGGACCTATGTCAGCACAAAGACTGCTAATACCAAACACATCGTATTTGTAGATACAATGCGTTATATATACTCCAGCCAGGCCTCCCGCCATAATGTACAGCATGTGCATGACAGCCTCGAAAACCACCTGTATCACCTGTATCTTATCCCCGCGCTGCATGTACTTCTCCCTTGCATAGTCCGCATTTTCTGCTATTTTTGTCTCTTCAACTTTCTTTTCAATTTTTGCAAAAGTTGATCTTTCCTCTATACTGCTTTCAATTTCTTCTTTTATAACTGAAAATATCTCTTTAATTTTTCCCATCTGTAATTTCTGTCCTTTCGCAAATGTTCTACAAAGAGTATGATATATTTTTCTTATGTTTGCTTCATTTCCATCTAGGCAGCCCGCAAAAAAAAAGAGCCGCGCAATGCAGCTCTCCTTTTTCATGCCCTTTCTTTGGCCCATGCTTTAGGGCCTTTAAGGTTTGCGCAGACAGATTTATACATTATGTCTGTCAGTTCCATATCGTACACGCACTTTATGATGTCCACAAGGCTCGCCTGCACGTCCTGACCGTCATCAATCTCCTCAATGGCTGACATCAGCGAATCCTCTCTTTCGTACTTGTCAGGCTTAATTCCAAGTCTGTCTAAAAGTGCGTCATGAAGCTTAATAATTTCGTTTCTCCTGGTTGCCTCCATTTTGTTCCTCCTTAATTCCAGTCTTCCATTGCAGCGACTGCTTCTTTTATGTCTTCTTTGCTTCTCCAGATACGGCACACGTCGCATATCTTTATATTTTTTTGTATGCGCACACCATCTCTCCTGCCGCGCACCTTAACCAACGCGATATGCGCTGAATCTCCCGATGCACCGCAGAAATAACATTCATTCATGTTGCTCTCCACCTTTCTTTTTTATATAGAAAGTATGATAGAAATAAGAAAACCGGCGGTTTGAGCACCCGTTGAAAGAGACAATAATTCTTATATGGAAAGCCACTCCTCAAAATTATTTCTGACATACTATATGTGTAAAACAGAAACATTTCTGTTAATACACAACTCCAATTTTCTTTTTAAATATAAGCCGGGGGCGAAAGACTCCGGCTATACGTTTGTCCAAAATTCCAAAAACAAAGGCCATATACCCACAAAAGCGCATATGACCTCTGCTGCTGAACAGCACGGCGCAGCCGCTTCGCGAAATGCTTTTGCGCCACGGATGCTTTATAGCTTTGCTGTTGTTCATGCACCATTAAGTGGCTGTGCACAGGCCGACAGCTGACAGGCCAGCCAAAGCCTGCCCGGCATCAACGGGCATCCCTTCCGTTTCTGCTGCTGCCTCTTGGGTTCTGCGACCCTGGAATTTCATGCAGCGTTTATATTCCCTCATAAGTATGATTTATTTTTTCGCAAAAAAGAAGCCGGGCGATCAGAACCCGGCTTCGAAAAGTTGAGGAAATAGCATGATGACATCCAAATAATGTCTTCCCTGCTTAATATAAGTATGATAGATTTTTCTACCAATTTTCAAGCTTTTGTATTTAAAAAACAGAAACCGGGACAGTATGCACCATCCCGGCTTCCGCTTTTCAAAGATTTTTGGAGGAATCTTTTGTCATTCCTTTATTCCTTTTTAAAATCCGCTTCCTTATCTTACATCATCAGTTACATCTGCTAAATATTTTGCTAATTCTTCAATTTTTGGTTTTATAACAAGTTCTGTTACTACATGTCTTATAATTTCTGATGATTTTTCTATAACATCTGTATCAGAAACATCTTTATCGTCAATTCCGAATACAAATTTACGGTATTCAATATCATTAAGACCTAAATATTCCTGTAACGAGCATGTAATCGTTTCATCTTCATGCCATTTTTCAGTTAATAATTCCCATTCATCAGGTGTTTTGTCTAAATATTTAGTCATAAATAATGTCTTTCTTTACTTCTCATAGTAAATACAATCATATTTGCCTGATTACATCTTTTTCAGATGTCTTCCGCGTTCAGTATAAGTATGATAGATTTTTCTGTGCGATATGTGTTTCTATATAAATCTTAAACTAATCTACACCCCTTAATGCTGACCTTATCCGTCTTTCCCTTTGTGATGGCCCTGATTACAGCATTCATGAACTTCTTCTCATCAGGAACAGTAATGATGTACCGTTCGTTTGTCTTTACGTTCCAAAGGATACCCTTTTTCATATGAAACGCAATCATGTAGAAAGCGCACTGCAGAAAATGCTTATGCGCCAGTTCGCTGGTAAATTTAAGTTCATATATCATGTTGTTTTTGATAACATCAGGTTTTCCGTCGATGGTGTACCGGTCGCCTTCCTTATCGACAAGTTCCATACTGAAATTATCCTGCACTTCTTCATCTTCGGAAAATTCTGTTTTCAGACGATCATGAATCGCTGCAACCTGTTCTTCCGCAATGAAAGGGGGCCTCACCTGACAATAATATCTGTTCTGAGATGTATCATAGGCTGTCAGAAACAGGACTTTTTCTTCAAGTGTTGAATCAGGTTCCAGATAAAGAGGCGACCTGTCTTTATGCGCTGACTTTGCAAAGCGGATCTGTTTATCTATATCATAATTTTTAAAAAAGCTGACTTCCTGATAAATTCCTATACACGGAGACAAATCAATCATGTAATCGCTTGAGTTTACATTAATGACGGATTTATCAGATACTCTTATTTTCTTTTTGTGTATCAGTCTGTAGCATCTTTCTATATCTTCATCATATTTAAAGTCAAACATGCAGCTTACCTGAAACGGTGCATCATATTTCCTGTTTGTTACAAAAGGCTCCGAGAGAACACGTTCATCAAGTATGTCGCTGTTTCTGTCTTTTACTATGATTATTTTTTCCTTGCCCCTGCTCATCGCAACACAGAAAATATTTCTGAGGATCTCGTATTTTACGTCTGCTTTTCTTCTTCTGACATCCCAGTAATCGAAGGTATAATCAAACACCACACATATTTTTCTTTCCATACCTTTACTGCCGTCATATGTAGTGAAAATTGCAGTGGATTTTGTAGGATTCACAGCTCCGCCCGAATCCTCATCAGAAATGCTCGCGTATACCGTCTTTTTGTTAAATTTCTCAGGATGCGATTCCTCAAGTTTATTTAATACTCTTGACATTTTGCCGTTTCTGCTTCCAAGGCATAAAATATCTGCCGTATCCTGTTCTGCGAGAAAATCGACCACTTCGTAAGACCTCATAAACAACACCTCGCAGTTATTGTTTACGCCATTGATTTCCTTCTCCCATACTCTTCCTAACTTTGCAGCAAGCGGTGCGCATAGTCTGAAGCATTTCGTAAAAACAACAGACTCATATCTGCCTAGAAAATTATTCATGAAGTCAGCCGCATTCAGCGTTGTTTTATCATAAATCTTCTGCTGCATGTCTCCAACCGCTATAATCTGTATGCCGGGATTTCCACGTTTTATACATTCAAGCATTTCTGCAATCTGCTGGTCTATATCCTGATACTCGTCTATGACGAGGATGTCGTATCCGGAAAACTGCAGCCTGCTGCTGCATGCCACAAAGTTCTGGATGAGTTCCTGCACTCCGGAACGGATGCCCGCTTTTATCAGGCACATATATGCAAATCCGTGATAGTTGCTTGTTGTCACGTTCTTTCCTTTTATCTTGTTTTTCGCATCGACTTTCAAAAGCTTATTATATGTCAGGTATAATATTCTCTTATCTTTAAGCTCATTACACAGTACCTGTATTGTCGTAGTCTTTCCGCTTCCGATACAGGCATCGACAAGTACGTTTTTGCCTTCTTTTGCAAGGGAAACCATCTTCTGCTGTTCATCGGATAAATTTGACAGGTCCATCGTTATCTGTTTTGTTCTTTTTGCCATGTTACCTTCCTTTCTCTTAAAAGTATGATTTTTCTTTATCAAAAACGGTGCAAAAAAGGAGAGCTTTTCTACTCTCCTCTACTCTGTATAAATCTTATACCCTCTGGACTGCCAGAGATTAATGTTGCCGACCAGTACTTCCACTGATATTTTTCCTTTTGGCATATTGCTTTCGTTTTCCGTAACCTCAAAAACTTCCGTATGAGCCGGGATTATGCCATTAACACCCTTAAAGTCCGGAAACTCCACCTTGACCTTACTCTTAATCGCGCCCAGCATCTTTACATCTCTCTTTCCCTGCGCATCCCTCGGTGCTTTTCCATCATAATACATATCGCAGTATACCTTCTGCCATCTGTTCATTGCTTTTTGTGCCATAGATCTTGTTCCTCCATCATCCATTTCTTATTCCTGTCTTATCTGACGTTATAAGTATGACAGATTCCGGGTTTGGTTATGGGTTTCTATATAAGAGTGTTGGGTTTGATAAAAAGGGTCAAACATTATGGTTTTTTGTATACTTTGAAATATCATAAACTTCAATTTCTTTAATTTTTGCATAACCTTTTTCTGTTAACGCAATATTACTCCAACCAGTATCTTCAGTCATTTGAAAATAGTTATTACCTGCAATTATATCTATGCTATTTATAGATGAATATATTATGCCATCTGGATAGGCAGACAAAATACATCTTGTAATAAAATTTGTTGTTTCATATGTTGTTATAACATCACCTGTCTCTTATACACATCT
>ERZ1026876.534-NODE-534-length-22130-cov-58.756512_pt1 | contig 22130 bp, 29 predicted proteins | sample MGYA00380168_ERZ1026876 | MGnify/ENA primary metagenome ERZ1026876 (study PRJEB33269, sample SAMEA4719804) | human gut metagenome | biome: human-associated habitat; feature: organic feature; material: feces | place: Cameroon | collected 2013-10 ... | reverse complement strand
ATATTAAATTAATTAGTTTTGACCTTTTTACTTAAAAAATTGCTATAGGCACAGAATTTTCAAATCATGGTCGTTGTTGGGTACAAAAAAAAGAGGGCTTTCACCCTCTTTTTTTACTTATTCAAATACTGCGCAATAGTCTTTTTTAAATCAATACCAGTTGCATCTCCAAGTCCATTAAGAACTTTATCAACACTCTGCATAACATCAGAAACAATCTTTGTATTACCGCCTTCACCATAAATGGTAATTCCATCTACATTATTAAGAGGCTCAGCCGCGGCCTTAACCGCTTCAGGCAACGCCTTCAAATACATTTCAATAACTGATGCTTCACCGAACTTCTTCTGAGCTTCGGCTTTCTTTTCAATAGCAGATGCTTCTGCTTCACCAACTGCGGCAATACCGGCTGCTTTCTGCTCTGCGGCATACTTATCTGCATCTGCCTTAGCCTTCATAGCCCGAGCTTCCTGTTCCATTTCATAAGCCTTTGCTTCGGCATCCTTCTGACGACGGATAAGATCTGCTTCAGCTTTCTTCTCAGCCGCATACTTATCTGCATCGGCTTGCTTACGCACAAGAGCATCAAGTTCATATTCCTTCAATTGAATTTCTTTCTGCTTAAGTTCGGCTTCACGTTCTGCCTTTGCGATGTTAGCATCAGTTGCGGCAACATCTCTCAACTTACGCTGATTCTCTTTCTCAATACCTGCAGCGGCATCAGCCTGAGCCTGACGAGTATCAGCTTCCTGCTTCAACTGAGACTGCTTAATAGCAAGATCATTATTACGAACCGCCATATCTTCTGCAGCTTTGACCTTAGCATCATTGGCTTCCTTTGCATTAGAAGCTTCGGCAATAGCAATTTCACGCTGAGCATTAGACTTTGCAATCATTGCATCCTTACGAATTTGCTCAACATTATCAATACCAAGATTGGTAATTACATCATTATCATCAGAGAAATTCTGAACATTAAATGTAATAAGTTCAAGACCCAATTTAGCCAAATCCGGCACACTATTTTCTTGAACTCTCATGGAAAATTCTTTACGGTCATTAATCATCTGCACAAGACCAAGAGTGCCAACAATCTCACGTAAATTGCCTTCCAGAAGGTCATTAACCTTATTCATGATTTCATCGTGTTTTGCATTAAGGAAGTTCTGCGCGGCAACTTCAATCAATTCAGGTGTCTGACTAATCTTAACAATTGCAGTAGCATCTACCTTAATATTAATAAAATCATTAGTAGGAATAGAAGTCTTTGTCTTTACATCAATCTGCATTGCCTTAAGTGAAAGTTTATCAATTCTTTCAAGGAATGGAACTCGCAATCCTGACTTACCTACGACGATTCTTGGATTTTTTCGCAAACCTGATACAATATAAGCTACATCAGGCGGAGCCTTAAAATATCCAAGTCCAATAATAATACCAACAAGAATTACTCCAAGAATAATCCAAATGTGAGACAAAATTGCTGACAAAATCATTTTATATTCTCCTTAATATTTAATTTTCTTCTTTATATTTTTTGTAATATTTTAAATATATATTATAAAGATTTTCTATATAGTCTAAATTTTCCTTAAAATCTTCAATTGAATTATAAACACCGCTGATCCAAGTAGCCCCATACCTTATTTGAGTTATAGGATCAGGGTCTATAACAAAAGTTTTATCATCATAAGTGAAACCAGGATTGAGGATTGCAATTTCAATTACGCTACGAGCCGAAGATAATTGCCAATACTTACCAAAATTTTCATTCATATATTCAGTTAATCCATCAAAAAATTTTACAATTTCTTCTTTATTAAAAGAAATAGCTTCATAATTTGTTTTATATAAAATACGAGGAAGCTCTTTACAATCTTTATAATCTTCGCAAGTATATCTAACAGTCATTTTAAGAACTTTTTCCATTACAAGTCTCCTTAAAGGAATTCTTTACATTCTTCAACTTTATTTTTAATTTCTTCAATAATATTGTCTAACAAAATAGGATAACAATTATGAGCATCCATTTCTACGTGATAAATAAGCCCTTTATTCCAATCAGCCCATCTATCTTGAGTATGACTATGACCGCACAAACTAATTACTCGCGTTTTAAGAGGTTTATCTGCATCAAGATTACTGGTTAAAGTAGGATAATGAGAAAGATAAAAGTTATATTTTCTGTATTTATAAGGAACTGCATAACCCCAAAATTCTGTGCCTGTCTTAAGATTTACATACTCTTGGATACGATTTGCTGTATCGTGATTTCCAGCCACAATATGTAAATTACCATTAAGTCGATTAATACATTCAATACCTTTTACATTATCATTAAGCATTAAATCACCGAGTACAATTACGTCATCTTCAGGCATTACAATACTATTATGCTTTGTAATAATAATTTCATTCATCTCTTCTACATTTTTAAAACCACGAGGTTCATAAAGAAAAGGCTGATTATGACAGAAATGCCAATCTGAACAAAGCCACACTTTACTCATAAATTCTTCATCTCCTTCTCCCACCATTCCCAATGATTGCCATTTCTATTAGTTTCATTTGGACAAATTAATGAAATATTTTCATTTTCATCAACTCGATAAATTGCATTATAAATAAAATCTTCATGGTAAGTAGGGAAAGTATAATTGCTATACATATTTTTAATCGCGCTTTCTGGAACAAGAGCTAGTCCTTCTCTTTTGGAATTGCGTTCAAGAGCTACTTCAATAGGTACATCCAAATAAATGCAATTAATATTTGCCTTATAATCTTTGAGGGTTAAATAAAGAGCATTGATAAGTTTATTGCGCGACTTCATATTTAAATGAGTGGCATCGGCGACTATATTATCATTTTTAGAAAGAGCATATTCAATTTGTCGAGTAAATTCTTTAAATACTTTTCGCTCTTGGTCAAAATACTGGCAATTAGGATGTTTCTTTAAAATATTAAAACGAACTTTATCTCTTGAAATAATAGCGGTATTAGGTTTGTCAGAGAAAAAATGTTCAAGGAAAGTTGTTTTACCAGCTCCCGGTGGAGCTGAGATAATCCAAAGAGTTTTCGGCTTCATTCTTATACACCCCATTCTCAAAATCTTCTTTAAAATCAAAGACATCTTCATCGTCTTTGCATTCAATACAATTTATCATTACTTTACAATATGGACAATAAAGTTTTTTTCTATGGAATCTTTCATGTTGGAAACCATGATTTCTGGGAAGATCCATAGCCTTATTACCACATTGGATACAATAAAAACTATGTAAATTAATTTTCATTTATTTTTCCTTTATTTTATAAATAAATTATATAATATTTTTATATAAAAATCAATTAGAATTGATTTGAAAAACATGTTCATCAAAATTGTCAAGGTCAAAAAGAATACCAGTATTAGTTGCATAAGTTCCGCAATCAATATTAATATTATGCCCATCATGGGAGAAAAGAACTTTTGGGTCTTTTATAAATTCTTTTTCAGGAATAAGATAAGGAATAGGAGTATGTCCATACACTTGATAATCAAATTCTGAAGACTTATATCCTGTATTATGCTTGCGGTTCCAGATAAGTTCTTTTCGTAAATAATCTTTCATTTCTTTTGACTCTTTATCAAATTGTCCATTTTCAAAATGACGAATTGTATTCCAAGAAACGCCCGCATGAGAAAGAAAAATTTTTTTATCTTCGGCATTTTTATAAATATAAAATGGAATAGTTTTTTTAAGAAGTGCAAGCCAATTTCTCATATGCTCATCTTGAATAGCATTTTCAAACGTTTCATATCCACCATTTTGAACCAGAAGTATAAAAGCATAATCGCGCATGCCATCATAATTAACATAATCATCAAGCGCATCAATAAGCATTTGTTCGTGATTACCGCGCACATAAGTAATCCATCCATCATGCACGCCACGAAGCATATCTTTAATAATTTCCCAACCATTTTCGCCGCGATCGGCGCAATCACCAAGACAAATAAGTTTATCTTCTACTTTAATAATAGATTTCATTTGATGCCAAAGTTTTATATTACCATGAATATCTGAACAAGTTAATGTTGCCATATTTATCAACTCACTTTCTATATATATTATAATATATTTTTATATAAAAATAAAGGAAATAGAATTTATCTATTTCCTTTAATCTTAATTAACGAACTATTATCACTTAGCGGATTAGGATGGAACTCTAATTCAACTTCTTGAGTATCTACTGGAACAATAAAATAAATCCATCCACTGACACGGCGCCCACTATCTACCAATTCGAGAACTCCAATATCATTAGGGCTTTCTTCAAAATAGTGATTTTTATAATTTTCATTATTTACAAAACAATTAAATTGATTATAACTGACATAAATTGTTTTATTAGTATTATTAACAATATCAATATTAAAACCAATCATTTTATAACCTTCAGGAACATTATCCAAGAAATTCTTTGGCTCAATATTAAAATTATAATCAGTAATTTTATAATCACAACCATTAATTGTAATTACATTATTAAGCTCATAAAATTCATTTTTCATTACTGTATTATCTTCTTTGCGCAAAAAGAAAAATACAGTTAAAATAATAGTAAGAACTAAAAGAATTACAATAATTTTTTTAAGCATTTATTTACTCCTTACATCAAAATATAAAAGATTTCCATTACTAATGCAGTAATTAAAAGATAATTAGACCACATACTTGAAGCATCTTTATTTTTTTCTTTACGTGCCATATACCATTTATAAAAGCAATAACACCAAAAGATAGCGGAAATAATCCAAAGGACAGAAGCAATAATTTTAATTACTGTCATTTTTAATTTCCTCTCTTAGTTCCATAAGCAGATTGCCAAGGACATTCCGACCCACGATATCTTTGCATCTGGAGCATTTACAATCGCCGAAAAAATTATCATGCCAAGTGTTGCCCTCTTCTAAATACTGATCTCCAGTAGCAAGAAGTTTATGGCGTAACTCAGGAATCGCAAATTTAAAGTGAAGTCCTTTGCGCATTACATCTACTTTAACACTTTCCCAATCAGGCGCAAGCTTAATTTGCCGTCCATATGCTTTTGCCTGACGTGGTGTTTTTGCATTTCTTACTAACTCAAAATCATATAAATCAGTAGCTTTTTGAGCTTGAAAATAATGTTCCATTGTAGGGTAAAAGTCGCCACATTCATCTTTAAAAGGGCTCGCGCTAAAATTACTCAAGAAAAAATATTCATCATCAAATCTATCAATCATACTTTATACCCCTGTTCTGCCATTACTTTAGTGCTTTTATAAACCATATGTCCACTCGCACGGTCTTTGCATTTCTTAATTAAACCAAATTCAACCATATTATTAAGAATACGACTTAATTTTTGTGAAGTGACATCATGCAATACAATATCACTTGCTTGAATTTGGGCAATACTCATTGCTTCTGGACTATTTTCAAGAACTTCAATACATCTTACTGTAAATTCACTATTCTGTTGTGCCGAATATTTACTGGTTCTATAAGGCATAATTATCACTCACTTTCTATATATATTATATAATATTTTTTAATAAAAATAAAAGAGGGAATTTTTACATTCCCTCTTTTATATTAGTCCTGCTTCGGTGCAAACTTATTAATAAGTCCTTCAAGAGTAGTACCATGCATAAGACGGTCAACAACATCAGCGGAGCTTTCATTCTTACTGAGAGCATAAGGTGCAATTCCATCTGCAATAGTCTTCATAAGTTCAACATTACCATTCGCGGTAAGGGCTTCAATAAGACCCGGCTGGATAGACTTCATAATATTCTTAACACTTTCGGTATAAGCTTCCTGTTTTGCCTTTTCAATATCAGCAAGAGACTGCTTATAAGCAATTTCAGCGTCCTTATCTTTCTGCTTACGCGCGAGGTCTGCATCATGAATAGCATCAACAAGAACGGACATATCGCATTCTGCCTGCTTAATTGCCTGTTGTTCAGCTTCCTTCTTTCTATTAGCTTCACTCTGCATATCAAGCTTAGTCATAGTTTCAGTACGCTGAAGTTCCAACTTATTCAACATCTGCTGGCTACGAAGTTCCTGTTCTCTCTGCTCAGCTTCAGCAAGCTTTGTAATAACTTCAATACGCTTTTCAGCATCTGAGAGTTCAAGGGACTTAGCAATCATTTCATTCTGATGTTTCATAAGAAGTTCTTCAACATCACTATCAATGTCAATATTAAGAACTTCACAATCATAGACAAACATACCATTTTCCTTGAAGAAACGACCTGGCTTCTTATCTGCTTCAGCTTCAGAAGTATTATTGTCAATATCATCAATAGCATAACTACGAATAAGAGAACTATAATTCTGATAAAATTCTTCAATAGTATAATTCTTTGCCATTCTCTTAATGATAGAGCGTTCTCTATCACAAAGATATTTAACATAATTATCAATGGAGAACCACTTATTCATATAATCCTTATCAAAGGATACACAATAAGAAACCTTAATATTTGCCTTTACAAAGTCTTTAGTTTCAATTTCAATAATATCACTAATCTTATTATTCTCGTGACGAAGGAAAACTGTCTTAATAAGCTTATCAGTGGTTTTCGGCTTACCGGTACTCATCTGGAGAACTTCAAGTGTCTGATCATAATCCAAAAGAATAGTCTTAGGTCCGCATACAACTTTACGGTCGCCATTTTTACTAATTACATCAACAGCATAACCCGTCCAAACATCAATAGATACAACGCCATCATACTTATTATCAATAGTGATAGTACGAGGTTTAGTATAAGAAGTTCCACGAGAAATATTAGCCTTAGCTTCAAGATTAGCGAGAGTAGAAGAAAGAGAAGAAGTAGAATATGCGGTCATAGCATCAAGAGATGCAGTCATATTCTTTAAGCTCTTTTCAACCGACTTTTCATTAAGTTCTCTATTGTAATCAAGTGCTTCATTATTGCCAGGATACCACAAAGCACACTGACTAGAAGTAAGCTTACGCTTAACAACAACTTCGGTACGCGGGTCGGGCAGATACATAGCCGGACCTTTAACCGTATTAATTTCACCGGTCAAACGGTTCATAATATAACGACCTTCACCTTCCGGAATTGCAATTGCGTGATGCATAATCTTATTATCATAATTGATAATAGCGTGTTCCGGACGCGGATAATAAATCATCTGGTCATCACCAGTAATGAAAAGCTCTTCGCCAACAGGATGATGAGTTCCATCTTCATCATTATATTCGGCAATTACCTTAATATAAATGCCGGAAATCTTTGAAAGTTCAATTGCGCGGAAGATATAGCCGCCATTAGGAGAAGTAACAAATGTTTCAGTTGGCTCGGGGAAAACAACCTTCGGGCCATGGACATAACGCTTATTGCCATCTTCATCCTTCAGGATACAATACTCAAGGCGTTCAAGAGTAACAGCTTCGCGCACATAACCCTGCTTCGGGTCATTATTAATAGGAATAACTTCAATACCAGTAGGTGGAATGTAGAAGGAAATATCTGTACCCTTAATAACAAGAATCTGACCATTTACGCAATTAGTAACAGTATTTTCAATCTCTTTACCTTCTGCGTCTACTACCTTGCCCTGATTCTTATTAGCTTCATCAGCTTCATATACACGAGCAAGCAGATACTGATTAGTACGCAAAGCATGTCCCTTAACTACCTTAGCCATCTGGCCCGGATAAAGGGCAAAAGCAACCGGTCCACGAATATTAACTTTACGTCCGTGAAGCAATTCGGGAGAAGTTGATGCTGCACCAACATTAGGATGAGACCCATCCTTCGTAGGGTTCTTTACAATTGCATACCAATTTTCTGGCGGAAGAACAAACAAAGACTTTGCTTCAGAAAGATTTTGAACTGTCTTAAACTTCTTAACAGTTTCATCAAAAACAACGAGACTATCCTGTGCCGAAATAGTAATTGTAATAGGACCAGTATATGTTTTAATAGAACCATTAGTATTATTCTGAACAAATACATATTCATTCGGAGAAAGAACAATATCTCTCTGCTGCTGGTTCATAATATTATAGTTATTATTATTCATTTCCATTATTTAATTTACCTCATATCTGTTTACATAATTCATAGGAATAACACTAATTCGATTATTACTTTCAATCATCATTGTTTTGTTATTGGAAGAAATAATCTCACCAATTTCTATTTTACCAGTGCGTGGATTAACAAAACGAACAACTTTATCAAAAATAATAGACATAATTATTTATTCCTTTCTTTAATTTATATATAAATTATATAATATTTTTATTAAAAAATAAAATATTCTTCTATAAGAGGAGCAACTGGAATCTCATATGTGCAAGCTGGTTTTTTAATAAATTTGTCTATATTAAATTTAATTTTAGGTAAATCTTTAAAAGAACGTTTACCATCTCCGATTACCATATGAGTATATTCCCCATTATCCATCATTAAGCAAATTTCTCCTGCCGAAGGAATCGGATTTGCTTTGATCCAATTATCTGTAGTATCTCTTCTCTATGTAATTCTACAAGTTGATGCAGTTGTTGCCATAAATATCACTCCTTATAAAAATAAAGGGGTTATTGCTAACCCCTTTTTAAATTACTGAATTACTGTGTATCTTTCGTTATCAAGCTTATCATACATGAGATCTTTTGCCGTTTTACCTGACATAATCATCTCATAAATAACAGGCGAAAAGCCAGATACAAAAGTAATTCCTTCTTCATCTCTCATTGGAATATTATTCTGACGAGCTTGGACATTCCAGAATACAAGTTTAGGCATCTTATAACCATAAGCATTCCACTTATTTCTGATCTTCTCCATAAGAGTATTCATAGAAGAACCATAGCGTACCGAAGTACAACAACTATTAAATTCCATATCACTAATAATGATAAGATTTTCAGGAAGTTCTTTCTGCGTACAATGATTTTCAATGGCGATTTTAAGAAGGAGATCAAATGCACTTTCTACGTTGGTACTCATACCCCAATCGTTACGAAGCATTCTCTTAACTTTATCACAAAAATCAATTCCTTCAACCTTTACGAAATTAGGATGTTCACTAAAAGTAAGAAAATGACCGGCGTAAGGGCCCTGAGCCTTTTCGGCACAATACAAACCAAGAGAAATAGCAACATTAATAGGAGCACTTGGGTCATAGCCAAACATAGAGCCAGAAGTATCAACCATAGCGATACCATTAAAGACGGCGCCATTGAAATAATCATGAAGATTTTCCCAATATTTATTAGTCATAAGTCTCTTTGTATCATTAGGAGCAGGCACCGAACCCTTATACCAATAATTCATAATATTAAATGCTTCAGCAACACATTCATAAGGATAAAGCACTCGCGCATTTACTTTTGTAGTAGTATCCTTTGCAAAGTCTTCATAGGTGCGGACTCCAGCTTCTTTACGTTCTACATCGTGGCGCGCAAATGCCTGTCTATAAAGGAAGCCAGCGCGAGAAGGAATTTTATCATATTCAATCTTATCCCATTCATTTGCGGACATAAGACGCTCAAGAACATTAATCTTTTTACGAAGCATAGAAAGTGTTTTTCTATACTGCTTTGCCGTCATACCAAGATATCTACGAGTACGATTAGCAAGATCTCTTGATTGCTGAGAGCTACAATTTAAGCTCTTCATCCACTTGGCAAGTAAGCTTGGGGTATTAGACGTAATGTCAGAAGCAAGCTGAACTTTCATTAAATGGAATGCACTATCCTGGCAAGGCGTATCAACAAAAGTATACAAATCATCCCAACGTCCGCCAATCTCAGGAATATAAGCCATATTACGCTTAACGGCATTAGGATGGTTTTGGGCAAGCCATTTCATACAAACTCTGAAGAAACGTCTTTCACCCTGGCCTTCTACCGCATCACGGATATAAAACAAACATTTAAGAGCATACTTTTCATCTTCTTCAAATGCTTTCTTAAACAAAAGAATACAATCATCATCGCTTCTGGTCCTAAATGCGGAACCAAGAGCAAATAAATCATAAAGCGCCGAACCAGTTGTATTATAAGTAAGCGCGCCATTTTCAGTAAGAGTATAATTAGTAGTATTCTTTAAAGCATTAGCAAAATTCATAAACAATCTCCTTTTTCTCTTGGACTTTGTTCAAGTCTGTAATTTGATTTATTTTCTATATATATTATATATTATTTTTTATAAAATTTCAAATTTTATGATTTACATTCCGACCATTTAACTCTATCAATTTCACTACAGTCATCAATTTCCCAATCATCAATTAACAAATCTAATTCAATATCATTATCATAAATAAAATTTTTGGGATCAGCTTTAAATTGTTCAAATTCTTCATCAGTTAAATTCACTATGCCTTCCCTATGACCATAACGTAAATGTCCAGTTACATAATCAAGTGGTGCATAGATATAAATTTTTTTCATATAATTAACTCCTCTATAATTAAATCTTTTGGCAAAAATCCTTTGCATAAATAGCAAGAGCCAAAACTAACTCCTTTTTGCACTTGAGTTAAATCTTGATTAGTATAATAATTAATCCTTTTATCAAATCCTAAATATTGTAAATTATTTTTAATATAAGGAAAACGAGCTTGTCCTTGCAAAGAAGGAATGGGTAAAAGCATTGCATAAGGTTTATTTAATTCATATAATCTTTTTAATACATCATCTTTCTGTGAAAAAGGAGGGTTAGAAATTATTATATCATAATTTTCTTCAGGTTCATAATAGAAAAAATTTTGTCCTTCGTCAATATGAGAGTGAAGTACTTTAAAATTATTCTTTTCAAAAATTTTTACATAAGCTGAGTTAGATAAATCAAATGGACACCAAATAGTAGCATTTGGATTAAATAATTTTGCATATTTTATCAAAGGCTAAACGGCATAAGCTGGAGTGTAAACTTCATCTGAGGCTTTATCAGTTTTTGCAGTTAAATATCCTTTATTTAATGGCATATAGAATTTTCCTTTCTTTTAATTTTTAATATCAGATGCAAAAACATAATCGCATCCAGGGACAGATTTTATATATTCTAATACATCTTTATACATAGGTTTTTTAAACCAATCACTTAATATATAAATATAAGAAATTTTATTTAAATGAAAAGTTGAAAATAATTTTTTATATTCTAAAATTTTAAAGGCACAAGTTTGAAGTTTTTCATCAGCACTGCCTTCTGTTTGTTGACTCTTTTTTTCATAAATGATTACCTCATTATTTTTTGTATCAAAATATGCTTCATCTGGTAATAATTTACGAGAAATAAAATTGTCCCATTGAATATTCCGATCTTTTAAAAATGAATATAATTTATGTTTTGTTAATTCAATTCCTGTTTTTTTCATTTGAATTTGTGTTTCAAAAATTAATCCAGTAGTTGTATTTCTTGAAGCATGAGTCACCATAATAAAATCCTTTTTTTCTTTTATTATATCATAATTTTTAAAGAAAATAAAAAAAGAGGATTGAACTTAATCAATCCTCTTTAAAATTTTACCAACGAATAATGGGAGTATCAGTTGAGCCTTCGCCGGTATTGCCACCATCATCTACCGCAGGTGGATAAACAGGAGTATCATCAGGAGCAACATCAGGCAAGAATTCAGCAAAATGAATAACCTTAGTAATCTTATAAACATCACTGTTGCTATAAGTCAATTCAAGCCAAACGTAATCGCCACGAGCGAGATTTGCGTCAATACCATCAACTTTGGTACCACCAGTCTTATAAGTCTTATTATTGTCATAGAATTCAATTTCATAACCCTTATATTCATTGTTTTCACCAAAGGTATACTCTTCAACAAATTTGACAATGCCGAAAATCTGGTTATCAGCGACAGGCGGATTAACTGGCTTTACAGGCTTAATATCATCATCTTCGTCGTCGTTGTCATAAGAGAATCCCATCTTTTCATAAAGGGTTTCATCAGTTTCGACAATCTTGCCTCTAACGTATTCAACAACATAACAATGAAGTGCATTATAGAGCATCTGGCAAGCTTCGCCACGAGTAATTGTATCGGTGCCTTCAACATAATAAGGAATGTCATCATAAAGGTCAAGACGATTAGCAATTCTACGAACATTTTCAGGCCAAGTGCCAGCAAGCTCTGGTGCATTGTAGCCAAGAGCATTAAGGATAACCGTAGTCATCTGGTCAAAAGTAATTTCATCATTCGGCGCAAACACCTTATCACTATGACCGTGCATAATATCATAGAAAACTGCTGTATTCACATATTCATAGAACCAATCTCTATAAGCAACATCATCAAAAGAAATTACATCACGGACATTCTTCTCGCCGTAAAGCGCACGAACCATAATTGCGCAAGCTTCGGCACGAGTAAGGGTATAATCAGTACCAAACTTTGTGCGGCTATAGCCATTTACAATACCCATATCGTAAAGCTCATTGATTGCATCTTCATATCTACTTCTGGAAATATCTGTAAAATCATTGCCGCTTGCAAAAGCTACAACCGCAAAAGACATTACCATAATTACTGCCAGAAGGCAAGAAATAAATTTCTTCATTTTTTTTATTTTCTCCTTTTAAATCAAAAATACTTATTGAGGGGAACTTTTTGCTCCCCTCAATTTGTATATATATTATACTAAAAAATTTTTAAAATTTCAAATTTAAGAATAAACCGCTGAAAGCTCTTGCCATTTAGTGCCGGTCCAATAATTTAAAACACCATTACCTTTAGCGGTATTAATCCAAAGTAATTTTTTATCATCTTCGGAAGTTGGTGGAGTAGTTTGCGCAATATAAGGTTTAGTAATAATATTATTTAAAGCATCATCCAAATTTTTTTGAGTAATAACTAAATTATTAATATTATTTGAGCCATTGACAAAAATATCTCCTTCAAATATTGCATAGCTACTCGCGCCGGTTTTATCATTTTTTACAATAACTAAAGCATTTTTCCGGTCGGCTTCTTTAGTGCCATTGCCAATAACAAAAATAGCATTTCCGATTTTTTTATTATACTAACCACTTATAATAACATTCTAATCATTTTCGCCCTAAACCAAATGGCTACCAATAAGTGCGCCTGGGAAAGACTATTGCGCGGAAATATTAAGTGTACCTAAGTTTAAAGTACCAGTGCCGGTAGGATCGGCTTTATTCATTTTTTTATTAAGGGATGTATTTAAAACTGCTTGAAAATCTGAAAAAGAACCACTTACATTTTCAAAGGCATTTAATAATTGTTGATAAGTAAATGGATCATCATTTTCATTGTCAGGATTCCAAAGAGCAACAGCGTATTGTGCATTTATCTATTTTCTATTGGATACATCATTATTAGAAGATACAGCACCATCATTAATAAATAATTCTTGAGTGTCCGTGGTAAATAAAATTGCTCCATCTTTATTATAATCTTTTAAAGGCTAAGTAGTTAATTTACTTTTAGGACCTAAATTTAAATTAAGAAATTCACTCATTATTTATTCCCCTCCTGTCTCGGTTGCACAGATGTATCCCCACTATTATCTTTATCTTCGGTTTTACCGTCAGAGGAAGTTTGTTCCGGATCTATAATAGTATTAGTTTTAGGACCAGCTTTAAATTTGCCACTTGTAGTATTAGCATTTGGATAAACAACCTTATTAACTAAATCGTACATGCAAGCTTCTTCAGTTAAATTATTAATAACAGGAACTAAATCAAGAATTAACGTTGAACCCTTATAGAATTTACAACTATAAATATTAAAAGCACTACCTAATTCTTGGCCCTTTGAACCATTATTTAAACCATTTAAATAAATAGGATAGTCATTAAAATATTTATTTGCACTATTAATATTAATTGTAGTAACATAAATTGTACCATCAATAGACCATCGAGAAGGTTCCATTTTATAAGTATGCTTATCAAGATAACTAAATCCATCAGGAATTATATATTTTGTACCATCCTTAATACCATTCATACGTTTTTTATTCCAATAGACATCAAGTTTATTAGTAGTTTTTTTGATAACTCTTATACTAGAACGACAATCATTTATTGAACTATTATTAGTGGTTGGATAATTTCTACCAAATAAATAAATATCTTCAGTATGAGCACTCGTATTATTACCCTTAACTGTATATTCCATACTAAGATCAAGGGCGGGACTAATACCTGTATTAATATATTGAGTAGGTGTGGTTTCAATATATTCAAGCTAAGTATAAGTTAGTTTTGTTGGTTTTTCAGGAGTGCTGGGAGTATCTGGATTATCAGGGGTAGAAGGAGTATTTATTTCTTTTGGTTCGGGGGTCCAAACGGTAGAAATTGGCAGCCAAGTTAATTTTGCAGTAGCATCATAATTACCATTTTCATCTTCTCCACCATTGCGCCAATAGATAACGCCATAACCTGATTTATCATCATTACATATCCAAAGTTTTGGGAAAAAGGTATCAGTCAATACTGGTGTTTCAGGCTATGAAACAATTAAGTTCCTTAATCTTTGTAAATAATATTTTTGGTTTTGATCAATAATATTTTGGATTTCTTTTTTAATTGCTTCAATTTCTTTTTCTAAGGCGTCAATTCTATCCATTAAATCTTTAATTTTTACATAAGCTTCTAAGAGTTTACCTTCAATTAAAGCTACGAGCCAATTATAGAACCAAGGATCATCCCATGTTATCTGTCCACTATCGGTTTTATAAATAGGACGATGTGCAATAAATTGTGCTGACTCAGGATTATTTACATTCCAATCACTAATTGTATCTTGGAAAAATTCGGAACTTATTTTACGCTCTTTATAATGGAATATAATTTCAAGGTTTTTAACTTGACGTAAATAACCAATTAAGCGTGCCAAATTCATATAAATTGCTCTATCAGTTGGATCAAGGATAATCTCATTATTAATTTCATAATAAATATTATCTTTTTCAATTTTTTCTTCAATGGTATTATCTAAAACGTGAAATTCTTTAATTAATTGGTCAAGAATTTCTTCGGTAAGCTCTTTCATTTCATTTTGCCCGAGAGCTGTACCAAGAATGTTTTGAGACATTTGAATTTGTTTAATTAATTCATCAGTCCCGCCTTCTTCTAACATTTCATCGTCTGATAGATCGCGGTTCTTTTTAATACAATTAATTAAGAAAGTTTTATATTCTTTATTGATAATATCAGGATTAAGAATAATTTTATCAATAAGTTTAATTTTTTCTTCTTCGGTTAATCCGAGATCAACTAAAGGCTTAGACCAATCAGCATAAGCAATTAAAATTTCTCTTTCTGCTTTAGTAAATCTATAATTATTAGTAAAAATAGTATCAGCAATAATTTGAGAAATAACACTTTTTTCATTAGTTTTTAAAATGTTTTGCTTATAGAACCAGAAGCGCGGAGTTTTATTTACTTCAATATTATTATCATCCACACCGAACATATGAATTTCATAATAGCCCCAATTATTATCATTATAAATTAACAAGTCATTAGGATGAAAATATCTTGAACTAATGCGTACATAATCGTTTGTATGGAATGTTTTTATTGTCGCATTTTGATTAGGTTTAATTGAAATAATAGATTGTAAATCTTCAGCGCATACATATCTATTAAATTTATCAATAATTAAATCAGCTTCGCTCTCATCAATAAGTGCTGTTCCTGTGTTAATTAAAAGTTTTAAATAATTAAGTTGACTATCCGTAAGGGTAATATTAGAATGTTCATTTATTTTATCAATTTTAGAAAGTATCTTATTTTTATTATTAATAAGAATTTTCGTATTAAGATTAGTTAAATCATTAAGGTCATAAGAACCTTGCTATAATACATAAATAATTGCATTTTTTTCAGCAATAGTTAAATATGTATCGAATCGTGCTTCATAATTAATATCAGTGGTATATGTAATATCAAAGAGACTAATTATATCTTTAGTAGGAATAAGTAATGTCTATTCTTCTCCCTACTGGAAAATATCATCATTTAATATAGGTTTATTGCGGATATAGCTTGGATTAGTTGGATCTACTGTTGTCCAATCTCCTTGCACATTACCAGATGTTAAAGTTGGTAAATCGCGGAAACAAGTTGCGCCATCGCCTATCTTAATTGAGACAGGTGGCAAATAGCTATTATCGCCTGTAGCCTCTGAATGAAGAATTAAATTAGCATTTCCATCATCCGTAGTATATACACTACTTCCTCCAAATTTACTTGTAGTTTCTTCTTTAGAGGTATCTATTTTGTCTGTTGGAGGAACTATAATACATACTTCTCCTTTAGAAGGAGTGTAGTTATCTCCTATAGTTTCCCAGACGGTAGAGCTTTTAGCTTTTGTATTTACTACAATATATCTATTCAATGTATTCACTCCTCCGTTTTATCTTATTTTTCTTTAAAATATGAAAAAATGGATAAATCCATTATTAGGATTTACCCATTTTTTTCTTTGACAGAAGGAGCAATAACAAATAATCAGAATTTGTTGGAGGAACATGTGGTAGTTGAAACCATTCATCTCCTGCGTGGAAGGCAGGTGTTTTACCGTTAAACTAATGCTCCATGTAAAGGATAAAATTAAATTTATCTTATTTTAATTGGTGCCGGTGGCGGGGATCGAACCCGCATGGTTATTACGCCGAGGGATTTTCTTACTACTCTATGTCACCATAGCCACATTACTGTGTTGTAGTCTGGAGTACGTCTTTACCATATCTTATTCAGACTTAGGTAGTTGGTGTATACTCTCTACACATTTACAATAATAACTCGAATAAAGATTTACGCAACAACTACTACTATCATATAGTTCTCTATTCGATAAGATAGAAATTATTATTGATTTAGCACGGCGTTCTCTTAGCCATTCGCCGTTTTAGCCAACTTCTACTCTAAGAGTTTCCTCTTAGGCACTCTATTTTAATGTTTGCTAAGTCAAAAGTCCCTTGTGTCTGCCTGTTCCACCACACCGGCATATTCAATTTTTAAAAGGTATCAAGACGCTTATATAAATATTTGAAAGATTAAAAGTCTTTTTATATTAAAATACATTTGCTGCGTGCGTCTTTGACCTATGGCAGAGGAAGTGGGTACTGCCCCCACTTATTCGGTTTTTGGCCCCGAGTGTAAGATTCGAACTCACATTTTTTAAAGTAATAAAACTTTAAATATTTTACATTAAATCAATCCAGGAGAGACCGACGCATTGCTTCTATGCTATTCCTCAATATAATTACAAGACAGTTAAATAAAGTATCTTCTTGTGAGCTTAAAATAATCACATAATTTCTTTACAGAAAATTTGCTGTAAACTGTCTTTATTTTGTAAATATATTATACTAAATAATTTTTTAATTTTCAAATTACTCAGTAGAATATATTTACAAAAATTAATATATCCAATAGAAATAAACTACACCATAGCCGCTAACCGCTTGTGGGGTTGCCTCTATGCCTACCCGCGCCACATTTTTAGAAATAATAAAATTTCTATAATTCAGCTTACCTCATTTATTGACTATTGGAATATATTAAATTTTTGACCTATTATTAAACTTATAATATTCACCAATAGGAAGTAAATATACAGTTTTTAATAACCGGATTTTAACTATTTAATCACAAATAAATAAATAAATAATTTTACCTATTATAGTGTCCTTTTCGCAGTCCACCGCGTCTCATTTTCCACGCCTTTATATGAGAGATTACCAAGGATCTATTTCCGCACTTGGCAATGGCTTTTTGGTATGTGAGCCACAAACATCCCTATTCAGCTTATTTATAGTGGAGAGCTGGCTGGTTTAGCGTATTGTTCCACTACCTAATTAACCAAGACTAGGACGCCAATTTCAATATCTGATACGTATCAGCACGGTTTCCAGATATATCATTTCACCGGATAACAGGTTCACGACGCCTTATTTAATTGGATTATGTAAGAACCCTACAGCCATAGGAGCAGGTTCCGCAGAGGTCCCTAACGATGTGGGATTGGCTACCCAATGGGAAAGCAAGCCACCGCCTATATTAGCATCTACATAATTCGATTTTAAAGTAATTTTAATAATTAGGAAAGATATGCACATTCCTTTGTAGTTTTTCTCTACCTATAGACCTTCTTACCGTTATATACGTTATAAAATTACTTCATAAAGGAAATGATAAGTTATAAATAATAACTTAACTATGATTACATTACGGACCTTCGCCCTACTGATTAATAATCTTCATTTTATTAGGTAAGTAAGGAGACAAATCTGAGCTATGAATAGCGACTTCATAACTTTTTGCCCCGGCGTATGCCAAATCTTACAGAGGATTGATTACCTCTATCTTTCACCGACCATTCAGAATAGTATTACCAATATTAACTATAAAATATACTGTCTTGGCAAATTTCGGCTACTTGACCCTTGACCTTTTCTTATAGTAGATTACTCTACATCAATTGCCAACTCTCTTATTGGTATTTCCTTGGTTTGACAAGATTACCAGTCTTATCCTAACAAGGATTCGGCATTGCTATTCACAATGCTTTCTATTACGAGAGCGAAAAGAACAGGACCTTAAATGCGATTACTCCAGCACAATCTCCCCGTAGCCGCATCCTTCGATGCGTGAACCTTATGTATCACTACAAAAGATTTAGAAATATTTCAAAGTATCCTTCGAATATTTCATTCTACAATCACCGCCAGTGTGGGTCGATTTCTCAGCCTTATGGTGTTAAGTCTGCACTGAGTTGTACTATAACCGTAATTAAATTATTATTTAATTTTCAAGTTTCACTTTATATATATATTATACTATATAATTTTTAAAATTTCAAATTTCTCATTTGGAACTTTAAATTTCTTATATAATATATTATATCATAAATTTTTTATTTTTTCAAATTTTTGAATGGTGGGAGAAGTTGAGATCGAACCTACGCAGCCCGAAGGCAAGGGGTTTATGGTGCTGTATCCAAGAATTGAACTTGGTATTGAAATGTTTGAAATCCTTGATTATTTTTTGTAGGTTCTGTTCTTAAAGTAATTTGTTTAGAAGTAGTAATATCTTTAACAGGTATTAACCACATTTTTAAATCTTTATTAACACAGAATAAATAATCAAGCTTAGAATGATTTAATACATTATCATAGACAGAACCTTTAGTCCCTCCTGTTGACCGTAAATCAATTAAATCATTTTCGGTCTAAGTAGCTTTACACTATATAGTAAAGAACTAATTATCTTTTTCAACAATTAAATCATACCACTAAGTATCATTAATTGGCAAAGATACCGTATAACCCTAAATAGTAAAATAATTTATTGCCATACTTAATCCGAGTCTACCAATCTATTTTCTGTTAATTTCATTCATAATAATTTATCCTTTATACAACCAGCCCCCAGCTATTGCCACTAAGCGACTCTCCCATATAAATAACTTTAGGTAGTTGAACCGCGCATCCCAAACTAATATTTTACTTGCTTATTGGGTCATTTGCTCTTCCAGCACAATGGCAGAGGGTAAAGGAATCGAACCTTTATCTTTTGGGTCAAAGCCAAACAAATTAACCTTTATTCTAACCCTCTATATTTCAAGAAGATAATTTAATCTTCTTGAAGAAAATCTTCTAACGTAAAATTCTTATCATTATTATTTAAAAAATGAAATTCATGATGACAATTCGCACATAATACTACACACTTTTCTATTTCTTTTTTTACAATATCAAGATTATAATTATTAGTTAACATACGAGCGACTTTTTCATCTTTTTCTTCTGGATTTATATGATGAAATTCCAATGATGCCCCACATTTATTATAACCACATTTAATACATTTGATGCCTTTTTTTAAATCCTATATTTCATTTTTTTTCTAACGATAACGATTTTTCATATAATTGCTATGGCAATATTTACATTCAGATCGTCTGATGCCCTAAGCTTTATTTCTCCAATTAAATTCTTCAATTGGAAGTTCTTTACCACATTTAGTACAAATTTTAGTCATAATAAAAATCTCCTTTTTTATTTTCTAATATCCTTAGAAGTCAAAACGAATATTTTTACCTTTTCTGACCAGTATTTTATAAGTAATTAATGATTTCTTATTGATTACTTATATATTATATAATATTTTTTTTAAATTTTCAAATTTACAAGACACGTTATAAATAGCTATTGCCCTACCATTTGGACGAATTATCTTAAACAGAGATAATATTGGACTTGAACCAATAACACATAGATTTTATCTAATATTTGCTGCGTGTGTCTTTAATGCTGGGAAATCCATATACCACGTAGGTAATATGAATATGAATATAAGCTAATTGTTTAACCCTGACCACATATTAGCAAAAGGGATGGCTCGGTGGGGGTTATCTGCGTCATCTAGACCCTATTTTTTCAATCCAGTATATTCTTTACTAAGATAGCTACTTCTTTTCAAAAATATACCTTTAGCAGAGCACCGATGGTCATTTATATATAAATTTCTAAAGAAGTTTGTAATTCTTCTAAAGAATATAAATGCAATGTTAATTTTTTATGACATATAGGACATAGAATAATTAAATTAGATAAATTATTATTTCCTCTATTTTCATCTATATGATGAACTTCTAATATTCTTTCATCCTCATTATATCCACATATAGCACATCTATGAGGATAAGCATTAAAAGCATTTCGACGATAATCACAACCGTTTATCCAATTTGTAAATTCTTTATTTTTGAATCTATTACCACAAGTTTTTGAACAAAAATTATAATTTTCTGAAACTGCACTTTTTAAACGTTTGAATTTTTTATGACAAAAATCACATTCTAATTCAGTATATTTACATTCAGGGCATCCAATAAAACTATAATCTTTAGTAGATGATGGCATAAAACTAATCGGAGATACGTCCCATGTGTAATTACATTTTTTACATTTTATTTTTACTTTTGTTTTTTTATTTATATAAGAAGTAATTACTTCTACACTATCATTAGTATATTTTTTTACTCTTTCTACAAATTCTTCATTAGTTATTTTTTTAGGCATCTTATTCCTCCTATCTATCTTCTATTATATATAAAATTAAAAATAGATATTTTAGTCTAAGTTGTCCTTTGGGAAATTTTAGTATAAAACAGTCCATACCACGTGAAGGTATTTCCCTTAATGGACCTAGAAGATGTCGGACTCGAACCGCAACCCAAGCTCCCAAAGCTAGTGTGTTACCCTTACACCACATCCTCTATATGAGGGGCAATTTATTGCCCCGAATTATTACATTTCCTTAGCAAGCTTTTCAGCTACGCTATCAAACATTTCCTTGTCTCTTGCGCTGTCATTGAAATACACAGTCATATCATCATAAAACTTCTGTGCCTTCTCAAGTGCCAGGAGAGCTTCATCAAGCTTCTTGGTTGCACGCTTCAGACGCTTTGTACTCACCTTGGCCTGGCATCTGGCGGCCGCAAGCTGTTTACCCTTTTCAATATCAAACTTATCCTTCGGGTCGCACTTTGCTACTCCTCTAACTGTCTTACCAGCATAAGAACTAACGGCAATAACATGATAAGCATCAACTTCATTCTTCGGCTTCATAAAATAATACTTATACTTTTCCAGAGAATATTCCATAATTAATAACACCTTTTCTTTAATTTTTTTTATTTTGTATATATATTATATTATATATTTTTTATTTTTTCAAATTTTCTTAATGAAGTTTATTAACGGAATCCTTAACTTTATATATATATTATATAATATTATTTTTTATTTTGCAAGTAAAATTATTAGAATTGAACTTTTAGGTAACGGACATAAGATTCTATTAACTTATAACGCGCTGATTTATTCTAATAATTTTACTATGGAGCCAAGTGGGAATTTTGCAATCCCGTCTATTGATTACAAATCAATTATTCTACTTCTGAACTAACCTGGCAAAAGTGGGGAGATTTTTCTCCCCTATAGAAAAGTTATGAGTTGAAAGTAAAAAACAAAACTTATGTAAACAACTTTCTTAAAAATGGTTTTTATCTTTTACTTCTGTCTCTTATACACATCTCCGAGCCCAC
>ERZ1026876.528-NODE-528-length-22269-cov-5.979878_pt1 | contig 22269 bp, 12 predicted proteins | sample MGYA00380168_ERZ1026876 | MGnify/ENA primary metagenome ERZ1026876 (study PRJEB33269, sample SAMEA4719804) | human gut metagenome | biome: human-associated habitat; feature: organic feature; material: feces | place: Cameroon | collected 2013-10 ... | reverse complement strand
GCTCTACATGCTTATGTTGTTTTTTCCGTCAAATAAATAAGCAGTTTTGCCTGCCCTGCAGGTACACTGCTTATTTTGTATTTTTATTTATGAAATAATATGATTTCTACGTTCTTCGAACTCCCGAAATCATCCCACAACATGCGCATTCCCAGCATCCGCTCTACATGCTTATGTTGTTTTTTCCGTCAAATAAATAAGCAGTTTTGCCTGCCTTGCAGGCACACTGCTTATTTGCTTGACAGATTTATTTCATCACAATGTTTACGATTCTTCCCGGTACATAAATTTCTTTTACGATGTTACCGGTCAGCTTGTCTGCGATAGCTTCTTTTGCCTTTGCAATAACATCATCCTTTGGATCATCTTTATTGATAGCAAGAGTCGCCTTCATCTTACCATTGATCTGAACTGCGATCTCTACTGTCGACTCAACTGTCTTTGCCTCATCGAATGTCGGCCAGGATGCCTGATAAAGATATCCTTCGTAACCAAGAATGCTCCACATTTCCTCTGTGATATGCGGTGCAACCGGGTTCAATAATGTAAGAAGCGTCTTCATTTCGCCCTTTGTTACTGCATTCTTCTTATAGAAATCATTTACAAGTGCCATCATAGCAGCAATAGCTGTATTATACTTCAGATTCTCAAAGTCAGTTGAAACCTTCTTGATCGTCTGATGCATCTTTGTCTCCATATCCTTAGAGTAAGCATCACCATCTACTACGATATCCTGCAGCTTCCATACTCTCTCAAGGAAACGGCGACATCCCTTTACACCATCATCTGACCATGATGCAGCAAGATCAAAGGCTCCGATGAACATCTCGTATGTTCTTAATGTATCTGCACCATATGCATTTACAATATCATCCGGATTTACAACATTTCCTCTGGACTTACTCATCTTCTCGCCATTCTCACCAAGAATCATACCATGGGAAGTACGCTTCTGATATGGTTCCGGTGTAGGAACAACACCCTGATCATACAGGAACTTGTGCCAGAATCTGGAATAAAGCAGATGAAGTGTTGTATGCTCCATACCACCATTGTACCAGTCAACCGGCAGCCAGTATTTTAATGCTTCCTTACTTGCCAGTGCTTCTGTATTCTTTGGATCCGTGTATCTCAAGAAATACCATGATGAACCGGCCCACTGAGGCATGGTATCTGTCTCACGCTTTGCAGGTCCTCCACAGCATGGACACTTCACATTTACCCAGTCTGTCATAGCTGCAAGCGGTGATTCTCCGTTATCAGTCGGCATATAACTCTCTACCTCTGGAAGCATCAACGGAAGTTCGCTTTCGTTAAGAGGAACATAACCACATTTATCACAGTGAATGATTGGAATCGGCTCACCCCAGTATCTCTGACGGGAGAATACCCAGTCACGGAGCTTATAATTAACCTTTGCCTTACCGATTCCCTTTTCTTCCAGGAACTCGATCATCTTCTCTTTTGCATCTTTTACCTGTAAGCCATTTAAGAAGCCGGAATTGATCAGAACACCTGTTGCAACATCTGTAAATGCTGCTTCATTGATATCTACTTCTTCTCCGTCCTTTGCTACTACCTGAATAAGCGGCAGGTCGAATTTCTTTGCAAATTCCCAGTCTCTTTCGTCATGTGCAGGAACCGCCATGATCGCACCTGTACCATATGACATCAGTACATAATCGGATACCCAGATTGGGATCTCCTTCTCATTTACAGGATTGATCGCTACCAGACCATCGATAGCTACACCGGTCTTATCCTTTGCAAGCTCGGATCGCTCAAAATCGGACTTTCTGGCAGCCTGCTCTCTGTAGCTTTCGATCTCAGACCAGTTCTTGATCTCATCTTTATATTTATCAAGCAATGGATGCTCCGGTGATACAACCATATAAGTTGCTCCAAATAATGTATCACATCTGGTTGTGTAGATACGAAGCTTATCTTCTTTTCCTTTGATCCGGAAATCTACTTCCGCACCTGTAGAACGTCCGATCCAGTTCTTCTGTGATACTTTTACTCGCTCAATATAATCAACAGTATCGAGCCCTTCGATCAGCTTATCTGCATATTCTGTGATCTTTAACATCCATTCGGATTTGACCTTACGGACAACCGGCGCACCGCAACGCTCGCAGACACCATTTACAACTTCCTCATTTGCAAGACCAACCTTACAGGATGTACACCAATTGATCGGCATTTCTTTCTTATATGCCAGACCTGCCTTGAATAACTTCAGGAAGATCCACTGTGTCCATTTGTAATATTCCGGATCTGTTGTATTGATCTCACGATCCCAGTCAAATGAATATCCAAGGGAATGAAGCTGTGCCTTAAATCTTGCTACGTTATTCTTTGTTACTTCCTTTGGATGGATCTTGTTCTTGATCGCATAATTCTCGGTCGGAAGTCCAAATGCATCCCAACCCATTGGATAAAGAACATTATAGCCCTGCATTCTTCTCTTTCTGGCTACAATATCGAGTGCTGTATATGGTCTTGGATGACCAACATGAAGTCCCTGTCCGGATGGATAAGGGAACTCAACTAATGCGTAATACTTTGGTTTACTGTAATCATCTGTTGCAGCAAAAGCCTTGTTATCATCCCAGACCTTCTGCCACTTCTTCTCAACAACTTTATGATTATATGCTGTTGCCATGTCATTTCCTCCTGAAAAATGTTTGTAAAGTGTAATAGGAGCCTAATCATATATGACCAGCTCCTACTATCTCTCTTATATTCTGATCGAATTAAACTCTTGAAAGATACTCGCCTGTACGTGTATCGATCTTGATCGTATCTCCTTCATTTACAAATAAAGGAACATAGAGTGTTGCTCCTGTCTCAACTACACAAGGCTTTGTAGCACCTGTAGCTGTATCACCCTTTACACCAGGCTCGCACTCTGTGATCAGTAATTCTACAAATAAAGGTGGCTCTACACCAAATACAGAACCATTGTGAGAAACAAGCTTACAGATCTCGTTCTCCTTAACGAACTTTAATGCATCTCCGATCGCTGCTTTATTCAATGGAATCTGATCGTATGTCTCCGGATCCATGAAGTAGTAAAGATCACCGTCATTGTACAGATACTGCATATCCTTTCTCTCGATATGAGCCTTCTCACACTTCTCGGTTGGACGGAATGTCTTTTCTACCACACCACCACTCTTGATATTCTTAAGCTTTGTTCTTACAAATGCAGCACCTTTACCAGGCTTTACATGCTGGAACTCTATAATCTGATAAATATTTCCTTCAAATTCAATCGTAACACCATTTCTGAAATCACCTGCTGAGATCATCTCTGCCATAATTTTCTTTTCCTCCTTAAGATATGAACTTCTTGTGACATTTTATAATATTCTACAGAATATTTCAACTACTTTTTACCAATTCCTTAGGCGTTTCCTTAACCCCCCGGACGATTGGCGGCTGTGATATGTCTCTTTCATAAGGCGCTTGCGCTCTATTTCAACGTAACGGCACTAAGCTCGCCGAAAAATCCGGCTCACTAAGAGCCGACGTTGAAAAAGGCTTATTCCAGAGACATATCACAGCCACCAATCTGGGAATGGGAATGTAAAAGTTCTACAACCTCTATCATTCTTGATTCAAAATTTTTTAATTGTTTCATACAACTATTGCGTATAATCCTAACAGTTTCTGAAATACATTATAGTTTTTGTTTTTAATTAAACACATAGTTTATCTTACATTCTGCTAATTATTTCTTCTGCAATATACTCAGGGGATTGTCCGGTGGCAGGAATTGTCAAATCTGCCACGCGTTCATATAACGGGATGCGGTAGGTTAAGAGATTGCGTACCTTCTGTTCCGGATCGTCGCCTGATAAGAGAGGTCTGGTATTGTCCCCCGATAACCGAGATATGACCTCCTCCGGGGTAATCTGTAAATAAATAACTGTTCCGAGGGTTGCCAGCTCTGCTGCATTCTCCTCCCGGAGCGGAAGTCCGCCGCCGGTCGAAAGTACCGCATGAGTTAATGAAGCATTCAGTTCTTTTAGTGTATCTGTCTCTAACTGTCTGAAATATGATTCGCCTTTTTTACTGAATAATTCGGCGATCGTACAACCACATTTTTCTTCTATATACTGATCTGTATCTATGAAGGTATATCCGTATCTTTCAGATAACAGCTTTCCGACTGTTGTCTTTCCGGATCCCATAAAGCCTGTCAGGACGATATTATCCCGTGTCTTTTTAAGTAACTTCCGATAAATCTCATCTGCTGTTTCTTCATCTACCGTTATATCATTCCACAATTCATATGCAATTATGCCTTGGTACAGAAGCATCTTCAGCCCATTATAGCTCTTTGCTCCCGCCTGTCTGCACAGAGACATGAATCCGGTACAGAACGGTTTATAGATCAGATCGATTCCGACTGATATAAGCTTATAAAATGCCGGATCTTCAATCACTACTTCATCGCTATGCGGATACAATCCTTTTGAAGTCGATTGAAATACAATATATTTTTTCTCCGGAAGCTTGTGATAGTCCTGAATGCTCATAGCCGTTATACTCTGATTCCCAAAGAAATCATTCATATGATCCGCGATCGCCTGTGCTTTGGCTACAGTACGATTTAAGATATATACATGTCCTGCTCCGTTTGACATACACATATAAGCTACGGCTTTCGCCGCTCCGCCTGCTCCTAAGATAATAATGTCCTGTCCGTCAAGCTCTACTCCATAAGATCTCACCTCACGAAGAAGTCCCATCATATCCGTATTATAACCTTTATATCCATTTTCTGTCCGTACCAGTGTATTAACAGCACCGATCGCCTGTCCGCCTTCATCAATCGCAGATAAATACTTCATGACCTCATTCTTATGCGGAACTGTCACATTTAACCCCAGAATGTTTAACGCATGCGCACCTTTTACTGCAGCTTCAAGATTTTCTGCTTTTGTATGAAACGGAACATATACATTATTTAATCCAAGCTTCTCGCTTAATGTATTATGTATAAGCGGAGACATTGTATGCTCCACCGGATCTCCCAGAAGTCCCAGCGTTCTTGTTCTAGCATCTATCATCTTTTTCTTCTCCTGTAATTATGCTAATTTTATTTCATAATCGTAATACACCCCTATGTTTTCTTATATGGCTGTATTTCGTAATCATCTACGTTGTAATAGTAGCATTTTCTTTCAACTCTTACAAGCAAAAAGGCGGGCATTACTGCCCGCCTCCGGAATTATAATATGTTCTTAATAGCTCATATTAAGCTAATGTATATTTCTCTGCTTCAATGCCATCTACAGTTACAACACCATTTGTATTGTTCTGTGTCAGATTGAAGAGTGGATCAGAAGCCTTAACTTTAATGATCTTCTGTACAGGTGTTGCTTCACCACCGTAGTAAACCTCTACAATAATGTATGTATAGTTACCACCATATGGTGCAAAACACTCTTCTGAAGGTTTCAGCTTATTGTCAGCGTACTGATCTCTTATCTTAACCTTTTCTGTGGCATCATCAAACTGTACAAATCCATCAAAAGTAGCTAACCAAGTCATCTTTGCCTGTTTCTCTTCTTCTGTCAATGCAATGTAGCCATGCTGCGATAACTCATTTTTCTCAGCTTCTGTCAGATGAGATTTAAGAGCATCATATGCTTTCCACTTCCAGACTTTTCCATCTGTTCTGTTCTTCAGTTCTGCATCTGTAAACTTTACAAACTGCTTCTCGATGTCCGAACGTTTCCAGCTCCAGATCAGCTTATCATTTGTAGCGGAATATACAGGACTCAACTTCTTAGGATCCTGATCATTCAGATCCAGATCGTAATAAATATTGACACGATCTACAGTGATACCATCCGGTATATCAATCTGCGCATCGAAGTTCGGTGATGTTGTCTTATCTGCTACTTCAACAAGATATATGTTACTGTTTGTTGTTTCATCTTTTCCGAGTTCTTTCTCGAAGTTTGTATCCGGCTGGAATAAAGTTACATCCGGCTTCGGTACTGATGCTAAAGCACTGTTGATAATAACATTAATGAACAGCTTTCTCTCATCATTATTCTTTGTTCCGTTACCTGTTACAGATGTATGACCGGCTCCACAATATGTGATAGCTCCGTTACCATACGCTGTTGTATAAATGAAGTAACTCTCCATTCCATCATAAGGCGATGCAGCATAATAAGATGACATTGCCTTTGCATTACCATTATTGTTACATCCTGCAAGTGTATACCAGACTGTCGTCTTTGTAGATTCAAGATCCAGTGAGTATGCCTGCTGATGTGTACCTGATATGTTCAATGAGGATCCGATTGCAAATGGATACAGGGTCACAAGACCTTCATTCAGTCTGGATGCCTTCGCCGTCTGTGCAAATCCTGATTCATCTCTGTTACCATCATTTGTAGTTGTACGAAGTGCTCCGTTTACATCCATCTTTGAATAAATGTATGGAGTATTGTTCTCCGCATGAATACTCTTATTTACCGCGAAATACAGATACGACATTGATAATGCACTTATATTCCAACTGGACTTATCACTCGGAATCTGTGTTACATTATAATTTGAATTATAATTCTTTAATGTCTTAATCGTGCTGTCATAGATTCCCGATGTCTGATTCAGCTTTCCTGATATTCCGGCTGTTGTATTGAATCCGTATGGTGTCAGATAATATGTATCTGACTTATCCTTATATGACTTATACTCATAGCCATCATTCGTCTGAGCATATGAATTCTTCTGGTTTGTAAGATCCACATGGAATCGGTTCAGTCCAACCATATCAAGCAAGTTTGTAGTAAGTGTATAAGCACCACCCGCCTTCTTTGAATATGGTGACATTGTATCATGGAAGAAGAACAAATCTCCTCCGGCTTTTACATAATCCTTAATGTACTGACATGTCGTTGCATTCATATCAACATAAGCACTTGTGCTGTCTCCATATGGTGAGAATGCTGCAGAAGGACCAAGTACCAGGATAGAATACATCTTCTTAAGGAAGTCCTTACCATAAGATCTTCTTAAGTATTTATAATACTCATCCTTTGCATTCAGCTCTGCATCCTTTGCATCACGATATGCCGTAAATAATGTTCCATATGTTCCAAACTCATTGAAATTAGTTCCCTTGTCTCCATAATATTTCATGAAGATCATAGAATAATCTCCGGTCTTTATACAGTAGTTAAACAGCTGCACAATCTCACTTTCCGGTACCCATCTGTTCAATGCACCAAGCAGAGACTGTGAACCCTGTCTGTATTTACCATACTTTGCTGTATCTATCTTAGTTACATCATTTCCAAACTGGTCGATTGCACCCTCCAGATACTTATCAATATTTTCCTTTGGAGTTTCAACAGCAGCCTTTGCATTCTGATATGCAGTCCATTTCTCCTGCAAGCCATCTGCATAATCCTGCCGAGTCATTCCATCAACTTTACCGCCTGCTTTGGACAGTGTCTCTGCATCTGCAACCCACTGCTCCAGGCAGTTATAAGTTCCGCTTGCATTATCTGCTGTTGTAAAACTTGCTTTATTCTTATTGATAACCGCCATATCAAGATTGATATTATAATCATCCGTAATCGTATCTGCAAGGTTTGAATACCAGTTATCATCTCCGGCACTCAGGTCATACTGTACAATTCCAAAACGGTTCTCATGACGTCCAAGTGATTTGTACTGTGATAATGCTACTTCTGATCCCAGTTTCGGTTCTGATGTAAGGCCATTGTAATACATGATCTTATGTGCCCACTGAGACTGAATATCAAAGTATAAAGTATCCTTAAAATTATGGAAGTCTGTTGTCTGGCCATCATACATTGTCTGGATCTGAAGGACATTGATATTGTTCTTATCAGCTGTCTCATTCACAACCTTACTAAGCCCTGAACTGGTTGCTATAAGCTCAGTTCCCTCATAGATCTCCAGATACCAGCTGGCTGATCCGAAAAAGTCTTCATCCAATTCCAATGTGGTTGATGCAGTATATGATGTCATTCCTGCAGAAGCAGCTCCTTTTGTAAGAGTTCCCTCTGTATGATAATCACTTGAATCAAATGTCATGTTACGATCTTTATCACAATATAACTTATATGTATATGTGGCATCCGACTTACTGCTTCTGACCTCGAACTCAAATGGAAGACTGGTCGTTCTCAGATAAGAACTCGTAATTCCTTCCTTATAGGTAGCAGGTTTATTTGTAAATACTACTCTCACTCTGCTTGCTGAACTCTTGATCAGACTGTTCAGTGAGGTCTTCATCGTATCAGATGGTACGACTGCATAAGACTTAATCACTGAAGGATCGTCATTCTGGAACCAGCTCTCATTCTCTACATCCGTAGTCAGATGAATCTTGTAAGATCCGCCTGTACCGATCTCTTTCGCCGTATATAAGGTCTGACCATACGTTCCATTCTGATTATCTATCATCTGCGTATCATCATGATCATATCCCCATAATACATTTTTCACACTTGTAGAAGCTGCTTTTTTATCATATGCATACTTCACAAGCTTATACACTCTGGAAGATGGATCCAGGTAATAATTTCCCTTTTCGATCGTTCCATCATCTTTAAACCAGTAACCTGAAAGAAGCTGAACCTGAGTCAATGCATTCACGCCGTTCTTAACATTGTAACCCTGCATCTTCTCATATACAGATGTCAGTTCATCACCGAAGATAACCGGTTTTCCGGCATCTATATATTCTACAAGTTCATCATACTTTGTCTTTGTAAGATCATTACCGTTTTCAGGCATGTATACTGCCTTACCTACCAGATCTGCCGGCATATAATTATCTGTAATATACTCTAACATACCTGTATGTGTGTACATAATGAATGTCGGTAAACCATAACCTAATGCTTTGATCGCATCACCATTCAGATTACCACTATGTGCAGAATAAACTTCCTCAACGCTTCTATCAAGTGCTGTATAATCACCACCGATATAAACCAGATCATAACTTGTTGCGATATCATCTTTCATACCGATCAATGCTTCCGTAGAAACCTGAGTAAGTTCGATATCACCATAGTTTAATCCATCTATTGCATATGCAAGTTTGGCCTTTGTCAGATCAAAGTCATAATACTCAACATTCTTCTGAAGTTCTTCTTTGGCCTTACCCTCAATCACATCTGACGGAACAGTATAATAATCACCCTTTATCTCTGAACCATCCATATGTTTTGAATAGGAAGAATTTTTATTCTTGGTTTCTGCTAACTCGCGATCAATCGGATAATCCGGTTGAATTTCAAGAACCTTGAACTTATTATCAGAGCCATCACGATACTGACCTGCATTAATGATATCTGCAATTGCTTTTGCTGACGGACTGATAATGGTCTTATTTCCGCCATTATTGTCATCATCACCATCTCCAGAGCCAACACCATCTCCGGCTTTATCACTGGCAATTACATATACACCACCTTCAACAGCGTCGCATAATGATTTATATGCATCTTTTCCAATCTCATCTTTATAAGCACCCGACTCGATAAAGATAAAATCAAACTGTGTAAAGTCAATCACCTGTTTTGTAGAATTCTTGGTAAGTGCTTCCGCTTTGTGATCTAGATATAACTTATTGACATAATTAAATGCCTTATCTCTACCTTCTGTAGAATCTTCTGAATAATCCAAAACAGTATATTCATAAGATAAGTTTGATGAATAATTTGCATCATAAGCAGGATCTGATTCTGTTGTCTTCTTTGTAAACTCTGCATATGTATCTGCAACGTTTGTATAATCATAATCTGCTGATTTCTGCTCACCATTCTTTGTAACAATGAAATTACATCCATTGCTGCCAACTTCATAAGCACCCGTCACTATAGTATCATCTGTTCCAGTTCCGGTTCCAGTTCCGGTTCCTGTTCCGGTTCCACTTCCTGCAGCTGCAACAAGCTCATCAATTGCTGTTCCGGCAGGCTCAATGATCACTCCATACTGGAATTCAGAACCGGCATTCAGATATGAGAAATTATAATTGTACACATAAGTATTTGTCGCACTGTCAAAAGAACCGTTTCCACCTTCTAAAGATGAAAGCATAACTGAATACTTCTCTGTCTCATTCTTACCAACCAGATAAGTCTTTCCGTCTATTGTAACAGTAAGATATACATTTGATCCGGTAAGATCTACAGATGAACGAACCTCTCCGGATAATTCCTTAGTTGCAACATCCTGAAAACCGGTATTTGAAAGATCGGTCGTTGAATAGACAGCACCTTCACCTGAGGTCAAAGCATTCTTGATATCACGGCTCTGAAGAACATAGATATTCGCACCACTTGGCACATATCTGTATCCACGGCTTGCATAAGCGGCTCCTGTGAATACACTGTTCTCTGCTGTTTCTTCTGCTTCCCAGGTATTAGTCTTCTTATTGAAAGTATAGGCACTTGCATCCATATGTGTGGAATCATTGTTTGCTGCTAATTCATCAAACATCCTCGATGACTCACCATTTGAAATAACAAGTACTTCTGCATTATCAAAATCCCATTTTGTTCTGGAAGCTGTAATACCACCAATAGAACTTGATACCTTAATATATGCAGAATCACTGTGATTCGTCTGGAAATTCAGGAAGTCTGTCAATGAATTATCTTCATACCATTTATAATATCTGTTTTTGTTGATATAGTCATTTCCACCCTCTGTCGCAGAACGTTCCGCTGTAAGGATGAAATCTGAAATTGTCTTTGTTGTCTTTTGGGTTGGATCCGGTACATCATTATCACTTGCTTCTTTATAAAGCACATTGAAATATCCCGGCTCTACTGCTAATACATTATCTATACGGGCTGTCAGATTCTTTGTAATCAACTTGAATGCTAATGTTCCCATACGATATGTATCATTATTTCCCTTTATCGAACTTGCATCTTTTACACAAAGTGTATATTTATCAAGAACGATCGGATGGCGGTCATCCATTGTATAGCTTACAAGCCAATTATATAATGCTTCGCTTATATCTTTGTCTTTTGATGCATATGCATTCTCATCCGGTGCAACGATATATATGAAATCCGCTGCAGATAAAATTGCTTTTGCATTTGTATCCATACTGTTCAGATTGTCAACAGTAACCGTTGTTAATGTCACTGCTCCGGCTGCCATCTTCTGGGATGCAATCGTCTTATAACCATCAAATACCGCATATCTGAAATACTCACCATCATACACATACTTCCATAATGGTGTTGTATTTGTATAATCAGACTCATTTTTGATATTACCTTTATAGTTTGATGCAGTAACTTTAGCAGTCATATCTGTATCTGCTTTCGCAATATCGTCATTTGATTTAGACTTTGGAAGGATCTGAACAATACGATATTTGTCATCACCTGTTGCCTTTAAACTGGCGCTGTTCGAATTGATAACCGCAAGGTCAATATTCGAATAGCCTACAAGTCCTGTTGCAGCACTCAGTTCTGCGTTATTTTCATTTACAGGAGTTCCAGAATTAGCTAATGTGAAATTGACGAATACCGCACTAACAATCAGTGTAAAGATGATTGCTACGGAAGATAAAACAACTTTTTTATTCTTAAACACTATTCTTTCCTCCTTTTAGTTTGAATGCGCTTTTAACACATTTGAATTTCTAAGGCTGACAACTCCATCCACTGTATAAGATGCTGCTGTCTGTGCATCCTGAAGTTTCATGGTGATTGCAAAACTATCCTCATCCGGATTCACCTTCACATCAAACTGCTCAACATTCTTTGCAAGCAGACAGGCCTCATCATTACTTGAATCAATAAATGATCCGCCTCCGGAATTAGACGCCTTCATTCTGTAAGCATATAACTTCTTGTTTGTCTTATCATATAATAGAGTACAACTTGTTATCTCGCTATCACCTGTTGTTGAATCCAGACCGGATGCATAATTAAGCTTAATATAAAGCTTATCCGCCGTCTTTGAACCTACCGTTGTCGATACCGTACTGAGTGCTACATCTTTATCCAACTCACCGATGTTGTAGCAAGGTCTTTTATTCGATCCGCTTGCAGGATTTGAAGAAGGGGCTACCTGCACTGTTTTGTTTCCGCCTCCTTCTTTATAAGAACCATCATCCTGTCTTAAATCCGACGCATCAGGAACCAGATATACGCCTTCTTTCGATGATGTTTCACCTACTCGCTTTGCTTTTGCATAAATCTTAACATCTGTTGCTGCCATCAGCATATCAGACATAGTATCATAGGCTTCTTCAGCCTGTGTCTGTATCTTCTTTCTGGATGTCATCTTCCGATTGGAAGCAACCACTGATCCAATCAGGGTTGTAACTGCTACCATAAATACACTTAAGATACCTATGTAAAGTACCAGTTCAATGAAAGTGAAACCCTTATTCTCTGTTTTTTTCACTATTCATCCCTCCTTATGATCCTGTATAATGACTACCAGTCGTTTTGTTTAATGTTACTTTACCTACTGATGCATTCGACCGCTCCTTATTGAAAGTATAAATACCATCTCCCGACCAAACCGAACCATCTGCTTTATTAAACATAACGATCATAAAACCCGCTGTGCCATTTACTTCAGTAACCTCTTTTGCGGTATCTGAAGATTTTGCCGCGTACATAATCTTTACGCGATCCAGCGTTATAGTATCTATTGATGTGTCTGCAGTAAAGTTAGCTCTGTCTTTAAAATCATCTGAAGGGTCTCCATTCGCTTTACGCGTAACATCACCCGTAAAGGTTCCGTATGTAATCTGATATTTATCGTCAACCTTTTCAATCAACATAGCAGCTTTTTTATTTTGAGATTTTGTCAATTTTACTAATGTAGACAATTCCTCATTGAATGACTCTTTAGCCGAGGTAGCCCGGGCAGTTGATATCGCTGATATCGTAACAGCTGCCAGTCCGGATAACACCGCTATTATTCCAAGAACAATAATCAGTTCTACCAGAGAATATCCAGCATTGTTTCTTTTCTTCATCTTCACCCCTCCTAATCTACATTCTTCTTCCAGTTCTGGAATTCAAGAATATCACTATAAGAGATGTCAGATAAAGTAGAACTCTTCACCTCTGCACTACTGTCTTTTTCTTCTTTTACATAGTTCTTTAAGATTTCTCTTGTAACTACGCTTACATCTGTATCTGTGCTGTCTGCGCACTTCTTCAGTACACTCGCCGTATATGATACATCTGCTGAAAGGCTGATACTGCTGTTACAGATCACCTTACCGCCTGCAATGATCAATCCACGGAAAGATTTTACTTTATTGCTGAACTTCACATCACCGCCACAGATAACAACTCCCTGTAAAGAATTACCAGTAGCTGTATCAAGCGTTACATCTCCATCATTGATAACAAGAATCGAATCTGCTGATCCATCATCAGACGAAATCGTTTTACTGATATTCTTATGCGCTGTATGGTTAGTGCCGTCAGGCAGTGTATGCGTTCCAAAAATCTTTGTAAAGTCAACATAGTTATTTAATGGTGTCAGACTGTAATTATAAGAGTACGAATCACTTCTTACATAATCTCCCTTATACTTTCCATCTGCATCCTTGCCAACATATGTGTACTGATACTCGCCTGATGCTAACTGAGTTCTTGTATAATCACCTTTATTAGCACCTACATTTTTGAATTGTGCATGCTCGTATCTGTACTTCTGAGACTGCTTTCCATTACTGGTCTCTGTATAATCTGTATATTTTACTAATGCCCATGCAGATTGCTCTTCATCGGTCTCCTTACCTTCAGCATCCAACACCTTATTGTTTAATACAGACAGATGATCTTTCATGTTGATATACATGTAATTAAGGAAATTACTCACCTTATGTGCCTCTGTTTCAGAATCTGATCCAGTTAACTGTCCTGCACTTGTTTTAAGGTTTTCATAAGCAAGATTATTTGCTGTCGTGTCTCCATTTCCAAGCAACATGGTGAATGTCTTAGATGTAGCTGCTGCTTTTAAAGCCGTTTCAACACTCATCGTACTCTTTGTTGATGCCTGAATATATAAAGATCCGTCATTCTTATTCTGTGCCGTTACAGCCGCGCCTGAACCAACCTTAGAAGAATCTACCTTGCCATCTGCACCAACAGGAAGTAACAATGTCACATCGAAGCTGTCATAATTAGATACGTTATATATCTTCTTATTTGTTTCTTCCAGATTCTCTGCCAGAAGATCATAATACTTCTTTACAAAAGCTTCTGCTTCTTCTACATTACTCTGCTTATTATCTCCCGCTTTAATATAAAGATAATAATAATCATGACCAGACACCGTCTGTTTGATCGCATTAACTACCAATTCATTATTACTCAGTTTTTCAGTAAACTCTTTGTATAATTCCTTTAATTTAACATCATTGTTAAAACTATTTGGGAACTTCAACTTAACATGTGTATAACCATTTGAATCTACTGTCTCGCTGCCTGCAACCGGCTCCCACTGTGTCAGGAAAATCAACTGATTGGATTTCACATCAAGCGACTGACCAGTTGAATAATCCTTCAATGTTGTAAATGCATAGTCCAGATTCTTTTCATTTCCATCTGCATCAACAAGACCGAGTTCTTTTCTCTCATTAGCATCTGTGATAGAAGAAGCTGCCACTTTTGAGAACTCAATATATGATTTACCCGCAATATAAAGAGATTGTAAGCTCTTCAGATCCAATGTGGACTTCTTACCATTTACAATAATCGCACTATCACTAAAATGAGATTTTAAACTGTAATTTGTAGGGAGTTTGCCCGCATTCCCGAGAAGCTTAATGCTCCGAATATCATCTGTAGAATAGCTATATCCAAAGTATGTACCCTTAAAGAATGTCAAATTAGATTCTTCTGCATTTAACTCTGTATCATCATATACATAAGCGTTTGCTGCCGCTGTAATAGAACCGCCTTTATCTCCATCAATGATAATATTATCGGTCCAGAGCTCTGAAAGGTTCGAACTTCTACCTGAAAGAGTAATATCTGCACCATTATATGCTGTCAATGCACCAGAATTTACAATAACATCTGAATTCATTGTCAATGATGCTTTGTCAACAAAAATACCAGAATTAGCGCTTTCATCTGTAGCGCCCCAGTTTCTTACAACACTATCATTATATTTGTTTGTAACTTTTGTTGCAGTCACAGCATTATAATCTTTATTATAATAATCAGATGCTGTGTATACATTTCCTTTAACATTTACAACTGTTGCACTTGCATCGTTATAATTCGTAGTTGTTCCGGATACCTGCAGTCCCATATCTGCCAGAAATGCATAACTATACAAACTATTGCTGTTTATACCTGTCATATCAAACGAAACATTATATTCTGGTTTTTTAAGTACCAAGTCCGTCATAATTGACTGCTCATACGTTCCTGGAGCCATCGTCTCCCTATCTGTTGCAGCAGTCAATGTAATTGTTCTCTTAACACCTACGTTCTTAAATGCAATCGTCTCTACAGTTCCTGAATTAAATCCCGGTTCCGTATTTGTCTGTCCGGAAATATCTCCCGTCAGGGAATTCTTAACATATTTGATATAACTGTGTTTTCCCGCATTATCTGTATATACAATTCGAAGATTATCACAATCAAGTGTAACATTCGGATCTGTAATATAACTCTGCAATGTAGCTACTAATGTAGGGATTTTATTCAGATTATCATCATCCATAATTCCCTGCATAAAAAACTTTTTGAACAGATTATTTGCCTCTGTCTCAGAAAGATTCGTATACTTTCCATCTTTATAATATACAACTAACTCTGCAGTCGTTGTATATGCGGAATATAAGTGTTCATTTGTCGTTGCACCAATTCCTGCATAAATCTCATCCATTGCCTTCTCTACACTGTAGAAGTTATTCAATGAATTAATCTTGTAATATCTGAGTTTGTATGCTAATAACATACCCATTAACAGGGCGGATACCAGAATACTCAAAAACGTTGCAGATACAATTACAAGGACAAAACTGGAACCACGATTACTCATGTGCTTCAGTCTGCTCTTTAATTTTTTAAGCATCTTCTAATTCCCCCTTGTTCCTGATATAGTCGTCTTGTCAGTCGTCTTATCATTACTGTCTTTTTCTTCCATAAGAACAGTCAGATCGTACATATAGACATCGTCCGCCGTATCATCCTTTGTTCCCATAACACTTACAGTTGAATTTGGTTTATCTACTGTAAAGTTCGCATATACTTTAGTCTTTCCGGCTAATGTATTAATCTTTGCTTCATCTGCCGGTTTCTTAAGTGTTCCGGTTGAATCTGCAAAATTCACACGCACCTTTACAGATGATGGAGATACCTTATGCTGATTATTTACATAAATCAGATCATCAAGTGTCTTGCTGCTATCACCGCCCTGCAAAGCTTCATTGATAATTTCTGCATACTTATCATCAATATCTGCTACAGTCTGGAAAATATAAATCTTTGCCTTTTCATCCGCATCTAATGCATTTGTATCTATATTCACATAATCACGATTTACATAGATACCATTACTGGTTGCAGGAACATATAACAGATAGATTGGTGGCAGTTTATCATAATCATTCTGATATACTACACCTTCTCCATTTGCACTGGCTGGTTTATATACGTTATTTGTATTGTTCTCATATTCAGACTTAATAACGCCGATTGTTGTCTTATCTACATACTTTACGATACACTGCACACGATATTTGTTATTTGCAGTCTTTGACACTTTAATCGTCGTTGTCTTTGAGAACTCATCATTCTTCCAGAATTCATCACCATCACTGGAAAGCATCTGATTATACTGCACTGTATGACTCTTTAACAGTTCTGTCTTCTGATCCTTAAAATATGCACTTGCCTGATTATCCAGATTATTTCCATCTGCGGTTCCGGTATCACCTGTGTAAGTTGCCCCGGCAATGATCGCTGCCTGTTTATTATCCAGTGTACGAACAGTACCTACTGAAGATGTGATCTTAACATAATCACCATTTTCATCAACTTTTGCATCTCCTGTTGCCGGATCCCAGATATACCCCATCGCAGCAACCTGCTGTGCAAGATCACTGACCGTGACTGTACAGCCATACTTCGCGTAATTTCCTCCTATAGATATGTCATTACATGTGTATGTCTTCTCCGTATAATTCACCTTCTTCACTCCGGCAATCTTATTATCCGTTGTTTTCGGAGTTGTAGTTGTGCAGGTGAAATTATAGCTACCTGTAGAATTGCCATCAGGTATACTGATGGCACTACTACTCATATCTGCAGTTTTAAAGCTTTCCATGATCTGTTCTGCTTTATCAATGGCATACTGTTTCTTGGTTGATTTCTTATTGATATTAACAGCGGAAATCAACTGGGAGGTAAGAGGAACGATCAATATGGCAAATACGGCTACAGCAATGATTACTTCTATCAAACTAAAGCCTTTATTGTTTTTCTTTGTCATTTTCTACTTCTCACTCCGTTTAAAAACTGTTTACGGGTTTCAGGTTTATAACTACCTACTGAGCATTATCGCTTGATGTAGTTGTTGTAGCTGTTGACTTCTTTGTCGGGTTACCGAAGATATTATCCTTTCCGTTCTGAACATTGACATCTACCTGATCTGTAGTTCTGTCTCCACCATTTACTGCGTATGATGTGAATGACATATCACCTGTATATTTTCCTGTCTCCTCATCAAAAGCGATACTGATAGAATCAACAGTCATACGGAAGTCTCCACTCTGAATATAATCAATGACATCCTTAAGATCCTTGTATGAACCTGAATAGGTAACAGGGAAGTTCGCTGAATAGCAGTTATAATTATCTCCTGAAGCTGCAGCACTATCAGCTACGGTTGTGTCAGCCGCAGTCGTATCGGTTGCTGCTGCTCCATCTCCGAGTGTAGCATCACCTACCGCACCGGTTCCGAGTGTGTAGAATAACTGTTCTTCTCCCATCGTTACAGAAGGGAAGTCAAACTTATATTCATCCTTGATACCCTGTAAATACATAATTGTATTCTCCTGATAGAGCTCTGATGGGAATTCATCAAGGATTGCCTGATACTCTTTCTTATAGTTCTCTGTATCTTTAATATACTGGTCACGATTTACATCCTTTGACTTCAGATCATTATAGTAAACCTGCTGTTTGTCCTTTTCGGATATGATACTCTTCCGGTCTTCAAAATTATTCATAGCCACATAACGAATCGGCACGAATAATATTACAACACCCAATAAAAATAATAATAAATTTCTTTGTCCTTTTGTCATTGCATCCATGTTCGTACCCTCCTTACTGAGCTAATGTTGCATCTGTCTCTGCAGTATCCTCTGTTGATGCATTCGCATCCACATAGATACAGGTTACAGTGAAATCATATGAAGTCTTGCCTGATTCATCATCTACATTCTCTGTAATGCTTCCAATAAATGAATTATCGATACAGTCAATCTCTTTTAAGCTGATCGCAAGACCTGCAACATCATCATACTTTTCTGCAGTACCGGATATGGATACACCGCCCGCATCTGAATTGAACGCTGTTACTTCTGTACCCTTTGGCATTTTCTCTTCTAAAGCATTGATAAAGGTTACTACATTCTCATTCAGATTCTTAGTATAGCTGTACATACTCATGGCATCCACATAGATGCTCTCTGCATTCTCATAGTCCTGTACAATGGTTTCAATATCCTTAATTGAATCAATCTTTCGGTTTACATCATCCAACTCACTCTGTGCCTTATTCTTCATGATAAACGAAGCAGCAGTCACGCCACCGGCAACAAGCACTGCCAGAATCAGGAACGCGATTACAAAAGGCGTAGAATCAACAGCTCCTTCTTTCTTAGATGCTGTTGCCCCTTCTGATATTACAAAGCCCATAGGTGCAAAAGCCGCACCGATAGGAACCATAAGGTATACAGGATTATAAATCTTCAAATCAATCTTCGGGTCAAACTTGATATTGAATAAACTATCCATAACTCTGGTTGATACATTAAGCTGTACCTTGAATAAACCATCGATTCCTTTGATCAGTGCTCCATCGCCTGTCAGGAATACATCATCAATCGGCTTATCCGGATTTTTTGATGCAAAGAAATCCATCACACGTCCAATGTTATTGATCAGGTAACGGAATGAACCGGTAATCGCATTATCATCGAAATCAACTGTGATCAAACGTTCATTCTGAAGTAAGGTCATAGCTGTCGTTGCATCTACTCCCTTTGCATCCATTACTTCATTTACTACAACATTGGTGCCATATGGTACAGTTCTCTGGAGTAAAAGGATATCTCCTTTTACAATATTTAATACGGTAGATTCACTACCTAACTGGATTACCATCGTTGTCATGTTCTCACTGGTCTGTGTCTTGATCAGCTGTAACATGGCATTTCCAATGTAATCGAGTGCCACTACTTTCAGTCCCGCAAGTGCTGCCACTTCATAGTAGGAACGAACCATACTGGTCGGTGCTGCTACAGCAAGGACTCTTAACTGTTTGTTATTTTCTTCATCAGTGACTGTCTCTAATACAGAATGGGATACGGTGTAATCCTCTATATTAACAGGGAAATACTCTGATGAGTTCGCATTAATAATTCCTTTGATTTTGTTCTCCTTAACGAAAGGTACAAGAACCTCTCTGTTAACGATCTTTGTAGAGGTAAGGACGAAAATCGCGTCCTTGTTAGTGATTCCGTTTGCAGCAAGCTGTGATCTGATTGCTTCTGCAATTCTTTCTTTGTCTCTGATAAAACCATCTTCGTATGAGTCTTCCGGAGTCTCAAAGATGATGGCATTATGTACGGTCGAAGTCTTCTTCTCAGAAGCGGTTACTTCTGTGATAGTAATACTTTCATTTGTAATGTCGATTGTTAAGACTTTTTTATTACTCGCCATTTTAAATAGCCTCCCTCGCTAATCAGTAGTTTTGTCGGGAATTCTCCCTTAATTGCCTGAGTACCAGCTTACATGCTGTTCACCCCATATAAATAAAAATAGAATACGCCTGTATCTTACAGGCTATAAGGTGAACAACCTGTCACCCTCAAAATGATCTCTATGTTTGACCCTCCATATGTGACCATTCACTTGTTTCCCAGCTTATATGCAAGCCGATTGCCGTCATTAGTTCCTTAATATTACATCTTTTAACTACTGACCGCAGTGTTATGGTTAATCAAATCTATGAATAACCAAATTTTTATTATGCGCAATCCTAAGATTGCGCATAATCTTTTGCATTGTCGTTATTATATACGAGGTTCTAATTACAACAACACATAGCAACAAACATTTATGTTATCTAACGCTTATGGCTGTGGTGAAAGCTGATCAGATGCTGCTGTTCCACCGCCATATACGATAACTGTATTTGTAGACATATCTACATCTACAAAGAATGAACCATTCTTGTGATAATATTTTGTCTTTAAAACTGATGATCCAAGAATTTCTTTAACTGCTGATCCAAAAGAACCGTATCCAGCTTTTACAGTTTCAATGTCAACTTTCTGTAATGGTGTAGATAATACATCTGCTGCTTCTTCATTTGAAAGTGCAGTCTGAATTGCTGAACGAATTGTATCAGCGTTTGAGATATCTGCGCTTCTTCTTGACTTGTTGATGTACTTGATAAGTGCCGGTGCAAGTGCGCCTGCAAGGATTGCCATGATAGCAATAACGATAATTAATTCTACTAATGAGAAACCTTTGTTGTTCTTCTTCATAATTATTCTCTCCTTTTTTCTTTCTTAAATTATTTTATGTTGTTGATGTGTCATGTGACACTATATCAATACCGGCATCCTCGTTCTACCGGAATCAATCAATGTAAAATTGTGTAAGTAAAATATATATTGTGTCCTATATTAATACTGATCCATCGCATCGTACATGCTCATGATAGGCCCATATACAGCTGCTACGATCATACCTACGATACAGGCAAGCACAACCATGATCAACGGTTCCATTGCTGCTGTTAATTTATTAGTAGCTGCGTCTACCTCTTCGTCGTAGTAGTCGGCAACCTTACTGAGCATCTCCTCGATATCACCGGTCTCTTCACCGATCTTTGTCATTGCGGATAACATCGGCGGAAGAACTTCCATATCCTTTAACGGCTTTGACAGCGGGATACCCTTTGCAACCTGTGTCTTTGCATCAAGAAGGCCATCACGGATAATCTTATTATCCATCATCTTCGCTACCTGTTCTACGGCATCGATCATAGAGATACCGGATGCCATCAGGGTGCTCATGGTTCTTGCAAATCTGGAGCAAGCTGATTTGATCGTAAGATTTCCGAATACCGGCGCTTTAATTGATATATTAGCAAAGAACTGTTCGCCAACCGAACTCTTCTTGAATGCCTTACAGCCGAATACGATCGCTGCTACAACAATGATCAATATGTACCATTTATGAATAATGAAGTTACTTGCCGCAACCATCATTCTTGTAGCAAGAGGAAGCTTTGTTCCCATTTCTTCAAACATACTGGTGAAGTTAGGAATAACCGCAACCATTACCACGATTACTACGATGATCATTACACAAAATACTACGATAGGATAAACCATCGCACCCTTAATCTTACTGGATAATGCATTATCCTTCTCAAAGTGTTCTACCAGACGATCCAGACACACCTCTAAGTTACCGGACAACTCACCGGCAGCCACCATGTTGATCATAATCGGAGGGAATACATCCGAGTTTACTCGAAGGGCATCTGCAAGAGTACCACCTTTTTCAACATATGTCTTCGCATCCATAACCGCACGTTTCAGTGTTGGATTCTCGATCTGGTCGCCCATCAGTTCCAATGCGGAAATGATCGTAACACCGGCTCTTATAACAGCTGAAAACTGTTTACAAAAGACACCCAAGTCTCGTGATTTTACTTTCTTCTTAATTAAACCCCCTGAAAATGGATTGTTCTGCTCTGTCAGGCTCATGATTGAATAGCCATCCGACTTCAGCTTCTTCTCCGCTCCATCTCTGTTTGGGGCCTCAATGGTACCTTTTTTATTCTTACCATCTCTGTCAACAACCTTGTAGTTAAATACTGCCATTGTTTCTCCTCCGACCCTGTCATATTTCTTCCGTGATCATATCTGACCACACCCTTCATGCGTCATTAAGCGCATAAAATCTCATTCATATAGATTATATAATACTATAA
>ERZ1026876.524-NODE-524-length-22346-cov-23.998609_pt1 | contig 22346 bp, 37 predicted proteins | sample MGYA00380168_ERZ1026876 | MGnify/ENA primary metagenome ERZ1026876 (study PRJEB33269, sample SAMEA4719804) | human gut metagenome | biome: human-associated habitat; feature: organic feature; material: feces | place: Cameroon | collected 2013-10 ... | reverse complement strand
TGGGGTATAAAGATTCACCAATTGATGATGGAAAAGATATTTTCTTGAAATTGTTTAAAGAAAGGATTATAATATAATGAGTGAATTACATTGGAATAAATATAATGCAGCCGCAGATTTAGACCCATTCCCAGATATAAGATATCAATGTCCATTATGTTATAAAAGTTTTAAAGAAGAATATGATAAGTGTCCCAATTGTGGAAAAGTAATAAAGAAAGGAACACAATATGAAAGGTATTGTTTGGGGTAATTGTTGGATTTCAGCAGTAAACCAATTAGATAAAATAGCAACAAAATATGAATAGCTCCATATTAACCCTATTCAAATAATTAAAACTAAAACTGAATATACAATTACTTATAAAAATGGAGATAATTGGCGAGCTCTACGAGGTAATACTAATAGTCGAGGATATAGGTGTAATATTTCTTATATTGACCGTGAAATTGCTGATGATATTGTTGATACTATTATTAAACCTTGTACCACTTGTTTTCCATATCATGGGTTTGAATATTATTATCCAGAGAAGGACTGATATAAATAATAAATTTAATAAAAAAATTAAAATATATGGGTAGTGGTTTAATGAAAGGAGGGTGACTATTCTATGGAATACCGCCTAAGAGCACCCGAGTTCCCGATATATACACCGGTAGAACAAGTGCTAGTAAATCGTGGAATACCCTACGATTAGATTAATCATTATTTAAACACTACCGATAATGACATTTTAGACCCTCGGTTAATACCACACTTGGATGAAGGTGCTAAAATGCTTATTAGACACATTTCACAAAATGACAAAGTTCTGATATAGGTAGATAGTGATTGTGATGGATATACTTCTGCCGCATTACTTATAAATTATCTATATTGTCTATTTCCCAGTTTTGTGAATAATAACATTTCTTATCGTGTCCATATGGGAAAACAGCACGGCATCATTCCAGATACAATTCCAGAAGATGTTAAATTAGTAATTGCTCCAGATTCAAGTTCAAATGATTATGAAGCTCATGAATATTTAAATCTAAGTGGAGTTGACGTGCTGGTAATAGACCACCATGAAGCTGATCACATTTCTAAATATGCTTGTGTAATTAATAATTAGTTATGTGATTATCCTACTAAATCATTATCTGGTGTAGCGATGGTCTGGAAATTTTGTTGCTACATTGATATATTATTAAAGACTGACCATGCGTAGAAGTTTTTAGATTTAGTGGCTCTTGGATTGGTGGCCGACATGATGGATGTGCGAGATTTTGAAACAAGAAGATTAATAGATAAAGGACTTCAACAAATCCGCAATCCTTACTTCAGAGGTGCGATTGATAAAGACCAATTTCATTTTACAAATGAGATTACACCTATTGGAGTAGCTTTTTATATTGCTCCATTAATTAACGCGACAACTCGCGTCGGAACGCAAGAAGAAAAGCTCATGCTATTCGAATCAATGCTTGATTTTCGGGGATACGAACTTGTCCCATCAACGAAACGTGGATGTAAAGGTCAAGCAGAGACGAGAGTAGAACAAGCTTGTCGAAATTGTACCAATATTAAAAGTAGACAAACCAAAATTCGAGACAATAGCTTGGAAAGAATTGAATAGATAATCGTAAATCAAAATTTATTGAGTAATAAAATCTTAATCGTTCAATTAGATGATTTGATTACTGACCGCAACCTAACTGGATTAATAGCAAATCAATTAATGAGTGAATATCAAAGACCTGTTTTAATCTTAAATAGAATTGAAAATGAAGATGGTACAATAACTTGGGAAGGGTCTGGTAGAGGATACGACAAATCTCGATTGAAAGATTTTAGAGGATTTTTAGAAAACAATAAATATGTTATGTATGCCGAAGGTCATGCAAATGCATTTGGTGTTGGTATTAAAGATGAAGATATTAGCGCATTTATTGCATCTACAAATTCTGCTTTAGATGGTTTTGATTTCACCCCAATCTATAATGTAGATTTTATCTACAAATCAGATGAGCTAACTCCTGATGAAGTTATTGATATCGCAGGAATGAAAAGCTTATGGGGCCAAGGAGTAGAAGAAGCTGAAATTGCAGTAGAAGGTATTAAAGTCCATAAAGATAATATACGCATTCTATCGCCAGATAAAAATCCTACTCTAAAGATAATGTTGCCGAATGGCATCAATTTTATGAAGTTTAGGTCGTCTGAAGAGGAATATGATAAACTATATTCCGAATTAGGTTATGTGACAATTAATATCGTTGGTGAATGCGAACGAAATATTTGGAATAATAAAATTAGTCCTCAAGTTATGATTAAAGATTACGAAATTGTAGATAGGGCAAATTATTATTTTTAATAATTGACACTTACGACTAATAGACCAAAAACCTATTAGGAGGAATTACAATTATGAAAAATACTATTTTGAATAAATGGCTGATTGCATTAAGTTGTGTATTAATTATTGGATGCAGCGTTAAAACTGTTGAAGCATCAGCTATTACTCGAAATGCACTTTCGGAAGCTTACATCCCTTCTGAAATGTCTTCTGTGGTAGATCTTACTACTACTATTGAGTATAAACAAATTAGAAATATATCTAAAACAGAAGATACACAAGAATTAAGAACACTAATCCAAGAGTGTAAAACATTAAAAGAATCCGCTGAACAAATGCTAGTATTGGCTGATAATTTAGGATACACTGATAAACATCCAGTAGTTAAAACAACAACTGCTGAAATTGATCAATTAAATAAATTGATTACAATTTATGAAAATCGGTTAGAACAAAAACGTTGGGAAATTCGAATTGAGAAATATCCAACTGCTTCTAGTATTTGGCTATATTTAAGCGATCAAGAATATAGTGATGAAATATGTGCTGGTATCCTTGGCAATATAATGGCTGAGGTTGGTGGGCATACTTTAGATATTGAACATACTACCAATACTCATCCAGGATATTATGGCATATGTCAATGGAGTTTAAAATATAGTAATACTAAAGGTATGAATTTATCTGAACAATGTCAATATTTAGTTGAAACTATTGAAAATGAATTTAATTCATTTGGTAGTGAATATAAATCAGGATTTGATTATGATGATTTTATTGAAATGACTGATATTGAAGAAATTGCATTAGCATTTGCTAAATGTTATGAACGCTGTGGATCAGGTTCTTATGATGTGAGACAATCAAATGCTTTAATCGCTTTTGAATATTTTGCATCTTAATTATATATGGTTATATGGAGAGGTATTTCTCCATATAACCCTTATTTTCATTTATGGAGATAATATGACAGAATTTAAATCAGCTTGGGATATTGCTCAAGACTTACATAATTTACTATATAATACAGAAAAATCTAATAATGAAATATATAATGAAGTATTTGAAATTAGTAAAATTTTCGCAGAGACATTCCTTACAACACCAGAAGATTTCGCTCGGTCGTTTATGGCTCTGAGAACCGAAATCCAAAATGAAAAAGTGATTTAAAAATTTTTATACCAAAATGGTGATATAAATGATTTTAACAAATAAACAAGAACAAGGATTAAAGATAGCAGTAGAACGATATAAAAATAAAGAACGATATACAGTAATAGCAGGTTACGCTGGAAGTGGTAAATCAACTCTAATTAAATTTATTATCTCTGCCTTGGGAGTAAATCCAGAAGAAGAAGTTTGTTATGTGGCATTTACGGGTAAAGCAGCTACAGTTCTCTAGACTAAAGGTTGTCCAAATGCGACTACTGCTCATTAGTTATTATATAAAGCGCGGATTACGCCCAATGGAACATATAAATTTTTTCCAAGACCAAGAGAAGAAATAGTACACTATAAAGTAATTGTAGTAGATGAGGTTTCAATGCTCCCTAAAGCTATGTGGGAATTGCTCTTATCTCATGGTATCTATATCTTAGCTACTGGAGACCCCGGTCAATTACCACCGATAGTTGATGAAGATAATAATCATGTGCTTGATAATCCACACATCTTCCTTGATGAAATTATGCGTCAAGCTCAAGATAGTGAAATTATTAGATTTTCAATGTGGATTCGTGATAACAAACCAATCTCTTCATATAAGGGTACTGAGGAACAAGTTTTAATTCGATTTAAATGGGATGAAATGCTTCCTTAGATGTATAATTGGGCAGACCAAATTATTTGCTCAACAAATGAAAAACGAAATGATATTAATCGTATAGTTCGAACTCAAAAAGGATATGACCCAGATCGGCCTTGCCTTGGAGATAAATTAATCGGGCTACATAATCAATGGGATTTTATATCTTCTAGTCATACCTGGGCATTAACTAATGGGACTATTGGAACATTAGAAGATTTTTATGTTGAAGATATACGGTTTCCCTATTGGATTTATAAAAATCCTGTACCATTTATGTATGCTCAATTAAGACTTGATGATGATGATACGTTTTGCGGAGTCCCTATTGATTATAACCAATTATTAACTGGTAAAAAAACATTTGAGGGGAAACAAATTTATCAAATTAAAAAGAATAAAAATTGCCCTGATCCTCCATTTGATTTTTCATATGCCTATGCTATTACTTGTTGGAAAGCTCAAGGTAGTGAATATAATAAAGTATTAGGATTTGAAGAAGCTCCTCCATATGATAGAGAAACTCATAAAAAATATCTATATACCTTAGCCACAAGAGCTAAAGAGCGTTTAGTTCTTATTAGAAAATAATTCAATTGATTTATAATAAATTATATGATATAATATTATTATAAATAAAATAAATAAGAAAGAGGTGGATTATGCGACCATATTTTGGCGTACACAACCATACTCACTATTCAAATCTGCGTTTATTAGATTCTATTAATAGACCAGAAGAGTTGATTAAAACAGCAGAAAAATTAGGATTAAGTGGTATAGCAATTACTGACCACGAATGTTTATCTGCTCATATGGAAGTTAATCAATTTGCAAAAGATTTTTTAAAAGAGCATCCTGATTTTACTATTGCGTTAGGTAATGAAATCTATTTAACTGATACAAGAGATTGTGGTCAAAAGTATTATCATTTTATTCTATTAGCAAAAGATGAAATTGGTTATAAAGCATTAAAAGAATTGAGTTCAACTGCTTGGATTAATTCTTATACTGATAGAAAAATGGAACGTGTGCCAACATTAAAATCTGAATTAAAAAATGTAATGGCACAATATAAAGGACATGTTATCGCAACAACAGCTTGCATTGGTGGTGAATTAGGTTCTAATTTATATCCAATGTATGAGGCTGAAGTAGTAGGCGATATGCAAACTAAGAGCATTTATTATAATAATGTTGTTAAATTCATTGAATTTTGTATAAATGTTTTTGGTAAAGATGATTTTTATTTAGAGTGCGCTCCATCCACTATGAAAGATCAACTTGTAGTAAATCAAAAGATTTATCAAGTAGCAAAAGCATATGATTTAAAAATGGTAGTTGGAACTGATGCTCATTATTTAACAAAGAAAGACAGACCAATTCATAAAGCTTATTTAAATTCTAAAGATGGCGAGCGTGAAGTTGATTCATTTTATGAATTTGCTTATGTAATGGATAGCGATGAAGTAGAAGAATTAATGCTACCATATATGGATACTTGGGATAAAAATAAAACTCCTCAAGAAATTATGAATTGGATTTTTGATAATACATTAGAAATTCAAAAGAAAATAAAATTCTATTCTCTGGAGCGCAAACAACAGATTCCAAGAGTAGAAGTATTAGATTATAAAAAGGGATTTATTCCAAAAGATTGGTATGAAAAATATCCTGTTATTTGTTCATTAATTAATAGTGATGATATTCAAGAACGATATTGGATAAATGAATGTATTAAAGCATTACAAGAAAAACAATTATATGAAAATGAAACATATATTGCTCGTCTTGAAACTGAAGCCAATGTAATTAAAAATATTGGCGAGAAACTTGAAGACTGTTTGTTCGCTTATTTTAATACATTTAAACATTATATTGATTTGTTCTGGGAGTGTGGAAGTATTGTCGGGCCCGGTCGAGGCTCAGCAACTGGTTTTTTATCTAATTATTTATTAGGAATTACTCAGCTAGACCCAATTCGTTGGGGATTGCCATATTGGCGTTTCTTAAACTTAGAACGCGCAGAGTTGCCTGATATTGATATCGACCTAGCGCCAAGTAAACGCCCTGCAATTTTTAATGCCATTCGTAAAGAGCGTGGAACATTAGGTTTAATTCAAGTTGCAACATTCGGCACGGAAGGAACAAAGCAAGCGATTTTAACTGCTTGTCGTGGTTATAGAAGTGATGATTATCCAAATGGCATTGATGTAGATGAAGCACAATTTATGTCTTCATTAATCCCACAAGAACGTGGATTTCTATGGCCGATGAAAGATGTAGTAAATGGCAATCCTGATAAAGATAGAAAGCCAGTAACTACATTCATTCAAAAAGTAAATCAATATCCCGGTCTATTGGATATTATTGTATATATTGAGGGCATCGTTAATAAACGTTCTTCTCATGCTTCTGGTGTTATTTTATATGGAGAAGACCCATTTGAAACTGCGTCATTTATGAAAACCCCTAGTGGTGATTTAATTACTTGTTGGGATTTGCATAAAGCTGAAGCCGCAGGAGATACTAAATATGACTTCCTGGTAACAGAAGCTTGTGATAAGATTATTCAATGTTATAATTTATTAAAAGAAGATAATCAAATCCCTGATATTGGTTTGCGTGATTTTTATAATAAATATCTTCATCCAGAAGTAATAGATACTTCTGACAAGCGCATTTGGGAACATCTGGCAGCCGGAGATATTCTTGATGTATTCCAATTTTCTACTGGTGTAGGTTTAGCTATTGCTAAAAAATTGAAGCCAAAAGACCCTATGGAAATGACGGCGGCAAATGCTATGATGCGTCTAATGAGTGAAAAAGGCAAAGAAAGCCAACAAGACAGATATTATCGAATCCAAAAAGCAGGCATTCAAGTTTTTGATAAAGAAATGAAAGATAATCATTTGCCCGAAGAAATGATTGAAAAAATGCACAAGCATTGTGACAGATATTATGGATGCTGTCCACTTCAAGAGCAAATGATGGAAATCCTTATGGATGTCGCTGGATTTACATTAGGCGAAGCAAATAGCGCACGTAAAGTCGTTGCCAAAAAACAAATGGCAAAAATTCCTCAATTAAAAGAACAAGTATTTAGCAAGTTTACTAATGAACATAATGCTGAATATTTTTGGGAAAATGCAATCGCTCCTCAATTGGGATATGCATTTAGTTTAAATCATTCTCTTCCTTACTCATTTGTTGCAATTCAAATGATTTATTTGGCAATTAATTTCAATCCTATTTATTGGAATTGTGCTTGTTTAATTGTAAATAGTGGAGCGTTAGAAAACGAACCAGAAGAAATAAGCGATGAAGATTATGATTATTCTGGCGAAGAATATTGGGGTGTTGCCCCAGAAGATATAGCGGAGAATAAACCAAAAAATAAAAAAGTGGCTAGTACTGATTATGGTAAAATTGCTAAGGCGATTGGAGATATTCAGTCTGCTGGTATTAAAGTTAGTTTAGCTGATATTAATAAAGCTAAATTTGGATTTGCACCTGATGTTGAAAATAATCAAATTCTATTTGGTCTAAAAGGATTATTGAATGTTGGCGATGATTTGATTAATAATATTATTGCAAATCGTCCATATATATCAGTAAAAGATTTTTATTATCGTATTAAACCTAGTAAGCAAGCAATGATTTCATTAATTAAAAGTGGCGCGTTTGATGAAATGATGGACCGCAAAGATTTAATGATTTGGTATATTTGGGAAACTTGCGATAAAAAATCTCGTTTAACATTACAAAATTTAGCAACTCTAATTCGTTATAATTTATTACCAGAAGATAAAGATGAATATGTAATGGCAAGACGAGTTTACGAATTTAATAGATATTTAAAAGCCGTTTGTAAAGATGGTAATGTGTATAAAGTTGATGAACGAGCAATTAATTTCCTAACTGAAATTGGTTGTGATGATTTAATTGGTAGTTGTTGTCTCTTAGACTCTAAAGCTTGGGATAAAGTATATCAAAAATATATGGATACATTTCGGGCTTGGATTACAGAGAATAAAGATGTTATTTTAAATAAATTAAATAATAAAATATTTAAAGATGATTGGGATAAATATGCATCTAAATCTATTTCTGCGTGGGAGATGGAGGTCTTGTGTTTCTATTATCATGAGCATGAGTTAGCTCATGTAAATAATAGTAAATATGGATTTGTCGATTTCTTCCATTTACCAGAAGAACCAATTGTTGATAAAGTTTTTTCTAAAGGTAATAAAACAATTACTATGTATAAATTACACAAGATTTGTGGAACTTGTATTGCTAAAAATAAAACTAAATCAACGGTTACATTACTCACTACTTCTGGAGTTGTTGAAGTTAAATTTAGAAAAGAATATTTCTCATTATTTGATAAACAAATTTCAGAAAAACAAGCTGATGGTACTAAAAAAGTAATGGAAAAAAGTTGGTTTAATCGTGGTAATATGATTGCTGTTCAAGGCATTCGTCAAGGTGATAATTTTATTGCGAAGAAATATGCCAGCTCTGGCGGCCATCAATTATATAAAATTGATAAAATTTTAGATAATGGCGATATTGAATTAAAAGATGAGAGATATAATGGAGGAACTAATTAATGTATAATATATTAGCATTAATTGGTGAAGCGGGGAGTGGTAAGGATACCATTCTTCGTAAACTAATTGATGATACAAAGCATTATTATAATGGTAAATTACCTCTACATGAAATTATAAGTTATACTTCAAGACCTCCAAGAGAAAAAGAAGTAGATGGTATTAACTACCATTTTATCTCGGCAGAAAAATTTGCTGAAATGATTTTATAGAATCAAATGTTTGAAGCTACTGTTTTTAATGAATGGTGCTATGGCACAGGAATTGAATCAGTCAAAGAAGGCGCTATCAATGTAGGAGTATTTAATCCAGAAGGCGCAGAGATTCTATTACATGATAAACGAGTAAATTTAATTATCGTTTATATCCACGCAGATGATAAAATTCGATTAATTAGACAGTTAAATCGAGAAGTTAATCCAGATATTGATGAAATTATTCGTCGATATAAAACAGATAAACTTGATTTTGAAGATGCTGATGATTTATGTAATTGGTTATATATAAATAATACTCCCGCGGAATTAGAATGTATATATAAAGATTTAGCATTGTTCCTGTCTCGGTGGCCGGAGCATCTGGACACAACTTATTAATCTATTTACAACAAACACTAAATATAGTGGATATCCTAATTTTTTCCACTATATTTAGTGCGGAGGTTATAAATGTTTTATATAATTAAACGTAATGGCGATGTAATGCCATTTAACAAACAAAAGATTATTGATGCTATTACTAAAGCATTTATCGCTGTCGATGAAAATATTTTTGAATCAGATAGTATTAATAGCATCGCTGATGAAGTAGAATATAGGGCTAGCCATTTCCCTGATGGAAGTGTTAATGTCGAAGATATTCAAAATTGGATTGAAGAAGCATTAATGACATCAGAGCGTCCTGATATTGCTCGTGCCTATATTCGTTATAGATATAAAAAAGAAGTCGCTCGTACTCATTCAACTGAATTTATTACAGCGATTGGTGAAAAAATTCGTGGTGCTAATATTTAGAATCAAAATGCTAATGTTGATGAAGCATCATTTGGTGGACGTATGGGCGAGGCCAATAGTCTCTTAATGAAGCAATATGCTCTTGATTATATTGTTTCTCCTCGGACAAAGCGCAATCATGAAGAGAATATGATTTATACTCATGACCTTGACCATTATGCTGTGGGCGACCATAACTGTTTATCAATTCCATTTGATGATTTACTTGCTAATGGATTTAATACTCGTCAAACAGATGTGCGTCCAGCGGGTTCAGTAAATACAGCATTCCAATTGGTTGCTGTTATTTTCCAATTACAATCTCTTCAACAGTTTGGTGGAGTGAGTGCCACTCATCTTGATTGGACTATGGTTCCTTATGTTAAAAAGAGTTTTAGAAAACATTTTAAAGCATATTTAACTGATGTTGATGATTACAGTGAAGGTATGGCTCTACAAATTATGAAGGATTGTGAACCTATTGAAATTTCTAATAAAGAATTACAAAGTCAATTTGGTCATCAAAATGCTTATAGTTATGCTCTAAAACAGACAGAAAAAGAAATTCATCAAGCAGTTGAAGGTATGTATCATAATTTAAATACTCTTCAAAGTCGTAGTGGTAATCAACTTCCATTTACTTCTATTAACTATGGAACTTGTACTCTCCCAGAAGGAAGAATGATTACAAAAGCTCTATTAGAAGTATCTCTTGAGGGATTGGGTAAGTTACATAAAACTTCTATTTTCCCTTGCGGAATTTTCCAATGTATGAAAGGTGTCAATCGTGAACCAGGTGACCCAAATTATGATTTGTTTAAACTCGCATTACAATCCACCGCTAAAAGATTATATCCCAACTACGCGAATGTTGATTGGTCCGGGAATGCTGGATATGATATCAATGACCCACGTACCTATTTTAGTACAATGGGATGCCGAACTGCCAATGGATACGATATTAACGGTTTTGGTTAGTTGAAAGATGGTCGTGGGAATATTTGTCCTACCACTATTATTATGCCTACTCTGGCAATGATTGCAAAAACTAGAGTAAATAATCTTCTTAGTTTTAAGGTATTGGATGAAGATAATGAAGTAAAAATTAATGAATACATTAGAGTATTTATGAATTTACTTGATGAAAAAATTGCTGAGGCTAAGGATCAATTAATTGAACGTTTTGATTGGATTTGTTCTCAAAGCCCTGCTTCTGCTAAGTTTATGTATGAAAACAATCTAATGGCTGGCTATATTCCAGAAGAAGGAATTAGAAGTGCCCTTAAACATGGAACATTAGCTCTAGGTCAGTTAGGACTAGCAGAAACTTTACAAATTCTTATTGGTACTGACCATACGACTCCAGAAGGAATGGAATTAGCAAAAAGAATTGAATCCTTATTTAAACAGCGTTGCGCGGAATTTAAAGAACAATATAAATTAAACTTTGGTGTTTATTATACTCCCGCGGAAAATCTCTGTTATACCGCAATGAAGAAATTTAAAGCTAAGTATGGCGAAATTCCTAATGTAAGTGATAAAGAATTTTTTACTAATTCAATTCATGTTCCTGTATGGAAAGAAATGAGTCCATTTGATAAAATTGATATTGAGAGTCAATTGACTGGATATAGTAATGCCGGTTGTATTACTTATGTTGAGTTAGATTCTACTGTATCTAATAACTTAACTGCTCTTGAACAGATTGTAAACTATGCGATGGATAAAGATATTCCTTATTTTGCTGTAAATGTTCCTAATGACACTTGCCTCAAGTGTGGATATACTGGCGAATTTAATGATAAATGTCCAGAGTGCGGTAGTGAAGAAATTCAGCAACTTCGTCGTGTGACCGGCTATTTAACTGGTAATTATAAAACTGCGTTTAATTTAGGAAAGCAAGATGAAGTTGAGCACCGAGTCAAACATGTAGGAGTGATGGAATGAGATACGCAGGAATAATTAAAAATGATATTGCTGGGGCTCCTGGAGTATGTGTCTCATTTTTCACTCAAGGATGCGCCAGACATTGTGAAGGGTGTTAGAATCCAGAAACTTGGGATTTTAATGGTGGAAAAGAATTTACTACAGATACATTAAATAATATAGTAAATGCTCTTACTGCTAATGGTATACATCGTGATTTTTGTATTATGGGAGGAGAACCTCTTGCTCCAGAGAATTTATTTCTTGTAGATTTAATTATTGAGCATATTAAAGAAGCTCTTCCTAAAACAAAAATTTTCTTATGGACTGGATATACAATGGATGAATTGGCTTCACGTAGAGAGCCACATCTAAAAAATATTATTGATAATATTGATTGTATTATTGATGGCCCATTTAAAATTGAACAACGAGATATTACCTTACCCATGCGTGGTTCACGCAATCAAAAAGTTTATTATGCTCCATTTGACTTATGGGAAAAAATATGATATAATATAGAAAATGGAGGATAATAAATGACTAATGGATTAAAATGTATTGGTGTAAAAACCATTGATGAATTAAAATATTCTCCTCAAGTATTTGAAAATGGTGCAGTAGCATATACCGAAGATAAAAAAGTATATTGTTATATGGATGGTAAATGGGAAGAAGTATCAAATTATGGTACTATTGATAAAGTTGATGATACTAAAGCTAATTTAAATTTAAATTTATATGATTTAAATAAATCTCTAGTACGTTCATTACCAGACCCCGATACAGATACATTAGGAGATTATCAACAAAAAATTAATAGTTATCATCGAAAGATGAATAATAATTATTATCTTATGTTATGTAGAGATTATAATTATTATACTGTATTTCATTATGAACCAACAATTATTGCTGATTCATTTGGCAAATCTGTATTAGACTGTCTTGCTGATGTTGGTAAAATTAAAACATTAGATTGGAATGAAGAACAGGGCGCCATTGAAATTTGGATGTCTATCAGTGATAATATTTATATGTTTTATTTATTTGGATATGATGCAGGGGTGGTGGATTTTTCGTGAATCGTTTGTTTTGTAGTTTACAGCCATTTGATATGGTCCAACAAATTTATGCAGTAGATAATAATGGCAATATCGTAGATACATTTAGTTGTACCTTCGATGATATGGTTGAAGCCATTCCATCTTATTGCAAAAATAATAATATTAATGTAATTCATTTGTTAGGTATTACTGATTACACATTTGAAATGAAACAAAGAATGATGGAATTTTGTAAAACTAATTATGCATATGAAAATTTAAATCTAACTATTGATTGTGGAGAAGAAAAATAATGGAATACCTAGTAAGTACAACTGAAGTATATAGAGTTGATGATGAAGCCAGCGCTACTTCTCTAATTGAAAAGGCTAAGCATGATAGTATGTATGAATTGGCTAAGTATAGTTCTGTAAAAAAGGAAAAAAAGCAGAAGGGCGAAATCATTGATGAATGGTATCAAGTTTCATTGACTAAGAAATTTAATGATGAAAAAGACCCTATTTCTGTTGTTAATATTAAATATGGGGAGCAAATTGATTTCTAATGATTAAATTTGAAAGAGTTTCTAAATACCCTGATGCAGTAATTCCCACTCGTAGTACAGTTAATTCCGCGGGGTACGATTTTACTGTGGCCGAAGATATTGTAATTCCATCTTATTCTAATCAAATGAGCGAAATGATTCGATGGGGTAGAACAGGCCATACTTATACTCTAACCGAAATGGCTAGTTTTACTAAAGAATTAAAAATAAAACCTACTCTCGTTCCTACTGGAGTTAAATGCTGTCTTGATGCTGATACATATCTTGAATTATCAGTACGTAGCTCTACTCCACTAAAGCATTGGATTATTCTTGCTAATGGAGTAGGAATTATTGATGCTGATTATTATAACAATCCTGATAATGAAGGACATATTTATTTTCAAGTAATTAATCTTACTACATTTGATATTCAACTTAAAAAGGGAGACAAGATTGGTCAAGGTATTATCAAACCTTATCTAACAACAGATGATGATAATGCTTTTGGTCAGCGACTTGGTGGGTTTGGTTCTACTACAAGTAGTCCAGAAGCCAATCAAGCTAGTCTAACTTAATGAATATATTATTTTTAGATTTATCATCTAAATCTACTGGATGGTGTTTATCTTCTGAAAAAGGAGAAATGCTCAAATGGGGATTAATTCCTATTTCAGGAGATAATACTCTTGAACGTATTAAACAAATGACTGATAAAATTGTAGATTTAATAAAAGAAAATAATGTCGGTAAAATAGTTGCAGAAGATGTGCATCCAGAAGCATATGGAAATAAATCTCATACTGAACGTGTTTTGATGTGGCTTCAAGGGTCTGTGGTTTTAGGTGCCCATAGTGTTGATACTAACATTGATTATGATTTTATTGAATTTATGAATTCATCATCATGGCGAAAATTACTTGGAATGAAGCTCGGCCCAAAAGTAAAACGAGTCGCTCTTAAACAAGCAGATATTGAATTTGTAAAAAATAAATATGGTATAGTGGCTAATGATGATGTATGCGATGCTATATGTTTATATACAGCATATTTCACTAAATCTCAAGAAGAGTATAATTGGGAATGAGGCCAAAATACAAAAAAAAATAACTCCTTATTTGTAAGAACAAATGGATAGAGATTCTTACGGAAAGGAGTTTTTTAAATGCTTGATTTTATCGCCAAATATTGGCTTGAGTTTTTATTTGGTATAATCGCATTAGGGCTTACAGGTTTAGCTAAATATTTTTATAATTTATATAAAAAAGAAAAACAGCGTTTAGAAGATGAAGCTCATGAAAAAATTATTAAAGAATTAAAAAGCAAAATTAGTGATGAGCATAAAACCACAGCTAGTTTATTGCAAACCGAGCGAGATTTATCTAAACAAGAAACCGATAGTTTAAAACAAGAAATTTATAATATAAATGGTAAAATAGATGTTGTGAGTGGCGGCGTTTTATCTATTTAGGGCAAACAATTTAAAGATGATTGCCGTAAATTATTAAAACCAGACCATGAAATTACTCTCGATGAGTTTGAAGAAATTGAGAGTGACCATGAAACCTATAATAAAATGGGTGGGAACCACACTGGAGATAAACTATTCCAAATGGTAGAATAGAAATTTAGAAATAGCTTATCTAATTATAAAGAATAAAAAATAGCCGAGAATTAAATAAAACTTAATTCTCGGCTTATAATAATTTATTCGTCTATTTTATAATAGTATTTTAAAAATTCAGGGCTAAAATCGTAGGCTAACCCTTCTGTAATCAATCCTTCAATTTCACAAATTTCTGCGGAAACGCATTTAATTAATTTCTTAGCTATTTTTAATTGATGAAACGCCATATTTTCTTTGAAGTGCATTGCGGCTTCCTTATAGATGCTCAATGTTTCCTTCTCCCAATCGAGCCAGTGGTAGAGACTCTCTTTACTTAATGATTTAATAGCTCCCTTGGTGACATCCATGGATGTTTTACTATACCATTCTGCTGGGATTAATGTCGTATTTTCCATTTCAAATTGTGGAATTGAAAAATATATTTTCGCATAACAGTCTTTAGTGCATTGAAGAGTTTCTAATTCTTCCTAAGACTAATGACAATGAATTTCTTTTAAACTGTCTAAACTTAAAAAACGATAGTAGTCAGTCATATTTTCATGATAAACTACTCCCTCTGTTTGACGTTTAATTATAGAAATCATATATTCTTGACAATCCATTCAACTCACCCGACCTTTACGATATCGACTTCAACAGTTGAATAGGTTGTCGCACCAGTGTTAACAAATGTCAAATTGGCATTGTTATTTATAGAACGGCAAGATGGTAATACTTTTACTAATGTAGTAAAATGAACTGTGCCTTGGTCCACTAAACTGGCTATAGCAGCAGGAATGGCAGTTCCATTGTTATAAGCCTGGACCGAAAATGTGTTGCCAGAGCCGGCATTGCCAGTTGCGGTCACCGCAACTAAATAGGTGCCGGTTCGAGTTAAACTAATCGCAGTACTACCTGCAATATGAGAAATACCACAACCACTTTGGAATATATTATTCTGGAGTGGAATAGGATTACCCGTAGCAAGAGTCTAGCTAGTTGTAGAGGTAGTCTTTAAAATTGGATTAGAGCAATTTGAACAAGTACTCATTCGTATGAACTCCTTTCTTAGTTAGAATAGAGGGAGGATATTTCCTCCCTCAATAAATTAATTACCGCAGGCGCTGCATCCACTAAATGCATTATACATACTATTTGCGGTGTAAGGACTGCAAGTAATATATGCAGGAGTAGGATAAGGACGTAAAGTGTTCAGTAAATCAGTAGTCTGATTCATATTCTGAATTGTTAAGTTGGCAGACTGTAATTCAGTACGCAGACTCTCAATCTTATCGGTAGTTAAATAATCAAGAATACGCTGGACACCAGCATTTTGATTAGTTAAGATATCACGAGTATTTAAGTTGTTGGTATTTACAATATCACAAGTATTTTTAGCATTCTCATATCTCACAGCGTCAATATTGCGATTAGTTGTGCAACAACATTCTTGCTGAGCGAAACGATTATCGTTTAACCCTTTCATTGTTTCATATTGAATATTACCCCAGCGATTAGCTGCATCACGCTCAAATGCACTTACTTCGGTGAGAATCATATCTTGGTTGCGGAACATATCTTGACGGCCTAGACCATCAGCTAATTCAGCGCGAGTTAAAGCGCCCTGAGTAGCAGAACCGCCGCCAAATAGTCCACCACCACCCCAAGCCAGGAGGAAGAATAAGAAGAATACCCAAGTCCAAGTGCCGCCAAAACCATTATCGTTGCGGTCGCCCTGAGTCATTGCCATGATATCAGCAGGAGATAATCCGTTTTCAGTTAGAGCCATAATTTTTACATTCCTTTCTAATTATATTGAGATTGGAAGATAGAATAAGCTTCATCAAAATTGATTCCCTTCTCTCGGCAGATATTGCGTGCGATTTGAATAATTTCTGCTTCTGATTTTCCTTGAGCCATTCTTTGTGCCTATTGGAATAAGGGATTAGAATTTAAATTCTGTAGCATCGCCATTGGATTCATCATTTGGTTTGGATTCATCTGCGTTAGCTCCTTTCAGTTTATTAATTTCATTAACTAGAATTGTGACTGTTTTTTCGAATTCTTCTTTGCTTACATAAGAAGCGTCAGATGGTGTTGCTTCTGGCTATGCTGTTGGAGGAGGAGTAGCTTTTAATTCATACATATTTAATGAAGCTGTTCCATCTAAATTGATTTGTTTTGTGTAGATACGTCGGTTTGCCAAGTCTGGAAAATAGAAAACCGACCCGTCAAAATCAATACCTGTTGCTCGAACTTCTTCAAGACTAGAGACCGGCCGACCTTTTAATCCTTGAAGTTGTTGAGTATATTGGTTAGTAGGCATATAACGATTCAGGTAAGGATTTTGAGATTGAGGATAATAGTTATAACTGTTTGGATACATTTTCTAGAAAATACCTCGCTTTCCAAATTTTTTACAGCGGAGTAAAAAATTTTACAGTGGTGTAAAAAATTTTACTGAGCTCCTCCATTATATAATGTAAATTGAGATAGACCAACTAACGATTTTTGCCTGGTTATTTTCAGTAAATCTATCTAAAATATTTTTTATATTAAATAGGAATTGACATTTATTGACTTTTCCAAAAATTTATTTTATAATACAGAAAAATGGAAGAGGAGGAAAACTTATGGATTGGCTAGAAATGCTACAACAAATTTTCAATATTCTTATTGTCCCAGTATTAACAGCTGTCTCTCTATTCTTGGTTCGTTTTATTCAGTCTAAAACTAATGAGTTAAAGGCTAAAACTAATGATGAAACTCTTCAAAAATATATGGACATGCTCAATAAAACAATTACTGATTGTGTATTAGCAACAAATCAAACATATGTTGAAAGCTTGAAGGGTCAAAATGCATTCGATAAAAATGCTCAATTAGAAGCCTTTAAGAAAACTTATGATGCTGTAATGGGTATTCTAACTGAAGACGCTAAAGAGTACCTTGATGAAGCTCTCGGTGATTTAAGTGGATATATTACTACTAAAATCGAATCTGAGGTTAATACAAATAAAGCTCAACCTAAAAAGATTGAGGGTTAATTGATTATTTGTTTGTGTGGAAGCACTAGGTTTAAAGAGTCCTTCGAGAAATTAGGAGCAATCCTGTCTCTCGAAGGACATATTGTTTTATCTCCTAACGTATTTGCTCATGCAGATAATATTATATTACCTTCAGATGCTGAATCTATATTATTAAATTCTAGTAAAAATAAAATTAGAATGGCAGATGCAGTTTATTTTATTACCGGCGAAAGTGAATATATTGGACAAGCTGGTTATCAAGAAATTTGTTATGCTAGGAAATTGGATAAACCAATTACTTATTTTTCTAATAAAAAAATTGATGAATATAGTTATAAAGTTATTCAATAGTATGTAAATAGTGCAATGGAGCAAACAAAAAATGGCGATTAAGAAAAAACATTACAAGTTTTCTTAATCGCCATTTTTTTTATTTATAAATTAAAATACTTTAATCCATACACGTCCATTAACTTTAACTTTTCCACTTCCCCATTCTTCATAATCAGGGACAGCAGAAATTGTACCAATCGCACAATAGCCTTTATCTCTATATTCTTCATCAGTCATAATAGAAACAGTTCCATTAGGACCAGAGCATACTGGACGTCCAATATTTTTTTTAAATTCTTCACGAGACTCATATGGATAAGCAAGAACACGTCCACTTACCGCTATTGGAGTCTTTGCCTATTCAGTTTCACCAATAGCAAAACCAAAAGTATCAGATGTAATATTGGCACCTAGCATTAAGCGCTCAGTTGAAGTAATAAGAGTATCATCGCCAACTTCAATTACGCAATGGCCAGCTTCAATAGTATCTCCTTCACGGAATTCAGCGTAGTCATTCCATACAGCACCATATAAAGGCTAATAAGCTGTAATTTTAGTTTCACTCATATTCATATATAAAGTATAAGTAGAACCATCATTAGAAATATTACCCCAAAAATTAAAACCACCATCAGCGCAAAAACTAATATTTTCACAATCAACTAAATTAGAATTTAATTTACTTGGAAAAACACAACCACCCTCACCAGATGTTATAAATGTAGCTCCATTGGTTGAGCCAAAACGCACTGCAGCATTACTTACATTTGTAGATGCTGTTCCTATCATATCTACTAAATCAGTTGAATAATATGCTCCAGATCCATTTTGATACTATCCAGATAAAACTGGTAATCTAGTGCCTTTAGCCGGTTTTGATGTTGTAAATTTAAATGTTATTTTTCCACTCATTGTGCCGCCTGATAATGGTAAATAACTATGACTGTGTGAGCTTGATGCTGCTCCAATATCTGATAAAACTTGTGCTGCTGTACGTTTATAAATCCATCCAGAGCTATCAATAGTAGCAAAATCTCCTACTTTATTTCCAGCACTTGTTGTTTGAAGCCATGTACCAGTAATATATCCTGTAGCAGCTCCAATAGTAGCGGTTGTTGAAATTGTACCATCAGTATTAGTTTTCTAGAATTTAATATCACCTGTTATAGTGTCCCCTACTTTTTTAACATAAACATTATCATGATTATGAGAACTTGAAGCCGCTCCAATACTAGATGAAGTTATATTAATATTTTTAGTAGCACTACCATTATAAGTAAATTGGTTTGTTCCTTCAGTAGTTCCATTATTTAGTTTAATGACTAAATTATTATTAACTTTAGTTGCAGTGGTCGCGTTACCGTTTAAATTGCCATGAAATCCATCGGGCTTAATGGAAGCAACTAACTCTCCATCAGTCGCAATTCCCTTAGTATTTCTATAGAAATTCCAAATTCCACCGTATTCATGAAAATCAACTTGATTATGTCCACTATATCCAAAATCAATAGCATGATAATATGTATCAGCATTGCCTTCACCACGGAATTTTGCACTTTGAAAATAATGAGTTTTATCAGTGCCCGTGGCAATATAAGGAGCAGTAAATAATCCAGTAGCATCAATAGTAACTGTTGAATTATCTTTAATGACTTTACCTGTTGCATCAGCAAATGTGGGAACAGCATTTACAGTAGAAGAATTAGGTCCGGTCACCGCGCCATCAATATTTGTTTGTGCAACAGTCCAATGAGGCGTGTTTGTGGATAATGCATCAGCAATACAAATAATTAAATCGCCTTGCTCACATTTCTAACCCACATATGTACCAGCTTCATTAACTCTATATGTATGACCTACTTCATAACCAGTAGTAGGTAATGGGTGATCACTATCAATAATACCTTTAAATACTAAAGCATCATTAGCTCCTAATAATGTTGATAATTTACTATCAACATACTATTTAGTAGTTAATTCTAACTTTTCAGTTGGATCTTGGGCAACTTTAATACCTTTACCCGCCGTAATTTCAATAGCATGCCCTGTTCCATTGGTATTGTCAATAACAATACCGCGACCAGCCCCAGTATTAGAAATTAAAATTTCATCTTTTCCAACTACATTAGGAATAACTAAAGAACCATTTTTAATACCAATCTAAGTATATTTAGCTTCAATTAAATTTTTTGTAATATCTTTTAAATTAAATGCTAAAATAGGATAAACAATACTATCATTAGCAGGCATTTCAGATGCTTTTAACAAATCACTTACATAAGCATTTAATGGAATACGATTAATCCCTATCACCGCTTTTGTTGTTGAAGTACCATCACCGGCAATATCAATATAGAACTTACCATCATCTGTAGTAAAATACGCAAATCCTTCTTTAGCATTTGGGACATTAGTTATTAAATTTTTAGCTAAGCCCTTATTTACTTTAAATAAAGCCATTGTTTTTATAAACTCCCTTCTCTGAAAAAAAGTTTAAAATAAAAATAAAAAAAATGGGAAAGCCTATAGTAAGACTTTCCCATAAAAATAAACAAAATTACAACATTTTGAAAGGTATCTTACTCTTTCATATATATTTTTGAAAGAGTTAATTATCTATTTGATTTACTTTGTCCTTCTACTTTTGAACTAAATCTAATAACATGTTATATTCATTTTCATCAACAAATTTTAAACATTCTTCTTTTGGAAGATTTAATTCAAATACTTCATCAGTATTTTCCTAGTCAAATACTTTATTCCAAAAATAAACATTTGCTAATACTCTAGGTTTATGAGCATTACAAATATGAGTAGAACGCTTATTGACACTACCAGTTTCTTGATAATTCCAAGCTGAACACCAAGCACATCCAGAAGCGATTGGGCAGTCAATACATTCTTGAGTTGATTGAGTAATACGAGTAATTGATTCTAAATAATCTCTTAAATCTTGCTATTCTTTAGTTACAAATAAACCATCAGCAGAACCTATAATTAATGGCGCTCTTTCGTCTCCTAATGATGAACTCATATACCGGATACAAGGGTATGCTAGTCCTTCTGGGTCAAATGATAGCATTCCCATTGTACCTCCGCACCAATTTTGATCATCGTTTAAATCTTTACTTTTACCAATTGATGAATCAAAAATAGATGCCATAACATCTTTTTCTTTACTAATATTTAAAATATAATCAGCCATTATTTTTAATTCTTGATAAAGAATTTTCCCTTCATCAATTGTCCATTCATGTTCATAAATACAATTTAAATTTATTTCAGACGAGTGATTTTTAAAAAAGAATTCTACAACCTGATTTAAATTTTTTAAATTCTCTGGGGAAATCGTCATTTTCGTTCCTGGAACTTCTTGAGAATATTTATTATAATCTAAAAAAGCTTTATAAGCATCATCAAAATTTCCAGTGCCATCTGGATATACTCTACAAATATCATGAACTTCTTTAGGGCCATCTAATGTAATAGCAAATGAAACGAATCCTTTAAATTTATTTAAAAAATCCTACACTTCTTTTGTAAAATAATATTTACCATTAGAAATCATTGAAGCTCGCCAAGTATACTACCAAGGATGATCACGTTTAATACATTCATCTAAAAATATCGTACAAATATAATCAATTAATTCAACATTCATTAGTGGTTCACCACCAATAAAATCTAAAATAATTGCTTGTGTCTTATGGTTAATAAATGTATCGTTATTTTTATCATACATATCAAATAACATATTTATAACTTTTTTAGCAACATCTTTAGTCATTTTTCGATGTCCTTTATTAATCTAATAACAATAAGTGCAAGCACAGCAACAATCATCAGTAACTTGAAATGTTATACTGCGACATAAAGATTCATTTTTTTCAAGAGGAATAAATGAATAAAGAGAACTAATGGTATTATGATAACCATTAGTTAAAGGTAATCTTTTAATCATTTTTATTCTTTTCTTTCTTTAAAAATAATACTATGATTAGTAAAATCAAATTCATAATCATAAAATGTAAAAGGGGTATACTATTTAGTTATTTCAGTTTTTAATTTTTCTAATACAATAAAACGATTAATAGCTTCTTTCTAATAT